>Ga0307997_10001114_pt1 | contig 12581 bp, 12 predicted proteins | sample Davwhametageno36_FD_203165 | JGI IMG/M metagenome (GOLD analysis project Ga0307997, IMG submission 203165) | Marine microbial communities from Davis Island wharf, Antarctic Ocean - #36 | ecosystem: Environmental > Aquatic > Marine > Unclassified | place: Antarctic Ocean: Davis Island wharf... | reverse complement strand
GTGATACGGACTTGGTTCTCCATGATCGTCCCAGCTTCACTTTTTTGCTCTAAAAACTCCAACAAATCCAGTGAACGAATAACTGCATCGACGCGCAGTCCCTTCATAGACTCACTCCTATGAAACAGCTCCTCTGCGGCTTTATTTGAAAATTCAACGATACGATCTTCGTCGAAAATAACCACGACCTCCCGAACCGCCTCAAGCATTGCAGCCAATTGCTTGGAATACCCGGTATTCTCCGACATGTACGAATTGTGCTCCGCGATGAAGACATTGGTTTCATCCATCAGCCCCTTCAGTCCATGCGATCTGATATGCTTTTCGGTCGACTCCGACAAAAGACACCTCCGGGCCTGCACGGCATCTTCAAGTTCCGCGATGATCTTACGCGAACTACGAATATACAGCAGCAACCAGATCGTCGTTGCGAAAAAGAAAATAGAAACAAACCAAAGCATTAGATATCGACTGCGCGATACCCTACACCCCGAATAGTCTCTATCAAGTGCGCATATGATCCAAGTTTCTCGCGAACTCGGCGCACATGCGTGTCCACCGTACGGGTTTCTATGTCTGTATCATAGTGCCAGACATTGACTAGCAAATGTTCACGGGATTGCACCCTCCCTTTGCGCTCCATTAAAAGCTTTAACAGTCGGAATTCTGTAGCGGTTAAAGTGACTTCTACACCGTCGACACGTAACTGGTGCAGGTCTTCATCGATCAAGACACCGGCAATCTGAATCCGTTTTTGTCCCACTGTCTCTTCAACCTTCACGTTCCTTTTCAATATATTTGAAACCCTGAGAAGGAGCTCTTTTGTGTTAAATGGCTTGGACATATAATCGTCTGCCCCTGTTTCTAAACCAGTCACTCGGTCTTCCGCCTCCCCTTTGGCGGTCAGAAAAACAATTGGAATATCTTTCATCGTCGGATCGGCCCGGGCGATTCGACACAACTGGAGACCGTTCAACTCCGGCATCATGATGTCGAGGATCATTAAATCTGGCTCGAATTCACGAACGCGAGCCACAAAACACAATGGATCGTTCAGAACGTCCACACGATACCCTGCCTGCTCCAATTTATACTGAAGTAATTCGGTAACGTCTGGCTCGTCATCGAGAACCAAGATGCGGTGAACTTTTTTTATGCTCATACGAAAATTTTGATGATAAGACCCTGCGATAATCTGCCAATCAAGAACGTAACAAATTACACATACAAAGACCTATAAACCCCGCGATCCACAAGGTCCGTCAACATATAAAACATACATTAGCCCAGAGTGTGTATAAATTCACCTAAATGACACTTTGCCGTGACCTGACCGACAAACTGGACTCAAGCAAACTCATCAGGCTACTTCTTTCGACTCTTCGACTCCAAGTATACCATGAGAATACTGATATCCGCAGGATTGACTCCACTAATACGACTGGCTTGCCCCAAAGTGCGCGGCGCAATTTTCTCCAACTTCTCAGCGCTTTCAGTCCTCAACCCCTTCACCAGCGAAAAATCGAACCCCTGAGCCAAGCGGATATGATCGATATGGCGCATTTTCTCGATTTGCTTCTGCTCGCGCTCCAAATAACCCTTAAACACGACTCGGTAATGCACCTCATCCCGAACCTCGCGAGACGCCTCTTTGAGCTCCTCGGGGAAATCCTCTTGAGAACGCGATCGACGCAAGTGTAGCGCGTAAGTTTCGCCCTTCACACGCTCTGTCTCAAGTCGATCCACCCAACCATAAATCGAATTTGCCTTACTCTTCATGCGTTTGATTCGATTCGCATCGACTAGTTTTAAGTCCTCAGCATGCTTCATTAAGCGCAATTCAGCGCTTGGGTGATTGAAGAGAAGACGGTGTTCAGCCCGGCTTGAAAACATCCGGTAAGGCTCATTGGTACCCTTCGTCACCAGATCGTCGATCAATACTCCGAGGTAGGCTTCGTGCCGTTTCAACACCAACGGATCCCCTCCCCTCACCTTTTGAACCGCATTGACGCCTGCAACCAAACCTTGGCCAGCCGCCTCTTCGTATCCCGACGTTCCATTGATCTGACCCGCAAAAAACAGATTCTCAACCTTTTTCGATTCCAGCGATGGGCGCAGTTGCGTAGGAGGCGCGAAGTCATACTCTACCGCATAGGCAGGACGCAGCATATGCACGTTTTCAAGCCCATCGATACTACGTAACATCTCTAGCTGAGCCTCAAATGGCAGACTCGTCGACAGACCATTGATATACCACTCATTCGTGTTGCGACCCTCCGGCTCAAGAAAAAGCATATGGCGATCTTTATCAGCAAACCGGACAAATTTATCTTCAATACTGGGGCAGTATCGTGGCCCGGTCCCCTCGATTTCACCCGAATACATGGCTGACAGGTGTAAGTTATCCTTAACGACCTTTCGGGTCGCATCACCGGTATAAGTCATCCAACACGACACTTGTTTCTCACCTGGAACCCAGCCCAGCTTCTCCTGGCCGAAATGTTCCACGTGGAACAAATCTTCGTCTCCGCGAGTATCGTAAAACCCAAACAAGGTCGGCACCTCGTCACCCAGTTGCTCTTCTAAACTGCTAAAGTCGATGCTGCTACCAAGAATCCGCGCCGGCGTACCCGTTTTCAAACGTTGCAGCTCAATCCCGGCTTCCAAAAAAGAACTTGAAAGACCCTTGGCAGAAAAATCTCCCATCCGCCCTCCTTCATTCTTATTCTTGCCCATGTGCATCAGCCCTCGCAGAAAAGTGCCAGTGGTTACCACCACAGTCTTACCATAAAATTCGACTCCTAAGTTTGTTCGAACACCCACTACTTTGTCGCCCTCGAAAATCAAGCCCTCTACCATCGCTTGGAACAAGTCGAGATTCGCCTGCAACTCAACGACGTGTTTCATCCTGTATTGGTACGCCTTCTTATCGCACTGCGCCCTTGGTGCTTGGACAGCAGGGCCCTTGGACGCGTTCAGGAGACGAAACTGTATTGCCGTCGTGTCCGCATTCACCCCCATTTCGCCGCCGAGAGCGTCAATCTCGCGAACCATGTGCCCCTTAGCCTGCCCTCCAATCGCCGGGTTACAGCTCATCTGAGCAATCGTGTCGAGATTACCCGTGAGCATCAGCGTATCCGCGCCAAGGCGTGAAGCAGCGAGCGCAGCTTCGCAACCAGCGTGCCCAGCACCGCAGATAATTACGTCGTATGGCTGATTAGGCCCGAATTTAAGTCCATTACTCATTTTCCAATACAAAATTGCTTAAATAAACTATCTAAAATCCGCTCATTGTCGACCTTACCGACCACCTGACCGATAAATTCCACCGCATCCCTTAAATCTGCTGCCACCAACTCAGTAAGCTCGCACCCTCCCAATTTTTCGGAAGCAAGCGATAAGGCATCTCGCGCATCACCCAACGAAACAGCGTGCCGAGCATTCACCACCACTCCATCTCCACCCGGTTGCTTAAGACCTGCTTCGATCGAATCCACCCACATTGAGCGAAGTTCGCCCAATCCTTTGCGTTCGAGCAGCGAGAGACGCGCGTGTTTAAAAGTTGGTAGAAATTCGGAATGAGCGATTGCTCCAGGCAAATCTGTTTTATTCTCGATGACTATCGTGTTTTTCAACGTCATCCGATTCAACAACGCGTCCGGCAGGGCAGGGGACTTGCCTGCGGCATCGAGCATCAGTAAGAAAAAATCTGCTGTTTCAGCTTGTTCGATCGTATGATTAATCCCTTGCTGCTCTATCTCATCGCTCGCCTCATGCAAACCTGCAGTATCCAAAATTTCAATACGCCATGGACCCACCATCAAAAATGCTGAAATATAGTCACGCGTTGTTCCAGGTATCTCGCTAACGATTGACCTTTCAGCACCTGTCAGCGCATTAATTAAACTACTTTTACCCACGTTCGGCTCACCCACAATTAAAGTCTTAATGCCCTCATGAAGCAATGCAGAATAGTGCTGTGTTTCGATCAATTCGTTAATTTCGGCTATCAACTGACGCAGCTCTTGAGAGGGGCCCGCCTGATTCTCGTCAGGTAGATCTTCCTCTGGGAAATCGATATAGGCCTCTAAATGAGCCATCACTGAAAGCAATCGTTCAGTGAGCTCGCTCATTTTTCGACCAATCGAACCGTGCAACTGCCGCTGTGCGACTTCGATACTACGATCCGAACGCGCACGAATTAAATCAGAAACTGCCTCTGCCTGACTTAGATCCATTCTCCCATTGAGGAAAGCAGTTCGCGTAAATTCACCAGGTTCAGCCGGCCGACAGCCGCGAGCCATCAAATCTTCCAAAATCTTCTGTACGATCAACGGATTCCCATGTGGGGCGATCTCCAACATCGACTCCCCAGTAAAGGACTTTCCTTCCGTATACAAAGTGAAAACACAGTCGTCAATTTGCTTCCCGTTGATGCTTAGATAGTTACCAAAGTGGGCGAAACGCGGCTTAAGGGCTTGTGCGCGCGCCAAAATCGCCTTTCCGAGGTCTGGACAAGCGGGACCACTCAGACGAATCACCGAAATGGCTGATTCACCTGCCGGCGTAGAAAGGGCGACGATAGTATCTGATACTGGCATAATAGGTCAGCTAACTTCGCTGAATAGAGCTCAGCGTCAAGTTCGCATGTCACTGATTAGCTACGACTAGGAAGATTAAAAGGCGTTTTAAAGCGTCTCAGAATGCGATGAATGGAAATTTGTGGAGTAGGGGACAGCAATACTTCGAAAATTAAGCCAAAAATAAGACCAAAATGAAGCATCGCTATTTACGACATACCCCATCTTTTCCGATTATCTGGCAACAACTTTTCGGCGCCCCAATTGGCAAGTACTTCAGCCAACCCGCAAGTGGCAGTTATACACCTCAAAATTAAAGCAAATTTCAGCCGGCAACAACCCGAACACCTTACAACCTCGTGCCCAAACCTTAAGACCAAATGGGTATTCTAACGAAACGCTCGCACAACAGATCAACTAAATCACACGAAAGGATTTAAAAGCAAACCGAGTCCGATTACAGCAGCGGGCAGTCCGGCACCCACGTGGGACCGAGATCATGGCTACACCATCAACCGCAAAACTGCGTTCAGCACCCTGATATTATGCCTAAACTGCAAGGTGCCCGCGAACATCAATACTCCGACAGACTCTCAAATTTCAGTTATCCATGTCGCAAACAAGCCCTAATCCGGTTTGACGGAGAGACGAGGAGACAAGGATCCTTAAGAAATAGTAGCAACAACCCACAGAATGGGTAGGGACTGCCGAAACACACTGATTCACAATATAACCCATTTGGAGAAGTGGGTTAACTTCCGACGCCGAGCCTGTTCAGCTAGCGCAAGGCCTGCGCCTCGCCAACTAAATAAACGGTCTACTCCTCTTCGTCCTTATCTTTGTCTTTAACGCCTGTAACCGAGTCGCCACCCTTCGGATGAACCTTCGCCATGATCAGTTCAGTCAATTCATCAGCCATTTTTTTATCTCCTTGGATGACAATTTTAGCAGCTTCGCGACCTTGGCCAACCATCTCACCCTTATACGAAATCCAAGACCCCTTCTTTTCCAAAATCTTATGCTCTACACCCAAATCGACCAAAGATCCCGAGTGCGAGATACCTTCGTTATACATGATGTCAAATTCCGTTTCGGTGAACGGTGGGGCGACCTTATTCTTCACCATCTTAATCCGCGTGCGGTTACCGACCACCTTGCCGGATGACTCTTTGATCTGACCAATACGACGAATGTCCAATCGCACTGAGGAGAAGAATTTCAACGCACGTCCACCTGGTTGAGTTTCAGGGCTACCAAACATCACGCCAATCTTTTCGCGGATCTGATTCGTAAAGAGAACCACACACTGCGACTTACTAATCGCAGCAGTCAAACGACGCATTGCTTGACTCATCATCCGCGCCTGAAGTCCCACAGTGGCATCGCCCATCTGACCGTCGAGTTCGTGCTTAGAGACGAGCGCCGCAACAGAGTCAATCACGATGATATCAACTGCACCTGAGCGGATGAGCGTTTCGGTGATGTTCAGTGCATCTTCGCCACTTTGTGGTTGTGAGACCATGAGGTTGTCTAAGTTGACGCCTACTACCTTTGCATAACGCGGATCAAGCGCATGCTCAACGTCGATAAAGACCGCGTTGCCACCTTCTTTTTGAGCTTGGGCGATCACACTTAATGCGAACGTAGTTTTACCTGAGCTTTCTGGGCCGAAGATCTCGCAGACCCGTCCCCGTGGAAGACCTCCAACTCCCAGCGCGAGGTCGATCGCAATCGAACCCGTCGAGATCACATCGATCTCCATCTTCGTTGCTTCGCCGAGTCGCATCACAGACCCAGGGCCGAACTGTTTATTGATGCCAGAAAACGCCAGATCCAAGTTCTTGCGATCGGCTTCTGGGTTACGTGCAGTCTTTTGAATTTGAGATTTAGCAGCCATAAGTAATAGTATTTAGAGGTTAATTAATTCTGAAAACCAAAGTTGGAACAAGCGTACACTATGGCAAGTATAAATGATAATTTGTTCACTACATTGGTGCGGTGTTCTCTCTCGTCGCCCGAAAAATGGCGGATTTCCACTCCATGGGGGTCGATGACGACTCATTTTTCCGAAAAAGGCCTCCACGCACTCACTTTTGCTGATCAGGAGACCCCCGTAGCGGTAGTAGAGAGTCGCTTAAAGGTAGCGTTTCTCAAGTGGATCACCTACTTTCAGACGCTAAGCGGTGCGCGACGCTGGCAATATTTGGCCCCTCATGGGACTGATTTTCAACAATTGGTGTGGAAAGCGTTGAACCAAATACCACTTGGTGCAACTGTCTGTTACCAGGATATTGCTAAAAAAATAGGTAATCCTCAGGCCAGTCGCGCGGTGGGGAACGCAGTGGCAGCTAATCCACTTTTAATACTCATTCCGTGCCATCGTGTGGTTCCAATATCTGGGAAACTAGGGAATTACCGATGGGGCTCCAATAGAAAGCTCGCATTACTGCGTGCAGAACAAGAAGTTAAATCCGATTTGAGACGATTATTCGAATGAGCGACACAAAAGAACAGTTACTGCAAAAGAAACAGACCGCGGATGGCGTGCGATATGCCCGCTGGGCAGGCCATTTCTTAGGGTTCCTGCTAATCGGTCTCGCGGGAAGGAACATTATCATTGGTGACCTTGGAATCTTTACGACGATTCAGACGGTCTACTTCGTGATCTATGGAACGTTCCTCAACGCGCCCTTTACCAGAGTTCCCGAAGCTCGATGGAGACTAATTTACGGAACACTCGTGGTAGTTTCAGTGTTTTTCGTTTTTCTAATGATCGCGACCGTGATGTTTGCTTATATGGCGGCTGCAGATCGCGGCGAACGGTTAGGGGTTCCTGGATTTGAAGGCACGCTGATCTTCTTAGCATTGATGCAGGTTCCTGTGGTGCTCTTTCAACGTAAACCCGACTTGCTCGATTAATGGCTTCCTCATTTAAACACATCATTTGGGATTGGAACGGCACTTTATTAGATGACACATGGCTATGCGTTGAAGTATTGAACGGTTTGCTAGAACGTCGGGGCAGGGCGCACATATCGGAGGATACCTATCGGCAGAACTTTGGATTTCCAGTGATCCACTTTTACGACTATCTTGGTTTTGATACAGACACCGACAGTTTCGAGAAGGTTAGTCGCGAGTTTATCGACAATTATGAAGCCCGATGGTTTGATGAAGTGTCGCTGCATCCGGACACTCAAAGCATCTTATCACAGTTGAGTGAACTCGGGCACACCCACTCCGTGCTCTCAGCCGCCAAGCAGGAAGCTTTAGAAATTGGCATCCAACACTTCGGAATTCGGCCGCATTTCACTGGACTCATGGGAACCAATAATATTTATGCGCGGGGCAAGGTAGAGCAAGGCAAGCGCTGGATTAAGGAGCTACATTGGCACCCTGAAGACGTCGTTCTAGTAGGAGACACCTTACACGACTTCGAGGTCGCCGAGGCGATTAACACACAGTGCATTCTGATGGCCCATGGTCATCACACACCTGACCGTCTCGCTCAAACGGGTGCACCCGTGATGCACTCGCTGAACGACTTGTTAAAGCACTTAAGTTGAATCACACGATTACGATTGCCAAAATCAAAATTGAAAAGTGCTTTGTATAGTCACGGTTGCGTTCATCTAGCTCGACTGCCATTCAAAACATATCCGAATACATCACGGACCCTCTATTGCGTTTTGAGGAACACCGCACCCGGTGTTCTTCGCAGGAAGAGACACTTTTATACATCTTATGGACATTGCTATTGTCACCGGCGCCGAGACACCCCTTGGCTTACGGATCATTGAGGGTTTAATTCAGCAAGGTTGCCGCGTGCACGGCATCGGTAACAACCTCTCCAGAATTACCTTCGCGGATCGTAACTTTATCGCTCATGCGGTCGATGTGAGCGACCTTTCGGTGGTTCAACAAACGACCACCCATATTTTAGAAAAAGAGGCGCGTCTCGATATTCTCATTCATGCAATCGATGTTACCCCAGGCGCAGCGTTTGAAAAACTACCTGTCGGCAACCTCGAAGCCATTCTTAAAATCGGTCTGCTCGGTCCAGTGATGCTGACACGCCTCGCGCTGCCGAACTTGCTGCGTTTCAGGGGACAGCTAATTAATATCATTCCTGCCAACAAAAGTGGCAGTGCGCCAAGCGCAGTCAATTCCCTCATCGAAGGTGGTCTACGCGAAATGAATAACGCACTCTTCGATCAAGCGCGCGACGCGGGCCTAAGAGTGACTAATTTAATTCTACGGCAAAACACCGCGTTCCCAGCAGCTTCTGTAAATGACGAACAACTCGATCAGACACGAATTGATCCAGAACAAGTCGCCCGCACAATCGACTACCTGCTCAATGCCAATGAGAGCAACGTCCCCAACGAAATTACGCTCTATCCGCGACTAAGTGCTGAATCAACAGCGGCGCTTCCCAAAAGTCCGCTTCCAATCGATCCCTATAACGCAATTGTTCTCCCTCCAGCCGAATACGCTCCTCCTGAAGAGCCGAAAATCCCGACGAGACAGGCAGACCGTATCGAGCGAACCATTCCTTATACAGATGAGGAAATGGAAGATAAAGTAGCCGCCGCGATCGAAGATTTTGACGAGCATCCTGAACGTTACGAACCCAAAGAAAAACAACAACGTTCACCCCAACGTCCGAGTCCGAAGCAAACCCCAAATGTAAACCAAGGCCAAAACGAGTCGAATAGAGACGACGACCACGCGAATTCGAAGCCCCGTCGAGGCCGCCGCCGTAGTGGACGCAATCGCAACCGCGAGCGCGAAACGAACGATTCACCGCACGAAAATGATTCGACTCCAGCAACTCTATCAGACTCCGCGCCAACACAGACCCTAGATGGTGGAAATAAACCGAATCGCAATCGCCGTCGCGGTGGTAAACGTAAGCCCGAGCATGCCAACGATGGTCAAATAACATCAGAATCACCTAAGCAAAACCCGGAAGTAGGTGTAAAAACAGCGGCAAAAACAACGACTCAGCCAATAACTGAGACGCACACACCGCGGCCAAAGGTGCACTCTGAACCGAAGCCGAAGAAAGCCGACCAACCAAAGCTTACCGAAAAACCCGCACCTGCCACTAAGCCAACGAAAAAAACCGCCGCTAAAAAGGTAATCGCTAAAAAAATACCTACTAAGAAAACCGCAGTTGAGAAGGCTGCCACAAAAACCGTTGTCAAAAAAGTCGCGAAAAAGACAGCGACCAAAAAGGTGCCTGCCAAAAAGGCCGTCAAAAGAGCTGCCAAGAAGCGGACTGTTAAAAAAGCTGAATAATAGCTGCGGATCAAACTTCGGCAGTTTTCACAAATTTGAACGCACGCGGTGTGACTTAGTCAGGCTAAATTCAGCCGCCTGACAACCGTGCAAAACTGCGGAATTTAGACATCCACTCTTTGCGTGAGATGACAGAAGCGGAAACGATTAGATCCACAAGCTCGACCAATTTCACCCGCAGACAGCCCGCTAAAATAAGCAAATCGATTGTTCTTAACACGCTCCGACCACTGTTGCAGACCTCGAAAATGCTCAACGCATGACAATTGTCCCGTCTAGATAGGCCAATTACCACTTCCGATACGTGTACCATTATGGTGCTGCACGGCTGACAGAGCCATTTCGTAGGCCCAAAATTCGCCCAGTAGATCACCACTTTGCGAAAAACAGTCCACTTTCAGGCGATTATATTCATTTTTTTCAGCATCACGGCTAGGCTCGAAACCTTCCAACCGGTCTAGCTCAACAAAATATTCTTCACGCTTGAAGTTGAATAAAAAGCCGCAGACCCAACCTCCGTCATCAAGAACCACCCCCGGGTAACCGACATGTAGGTCATAGATGCTGCCGCGAATCTTCGCTGGAACCGCATCGTCGGTCTTACCCTCGCAAAAACGAGGCCAATAATAGCCGCCTGGTTTCAGTGTGCCGTAGACGAAAACTGTGTATTCGGTATTCATAAAGGAAACGACTGTGGCCGTGCTGCGCCAACCACGTCGTTTGAATGATGTGCAACTGATTCCAAAGGATCGGGCCCGCAATCAATCTTCTCTAATTTAAGAGACCAACAACCAACTGCTGCCAATCGATTAGCTCAACTTGCTATCAAAAAAAAGAGGCGATGCTGAATGCAACGCCTCTTTGTAAAATGTGTGTTGAAAGCGTTTCTAGACAATTTCAAGTGCAACTGCGACGCCATTAAGAATCGCAGAAATGCGCACTGCATCATGCACATTGTCCTCTGTCAGTCCGTCTTTTTTAACCGCCGCTTCATGCGCTTTGAGACACATTTCACAGCCAGCTAGCGCGGCTGGCCCGATCGAAAAGAGCTCAAAATTTGCCTTCGTCGTCGCAACTTGCTGCATACGCATCATCCGTAAATTCGCAGGGCGCTGGTTGTAAGCTTCCGAGTTCATTAAATGACGAAATCGATAATAAATCGTGTTCATACCCATTATCGAAGCGGCACCACGTGCGTCTTCGATGACTGCGTCAGAAATTCCCTCTGAGCGTGCATCTTCCAAGATGGCTGAAGTCAATTCAGGCTGGCGAATAAAATAGACCGCCGCCAGCGCAACGCCCCAGACCTGCTCACTGCTAAGTGATTCTTCGCACTCTAGCACACGCTTGAGGTTGATACGTAGATCTTTCGCCTCCTTGGGAAGCAGTGATAAGAGTTCAGATATTTTTTCCATCAGATTTAGACCTTGATGGTTTCTTCACCCTTTTTCCAATTGCACGGGCAAAGCTCGTCAGACTGGACTGCATCAAGGATACGGAGGACTTCCTTCACGTTGCGACCAACACTTAAATTGTTTGCTGCTGCATATTGAACCACGCCGTGTGGGTCGACGATAAACGTTGCACGTAGGCAAACATTCTCCACCGGATCCAGAATGCCGAGTTCGCGAGCGAGCTTCGGAGCTGCGATCAATGGGATTTTCAGCTCGCGGAGATCTTCGTGATCATTGCGCCATGCAAGGTGGCAAAACTCATTGTCAGCACTACCACCGACTAAGACCGCATCGCGATCTTCAAATTTTTCGACATTGTTGCTGAACTCGACGATCTCAGTTGGACAGACAAAGGTAAAATCCTTCGGATAAAAGAAATACACCTGCCATTTACCAGCGAAGCTGTCATTGGTAAACTCGGTGAGGTCATCGTTTGTCAGGCCATTACAGGCTTTAACTCTAAATTGAGGGAAGGAATCTCCTACAGTGATCATAATGTATGCTAATTTCAGATTAATTTACTAGAAGAATTGGATGTAGTGGATCACTGGCTCTGAGTCAAGCCAGCCTACCTATTTTTATGCAATGATCACATTAACTTCTGCTGAAGCCTTTAAGAGGGAAACGTTGCCAGGACATAGGCACTGGTCTCCGCCCTCTGCTGTCGACCTTAGTCTCACCTTTCACAGCCCCTGAGCAAGCGCTCCCAGTTCGAGCCGCTTGCTACAAGACAACATAAACAATCCGAGGAATTCGTTGTATTTATTCCACTCCGCAGAATTCCTCAGTCATCGCCCACGCGTGTCATCCATAGGATCAAAGGTAACCTCTAGGTATTGAGCAACCCCGTCAGCGCACCCGAACAGTGCAAGAATACGGTTGTGCAGACAAGCTAAGCGTCGATTTCCGAAACCAGAGTGGCGACTAAATCGACTAGTAAATTTTGCTGTGTTCGCTGATACTGGCTAGCTAAATCCAACTACTCGATATCGATTTCCACCCTTACACACGCGGCAGTGTTTTAAACATGCATACTATATAAACCAAATATCAGTTATTGGGAAAAGTGTCACTAAAGTGCTTACCTTAACCACAGGGTTTTTTAGTCATTCCGGACTATCACCACTTTTTTTGATTGAGTGTCATCGCCTCGTTGAAAGTATTCAGCAGACACATCATCGCTGGTCTATTTCGTAAGATTTTTTAAAATACTCAGTAGCAAACGTCGACCAGCGAATAAAGT
>Ga0307997_10001107_pt1 | contig 12608 bp, 11 predicted proteins | sample Davwhametageno36_FD_203165 | JGI IMG/M metagenome (GOLD analysis project Ga0307997, IMG submission 203165) | Marine microbial communities from Davis Island wharf, Antarctic Ocean - #36 | ecosystem: Environmental > Aquatic > Marine > Unclassified | place: Antarctic Ocean: Davis Island wharf... | reverse complement strand
CGTCATTTGGACACTTGAGGAGCTGGGCGTGAGCTATGACCAAGTTGTTGGTGATCCCGCTTCAGCAGAAGTGAAGGCGCTCAACCCCACTGGAAAAGTTCCTGCTTTGATCGTGGAGGGTAAAATACTGCCTGACAGTGTCGCCATCATGACATTCCTATCTGACCGCTACAACGCCCTGACATTTCCAGCAGGCTCAGTGGAACGCTTGCGTATGGATGGACATATCCAATTCTTGCTAGAAGAATTTGACAGCCTGCTTTGGGTTGCTGCGAAAAACTCGTTTATCAATCCAGTTGATCGACGCGCTCCAGAGGTCAAACCTGTGTTGAAGTGGGAGTTTGAACGCAGCCTAACGCGCCTTGAAGATCGTTTGCAGGGTGAATTTTTGATGGCCGACACATTCACAATCGCTGATATTCTGGCGGTGCACTGTTTAAATTGGGCGTTTAATGCCAAATTCCCAGATGCTAGTGAAGCTTTGGAAGGCTATGCAAAGCGGTGCCGCGGTCGTGACGCTTATAAGCGTGCTGTTGCTGACAGGTAATTAGCCGCAGCACGGCCTGCCCAACGGCCTGTCGCGAGGCAGGCTGTAATCAGATAGCCCCCAGTTGGCGCCTCCCAATCGACCATCTCACCGGCGCAGAAAATACCCGGGTGAGATTTAAGCATCAGCTCAGGTGTCAGCGCGTCCCACATGACCCCTCCGGCGGTGGAAATTGCTTGATCCATCGGGTAGGGTCCTGTGAGAGGCAAGGGCGCATTTTTGATCGCAGCCACTAGGCCATTGATGTCGCGCGGCATGGGCTGGGTAAGTTCAAAAACCAAGGCGCGTTTTGTGGCATCTAGTTTTACAGATTTTCGTAAGAAATTGCTGAGGCTGTCTTTTGGTTTACGACTTAAAATCATCTTATATAGATCGGAAGCGCTGATTTGTGGGACGAAATCTAGCTTTGCGAATGCGCAGCTACGAAGCATGCGGCCGAGGGCATATACTGCTCCGCCTTCTATGCCTAATTGACTGATCACAAATTCGCCACGACTTTGTGCGCCTACAACCGAGATTTTGATGTTTTTGAGTGGTTTGCCAAAGTGTGGGTTCATATGTTCGGACCATGCTACTTGCATGCCAACATTGGCCGCCACAAACTCTGACTGTACAACGCCAGCCTGCGTGAAATGTTTTGACCACGCGCCGTCAGAACCCAAGCGCGCCCAGCTGGCGCCACCCATGGCAAGGATCAGAACTTTAGCCTGAATTTGCACTTCACCAGAGGGGGTTTCAAAGCTGTGAGTTTCACCGGCCACGAGTGGCCCCACCCATTGATGCCGGCGCAAAAGCGTGACACCCAAGTTTTCCAAACGCACCAACCATGCACGCAGCAGTGGAGAAGCTTTCATCGCTTTGGGAAATACCCGTCCAGTGCTGCCTGTGAAGACCTCTTGGCCCAAGCCCTGCGCAAAGGTGATTGCCTCTGTGGGGCCAAACTCCGCCAGTATTGGGCGCAGGGGTTCGATGGCGTCATAATTTTTGATGAATGCGGCTGTGTCTTCGTCCTTGGTCAGGTTTAGGCCTGATTTTCCGGCCATGAGGAATTTGCGGGCGGGGGAGGGCATCGCATCTGCGACGGCGACCTTCAAACCCGCAAGGGCAGTATGCTCGGCTGCCATCATTCCGGCTGGACCAGCTCCGACGATTAGGACGTCAATGGTGAGTGTTTGGGGAGGTGACGACGAGTAATTGTCCAAATTACATTCTCCCACTCAAAAATATATCTCGTTTTATCATCAGTAATCCACCTGTTCAGCGCACAACAACGCTGTCGGTATCGTCCTCACCTCGGTCGCGCAAGCCGCAAGTGGGTTGCGTGCATATAACTGCATCTAGTTTGTGTCGTGGGAAAACGAGGTGCGCAAAGCAATAATCTACTTTATAAAGCCCTCAATGACACTTAGTTAACACGTGATGTAACCGAAAGGTTAGTCAAACTCTCGCTTACTTTAAGCTTCTAATAGTTCCAAAACCCTGACGACGTACATACAAGCATGTACACGTGTAGCTAAGTTGTTTGTTTTGGACGATGCGGTTCGGAGTGCAGCTGTGGCAGCAGCGGCGCTGGCTGCCACTAAAGTTACTCTTGTAGCGGTTTGCGCGGCTGTTGCGGCAACGCCACCAGCCAAGACTGCTGCGTCATGATCGACAACAGCAGAGGATGCCGCTGCAGCTTTTGTCGTATTCGCAGTCGCTACAGTTAATGCTGTATGTGTTGCTACAGATGCGCCGTTGTCATCGATAAGTGCAATACCTGCAGTGCCGGAGAAAGATGCGTCTGCAGAGGCAAAGCCAGCCGCGAGTACCAAAGAAGTAGTTGTATGGTGGAATGCCCAACTATATTTCAAAAAACCTTAGCTTGAGTAGCTGGTGTCAGATGAAATTATTGTCATGCCATGAATCTATGTCGAGGTTATTTCCTATGAATGATGCCAAGTGATTAACAACAAACCCAGAATCTTCGTTAGAAACATGAAATAAATGTTGGTCTTCGCCGGTGGCCTGCGAGTTCGCCGAGAGTGCGAACGCCTCTGAATTAATGGACAGTTTCAAGGAAGAAAAAATGCCGCCTGTGGAGAAAGCGCTGAGGAGCTCACTGGTTGTATCAAGGCTATTATCGACGAGTCTTAGTATAGTATTGCTGACATTGGCAATCTCTGTAAAAGTCGGGAAAACAACGGATTGCAGAGGTGATGCAATAAGTAGAGATAAGTTGAGAACGTCGCCGACGGCGCCTTGTTCAAAGGAAAATACAGTGTCTTTTCCGTTGTCTGCGGGGATTGTTTCAAATGTTAGAACATCACGTTTTGAAATTAATTCAGACAGATCTATCTGGTCCTGGCCTGGCCCGCTATGGACTACGTCGCTACCTTCGCCTCCAAAAATAAGGTCATCACCTGCGCCGCCGATCAAAACGTTATTTAGCGCATTACCTATCAGGTAATCATTACCTGAACCACCAATCGCTTTCTCTATTTCAGAGCCTGAGGATATGGTCAATTGAAAGGCTGATGTTATATTGGCGGACTTAACACCCAAATAACTATGCATTTCGGCACGCAAATCGATGTGTACCGCGATACTTTGGCCCTCTGCGCTTATTGTATCACTGCCTGCACCGTCTAAAATAAACACACCTGAACTACTTGAGAAAAAATAACTATTATCTGAAGCTTGATGGTTCGGATTGACCCCGAAAAGGCCCGCAAAAGCCATCAGATCCAAATCTCGATAAGTCCCATCATACTCTGATGTAATCTGCGTGTATGTCGTAACTGTCCAAGCTGAGTTATCCTCGGATGTTGGAAGCAATTGTGTTGCTGTCCCGTCAATTTCAAACGGGTGTTTGAGACCTAAGGCATGTGTAAGTTCGTGGAGCAAAAGTTCATAATCAAAGTTAGTAGTATTGCCGGTGAAGGCGGGAGCGTCATATTTATTTGAGATGATAATATCTGATCCAATAGGATCCACATCATTAGGGAAATATGCATAACCGGCACTATTAGCAGATTGTTGGTTTTGCGAAACGATTATGGTGTTAAATGCGGTAATTTCCATCGTTTCAACAAAGGTTACTGCAAACATTTTCTGTAAATCTCGAAAAATATCAAGATAGGTGCCTTGCATTGCAGGGGACGCAGCCGCCCAGCCTGTTCGATCGTTTCCAGTGTAATAATCAGGAATTACAGCAGGAAATGCGTATTGAACTATGTTATCAAAGGATTGGTGGCGGTCGTATAGTTGATCGTAATTTTCATTACCCAACGCGTTTATCCAATAAGGTTCGACGTAGGGTGCTAGAAGTTTAAATTCATTGGGGTCAGCAGTGGTTGGCTGGATGTAGACAGACGTTGGGGGGCTATATCCAGCTGGTAATCCCACAATGATGTTACCCTCTTCTGACGCTATGCCTGATTCTGGCGCGATGCCTGAAGATTTTCCGCCACAGGCAGACAAGAGAGGTGTCGCCAACAGCAGGTAAGGTGATATTAATTTACCCCCCCTTATCCGGGATTTATACTGATTTATTAAAGTTTCAACACTATTTAGATATATATTTTTTGTCTTTAAGCGCGATTGCAAATTAGAGGCTCGTTCTTCAAATCTCACAAAATTCACCCTGTTTTTAAATAGAAATAATTCTTTCATTTATTTATGGTAATATGCCTAAGTTAAGAGCACCATAAGAAATCTTATTATTTTGAATATTCAGAGGGATCGTTAATGTGTCGTCAGAGCCGTCTTGAGCCGCAAGATCGGCAAGGATCATGGCAAAAAAGTTCTCAAGATTTGGTTCTATATACCCAACATCTTTTGCGAGGTTGAATAAGCTCTTCCAATCTTGCACCGTAACGTTCACAATTCCATTTAAGGCTCTGTTTTTGTCATAGGCGAATTCCCCATCTACCGAAATAAGTGATGTTCCGAAGTCAAATTGAGCTTTCTGCAATAGTAGTCTTTGCAGCGTCGGTGCACCATTTTCAATTATTAAGCGATCCAGTGGCCTGGTCAGAAGAATTTCGCTCAGTAGTGAAAGGTTTTGAATGGTTTGATATTTTGCGGGAACCCCGACAATGACATCAGATAAGTTTAAATTTTTCAGTTCTGCGCTTAGTTTGTAGGCGTTTGAATTATCAGGGAACGATTTAACACTTGCTAAAGCTGTACCAATACTTGCACCCCACTGGTTTGCAGAGGCAATTTTAAGATCGTTAAAACTTAAGCTGATGTTTCCTAGAGTAAGGCGCCAGTTAGGTTGGAAGAGAGCAGTTATCTCTGCGTGTGCAGCATCTATATCTAGCTCACCAAGAGATCCTGAGATGCGGTGCGGTTCAGACAGCTCAAGGGCTATTTCATTTGGCAGATAGCTTTTCGCCTCTAGACTTACACCCTTTGTCTTCCATATAAAACTATTTTCGGTTCCGATCTCAATGTCTGACAAGCCCACAGTAAAGCGCTGTGGATAGCCTGTCACTGACGCCATTTCAAACTGAGCGCTAAGGCCAAGAAACTGTGTATCTTCACTAGCTAATGACACACCCTTTGTAATGGCCTGAGCAGACGCAGCCCAGTAGCCTGACCAAATTAAAAATGGCAAGGCCAACAAAAAGGCTGTCCGTCTGATCGTCTTGGTCAAGATTGTCATATGTAAATCTTTGGCTAAATTAAATTAAAACCTCATTGGCTAATAAAACTACATTTTTTTAGCCTTGTTAATCCATTATTACAGATAATCTTTAAAAATTATGCATCTTCTAGATTATATAGCAAAAAAGTTTTTTTAGGCCGTTTTTTCCAGCTCTGCCTTGAGTGCAGCTACATATGCATTCCGTGCCGTTTGATAAACCGAAATTTCATTTTGAAGCTTACTCATCTGCACTTCCAAAAACTGAAGGCTTGCCAGTTGGGCTTTGCCATTGTCTGTAAGCTCTTCTGTATTGTATTCTATGTCGTCAACTTTGATTTTGGGCATTCTAAATCCTTCCAGATATTTTAGTCAAAGAGTGAAGCAATATCTACACCCGATTTGCCTTTGATTATTTCTTGTTTTAATTCGGCAATGTAACTTCGTTTGGCCCGGGTGAAAATGGCAAGTAAGTTTTTCATTTCATGAATGCATGCATCAGTATCTTGAAGCCTTGCTACCAATTTTTTTGCATTATCACTAAGCGTATCTAATCCGTGCTCGATACCGTCGATATTGATTTTCTGTGTCATCTACAGAAACTTAGTTGCCGTCAATTTTCACGAGCTCGCCCTTGAGGGCGGCCGTGTAGCCAAGCCGTGCTGTATCCGAAACGGCCCATTCATTTTTGAGCTGTTGAATTTGCCCATCAACAAATTGAATATTCAAAAGCTGAGCTTTTGCATTGTCGGTCATATCTTCAACTTTATATTCTTTATCATCCATGGCGATAGACACCCCATTAGTTTCTGCACTGGGCATTTGTCCACCGTCTTTTTGGCTTTTGGCTTTACTCAAGAACTTGTCTCCACCTGTGTTTAAGTTAATAAAAGTTCTAAATCAAAGAACAATTATAATGACATAATTTTTATATTAAAATTTGAGGTTAGCAGCAATAGAAAAAGATGGTTAATAATAGGATAACGTCTGTTTTTAGCTTTAGTGGCCTTTCAAAATTGTGGACAAACTTGCAAAGGAAAGTTGAATTTTTTATTGTTAGCTTGATATATTTGTGACTTCTGGTAGTTGAGTGTTTTTACGGGTATTGAGAAATTTCTTTAGCTCCAAATCCAGCTCAGAACTTAGAACTAGTGATTTGCGGCTCTTTTTTACACTTTTGGTTTTGATGAGGCTACCTTCTTCAATTTTCAACTTAAGAAATGCGTACATGGTCATTGGGTTTTCTGTCCTGGTATGGAGCATATCGATATAGTTCCAGATGCCAAAATCTGGGTTGCCGTCTAGGTGCGCTATTGTAAGTAGTAATTCCCATTTGCTGATACTCTTCATAAATGGAAATAGTATTGATTTACAGTTAATACCTTGTAAAATAAGCAATTCATCTTTAATCTTCATTTAGAACTGCCTCTCATTTCATTGGTTGTGATTCAAGCATTAATATTAGTCGCGGAGTGCAAGTTCCTTTACTTTCGAAACTGGCTGCCATACGTAGTCAAGCACTGTACGTTTGCCAGATACAACATCGACTGAAGCCGTCATGCCTGGAAGTAGCGTAACGTCCTCACCCGTTGCAAGAGTGATTGTGCTGTCGAGTGATACGTCGATAAGGTAAAATGCTCCACTGGAACCATCTGATTTATCGGTTATCGCGTCAGGGCTAATGCTGCGAACGTACCCGTCTATGGCTCCGTACCGTGAGGAATCGTAAGCGCTTAGTCGTATACGTACAAAGTCATTCATCCTAATGCTTGAAATGTCTTTTGGATCAATTTTTGCCTCAAGTTTTAAAGCTTCTCCTGTCGGTACAATTTCAAGAATCACATCGCCGGCTCGCACGTAGGCACCTACTGTTTGAAAATTAATCCTGTTTACAATACCGTCAACAGGAGCTCTTACCACTGTGCGCTTGACCCTTTCTTTAAGAGCTGGAACGAGTGTGTTCACCTCGCTCAGTTCTGCTACAACTTTATTGAGTTCTTCCAGTGCGCGTCGCTTATAGCTGTCAAGGCTGTTCGAAATTTCGTTCTCAACCTCCAATATTGCAGATCCTGTGCTCGCCACACGGGTTATCGCAGTTTGTATTTCTCCGGACATGCGCTGTTCTTCACGGCGCAACTCAAGTAGCCGAGTTTCTGGCATTAAATTTTGACGCACTAGTGGATTTATGATTGTGATCTCCGAACTGATAAGATCAAGCATATTGCGTGAAGTGTCTAGCGCTTGTTGAGCGGCGATCAAGGCTTGCTGACTCTGTATCTTTTGCTGTTTTAATATAGAAAGCGTGCCTGACAGCTCTTTGCGCTTAGCAAGATGAAGCGCCTTTTCAGTCATAGCTGTGTCCTCAGACTGAGCTATCATACTCGTGTCAGGATCGAAATTTAACGCTGTGCTTTCAGCCTGCAAGCGTAATTCCCTTACAGAAAGTGTCGCAGCACGTTGCAGTAGTTTATCAAGCTCGGACTGTAGCTCTATTGGATTGATTTCGTAGAGCACGTCGCCTGCTTTAACCAGCGAGTTCTCATTCACTGAGCGAGACAAGATAACTCCGGATTCAGAGGATTGAACCAGTTGGTTTTGAGTGGTGGACACTACCTTTCCACTCCCACGCGTGACGTTGTCTAGCTCCGCTACAGAGGCCCACCCCACGACCGCAACTATGAGAGCCACAATGACAAAAATGATCAGTGAATTGCCAAAGCCCTCTCGCTCTTCCATTTCCCGGGATAATTTTTCGAATTTTGATATTGGCATAACGCTCTCTTAAATATAATTATTTTAACTGGTCAGGAGGGGAATCTAAGATAATGTTTCCCTGGTCCATTACTAAGACGCGGGTCACTAGTTTGAGTAGTGAGTTTCGGTGTGTAATGGCAATCATTGTTCTGTCAGGGAGATAATCTGCAAGGCGCGTTAATACAGCGGCTTCCGTGGCAGAATCCATTGAGCTGGTTGGCTCGTCGAGCACCAAAATGTTTGGTTCATGGAGAAGTGCACGACTAAGATTTATGGACTGGCGTTGACCGCCAGAAAGACCCACGCCGCGTTCTTTTATTTTCAGGTCATAGCCTGCAGGGTTTCCCTTTATGAAGTCATCGGTACCGGAAAGCTGGCAAACTTTGAGCAGGTGGGCATCATCGTATTCATAGTAACCTAGCTGTATGTTCTCACGGACCGTACCGGAGAATAACCACGCCTCCTGAAGCATAACCCCCAGATTTCGCTGCAGGTCTGATTTGTCTATTTGGCGCAAATCGATGCCGTCCAGCAAGATTGAACCTGTTGTTGGTTGAACTATGCCAGCACAAAGTTTTGCGAAGGTGGATTTTCCTGAACCCATCCGCCCCAGAACGGCCACTTTCTCTCCGGCTAAAAATTTGATCGACAAATCTTTTATGAGGGGATTTTTTGCTCCCGGAAACGTATAAGATACATTTTTAAATTCAATGTCGCCTTTTAGTACAGGTCGACTTAAGCGTTGCTCCGATTTGTCGATACCGTCAGTTTGGTTCATCAACTTGTCAATTGAGCGAAACGCTTGGCGTGCCGAATTGGCGCGTGACATTGCGGACGCAACTTGTCCAAGCGGACCCAAAGCGCGTCCACCCAAGATGACTGCAGCGATTAACCCACCCATGGACAGCTGTTGCGCCTGGATCAGGAAGACCCCATAAAAGATTGTGGCTACCTGAGAAATTTGTTGAATAGAGGTTGCTGAGTTAATAGCAAACTGCGAAAAAATCCGGCTTTTGAGGCCTAGTTCGGATTGGTCACCTGTGGCAACTTCAAAGCGGTTTTTCATTAAACGACCAGCACCGGTAGCTTGAATTGTTTCCAAGCCGTTCAATGTTTCAACAAGGACGGCTTGCTTCGACATTCCGGTTTCCATTGCGCCTGAGGCGAGGCGAGCCAAAATGGGTTGGATTGCCAACCCAATGATGAGTACGCAGGGAACAGCTAATAACGGTACAATGGCGATATTCCCGCCTATTAAGTACACAATATAGATGAAAAAGAAGATAAAAGGTAAATCGACAATTGCCACCAGAGTTGCTGAGGTGAAAAACTCACGAAGTGAGTCAAACTCTCTCACAACACTTGCCACGCCGCCAGAGTTTTGGTTCCCCACGTCTAGGCGAAGCGTCAGAATTTTGTCAAAAACCATGCGCGACATACGGGCGTCCGCTCTCTTGCTGGCACGGTCAATAAAATTGGCGCGTAATGACTTGGTTAAAAATTCAAAGCCAAGCGCGATCATAACGCCAATTGATAGCGCAATCAGGGATTCAATTGCTTCGTTGGGGACAACTCGATCATAAACTACCATCACAAATAGAGAGGTTGAAACACCTAGAAAATTGGACATAGTTGCAGCCAGAATAACCTGCGCATAAAGCCATTTTCCTTGCGCAAAGGCCGAGTAAAACCAACGCTTACTTGATTTAGACACAGCGTTTTTATCCCGCTGGGTTAGTATAAGGTGGCCAGAGAATTTGGCAAAAAATTCAGCAGCTGCCATTTTTTTGATTTTAAATTTATTTTCAATACTTGCGTATCGAATGCTTCCATCAGGCTTGATATCTGTTAAAATAAATGCGCTTTCATCTTTCCAAAATGCAATCATGGGGCAATGATTTGGAGATAAATTTTTCGCTGGGATATCCCCAAAACTGGCAATATGTCCTATCTCACGTAGGACGCTAACCATTTCTGCAGGTGAAAAGGCCACGCTCGGGTTCGCTGGTAAGTCTCGTATGGCCGCCTCGCTGTAAGTTTCGCCTTGGTCCCGAAGGAACCGCTGAAGCGTCTGAACCAAAGCTGTTTCGACTGACTTCGATCCTTGCTCAGGTGTCGAGTCTTCGAGACTGGCTTCTAAAATTATTATGTCATTGTTTGTAGCATCACTTGCCGGTCTGACTGTTTCGATGTCGGACTTATCAATCATTTTATTGCCTTAACTGATGTTATTTTATTATTTAGCTCTAGTTTTTTCGCCAAAAGGCCCGAACTTGATAGCATCGCAAGTTCTAGATTTATAAGTTCTGCCTCCGCCATTAACTTACTCTCTGAGGCGCGATAAGCATTCACTTCAGCTGCGATAAGTTGACGGACTGATGTTTGACCCGTTGAAAGTTGTGACCAAAGGATTTTAACTTCGTTTTTAGACGAGTCTGCTTGCACGCTGAGTGTTGCTATGCTTTTGACTAGAGCCACACGTCGGCTTACGGTGGTATCTAGTTCTGTCTTACCGGCCAGCTTGAAGCCCTCGAGGGTTTGCTCCACAGCTGCTAAGCGCGCGGCTTTGGCGGCTGTATCGGCTTTTCGTCGTCCACCATCTCCTAATACCCACTCTAACTCAAGGCCAATTGCAAAATTTGTGCGCTCACCCCGATCCATGGGAGAAACCACACCGGCTTTCAAGCCGACTGTTGGCTCTTCATTGCCGCGTGCGGCGAGAAGATTTTGCTTTGCGGCAATAACTTTTGCTGCAGATTGAAGCATAATAGGTGAAGTGCTCCATTCCCGCTCGATTTTTGTCAGGTCGGAAGCTGTAAGAAGTGACGGAGCTGCTGTTAAGTTCTTTGGAATACCACCGAAATTTTTCACGTAAGACGCGGTGCCGGCAGATATCTGTGCCTCCAAGTTGGATTTTTCTAACAACAGACTGCGTACCGCTATCTCTGCTGAGGTGCTTGCGCTTTTGTCAATCATGCCACTTGAAACAAGAGTTTGCATCTGGCCAAGCATTTCTTCAGCCTTAGCCATAAGCACCTTAAGAGCTTGATCTCTGGCTTTTAGGTTGTGAAGGCCATTCCATGCCACACCTGCATTTTCCGCAATTTTATTTGCGACGATCTCAATCTCTGTCTCTGCGACAAACAAATTCGCTTGTGCACTGTCGACCCTGGCGACACTCGCTCCACCATCATAAATCAGTTGCCTTAGAGAAAGGTTAGCACTCGCTCCGTTTGTTGTAGTCGAAGCCAAACCTGCGCCACTTTTAACCATTCTGCCTGCGTTAGCACTTGTTGCAACTTGAACTTTACGGCCAGCATCTGAGGCGGTTACTAGATAGCGCGCTTCGGTTGCAGCGCTTTGGGCGGCTAAATATTCTGGGGCCATTAATACTGTCTGCGATATATCACCCATAAAGTTACCCGACAATCTCCTGGCGGCACTGCGCTTCTGGGCGGCATTGGGCGCAACTTTAGAAAGTGCAGCGGCTTCAGAGTTGAGCGCATGGCCTGAATATTGAGGTGCACCGCACGCAGATAGAGCAAACATTGCAGCGATTAATTTCGTTCTATCTAACTTCATAACCAGCATTCCTCCCAGGTTTTTTATTCCATTTAGAACTTTTGTGTATATTATGTCAAAATCCATTGAAAGCCTTAAAATACGCCATATCCAATTATTAATTATAGAAATATTATATGATTATTATATAATAAATTCCTTAAATATCGTCAAAAATTAAGATTTTTTATATATTATTTTAACTATTGAATTGGGGGTTTTGGCATGTTTAAATCGGTCAGTGAACATTAATGTCTGGAGAAAAAGATAATGACAATCCACCAACGTGCGTCTTTCGACGTAGAGGCTGCAGGGCTTAACGCTACCAGCAAAACAAACCCAGCGCTGGCCAAAATGGTTGCAGCATGGGAAAACAAGAACGCAAAGCGTGCAATGCAGGGCTCAGGCCTCGCGCTGATGGCGATGTCCCTCACAGCTTGTGGTGGTAGCAGCACAGTTACCCCGGCAGCAACAACGACGACCACAACTACCACAACAACAACAACGGCAGCCGCTCAAACTTTGACTTTAACGACTCGAGGAGATGATTTAACCGGCGGCGCTGGTGCTGACACTTTCAACGCACTGACTGCTGGCCAAATACAATCTGCCGACACTTTGGATGGTGCCGGGGGTATTGATACACTTGACATGACTATTGCAAACTCAGTGGCTCAACCAACGATAACAAGTATCGAAAAATTGATCGTTCAATCCACGAACGATGGCGCTGATTTGGATTTAGACCTGTCCGACACGTCAGTTACAGACATTACAGTTATAAGCAGCGCTACAGATCTGGATATTTTGAATATTCAAAACAATGTAACATTGACCATTCAAGACGTGACTTCTGGAGTCACCGGGTTGACTATGGATTTTGATACGGACGCGCTTGGTTCTGCGACTGCGACTGCAACTATCAAAACTGACGGCTCAACTGTTGCGTTGGATTATGTGTTAACCGGAACCTCCGATGCGATCACTGTGGTAGACATTACTACATCCGGTACAGCTAGTGCTATAACAGTGGGTTTAACAAATGTTTTAACCTTGAATGTAGCCGGTACAGCCAACTTGTCTGTTATCAACGTAAACGCATCTACACAGCTAACA
>Ga0307997_10001106_pt1 | contig 12610 bp, 3 predicted proteins | sample Davwhametageno36_FD_203165 | JGI IMG/M metagenome (GOLD analysis project Ga0307997, IMG submission 203165) | Marine microbial communities from Davis Island wharf, Antarctic Ocean - #36 | ecosystem: Environmental > Aquatic > Marine > Unclassified | place: Antarctic Ocean: Davis Island wharf... | reverse complement strand
TCCCCTCCCCTTCCCTCCGTCCCCCCATTTTATTCGACCTCTGCTCGTTGAGAAGGAGGAGCAATGATGAAATAAGTGGATCCTCCAATCGCGCACATGCTGACAATAAATAATTCTCCCCTCTGTCTCTGTCTCCTTTCCTTCTTATTCTTATTCTCTTATTCTCTCTAATCTAGGTCCACCATACAACATGGAGAGCGTCGAGCCCGCTACTGGCCCCATTATCGGTGGTACTGTTCTTGCTCTGAAAGGAGTTGGTTTCAAACCTGGACGTGGACTCAAAGTCAAGTTCCAGGGTGGTTCGTTTGGTGAGGCATCAGCATTTGCCAGCTACGTTTCAGAGACCGAGCTGTCAGTCATTGCACCTGATTTGAATCAATTTATACGTATGCCAGGGCAGGACAATCTTCGTGTTGTCAACGTTGCTCTTTCCATTAATGACGATCTCAACACGATTTATCCAATTATGTACAAAATCTTTACGTTGACTGACGCGACTAACACTCTTTGCTTTGGTCCAGCATTGATGCATGGAGCATTTGCTGGACAAGTCTGCGAGGCATGCATCATTACTATTGACGAGTGCGTTCCCTTTTTTTCATGTCTCGTTGATTCCATGTTTTTCTGTTTCTTATTTTTAATAAATATATGTTAATTTAACTCAATACCCTTCTCTTCCTTTTTCTTCCCGTCTCTTCCCTTCTCTTCAGATACGGAAATCGTCGCACATCTCCAGGTGATCAGTTCTCCATCAAAGTTGTCCAAGTCGTTCCACCAGAAGTCTACTCTGACGATGAGTTCGAGGCCGATGGTGCTGCTGCTGATGGTGCCGCCGGCGATGATGCTGCTGGTGGCGAGGGTGATGGTGATGGTGAGGCTGGTGACGTCGTCGTGGCCAAAAAGAAAAAGGAGATCCCGCTGCCGACACGAGTCGAGGTGGAGGGAGTGGAGTTTGAAGATCTTGGTAACGGCCAGCACGTCGTCCGCTGGATACCACCAGCTGCCAACGTGTACGAGATTCAAATTGAGTTCGACGGGACGTTTGGTGGGACCGCGGCACCGTTGGGACAAGGACCCTGGGAGGTCACGGTGGAGGAGCCTGGTGACAAGGTGCCGGAGGATGCTGGGAAGCTCAACTCTGCCTCATTCCTTAACAAGGCGAGAGGAATGATCACGACGACGATCGACGCCATTAATCAAGTTGATAAAGATTTGAACGCGGAGGTTATCATTGGTGACATCATGGCGCTTCTCCGTGCAAAGGAAACGATCGCGCTGATTGACAACGGTCAGGCGGACAAGGCGCGCGAGTTCGAGACACAGCGTCAGCTGATTGACTACCTCGGGACGTGGCAGGGTGCTGATACCAAATCAGATCTCAGAAAGCTCGAGGCAGCTGAGGGTCTGTGGGAGCGTCTTCGCAAGGCATCGTCAAAGAAGGCTGATGACATTAAGCCCGCAGAGAAGGCAACGGGACAGCAGCTCACTGCGCAGCTAGAGGAGTACGAGAAGGAAACGTACTACTACAAGGTGTCGTTCCGTGACGAGAATGTTTTCTGGGGCTACGACATTACATACAAGGAGGCAGTGGCAAGTTTGGAGGTGGCGCAAACAAAGCAGGATGAGAAGCGAGCAGAGTACGACAAGTGGCGTGGTCTTGCCGAGGTCTTTGAGCTGACAGAGAACGTTGTCGCTGCAAAGAAGGACATGAAATTTGTTGATGTGAGCCTCAAGGGAATGCGTGCAGTGTGGGAGAACATTAACGAGTGTCGTGCGACGTACAAGGAGGTGACTAACGTCATCTGGTGTGACATTGATACGGAGAAAATGGAGAACGTTGCAAAAAAAATGGTCAAGGGTTTAAGAAAAATTCCAAAAGATTTGAGGCAGTCCGAGGCATTCCTTGGGTTCAGTGCCTTTACCAAGGGATTTGCCAACGTCGTGCCGCTGCTGGCGTCGTTGTCTCACAACTCGATGCGTGATCGTCACTGGGACATGATTCGCGAGCTGGTCAAAGATCCAAGTTTAAAGAATTTTACTACTCCGCTCCAAGATCCCGAAGTTAATCTTCAAAGCATTCTTGCTGTTGGTCTGGATGAGATCGCTGTTGCCGTCGACGAGATTGCTGACCAAGCAGTCAAGGAGCTCAAAATGGAGAAATCGCTGGCAGCACTCGCCGAGCAATGGGCGGTTGTCGAGTTCTTTGCCGAGGAGAGTTGGGAGGGCTCGGGCGTCTACATGCTTAACATTAAGGAGGACGACATGGAGATGCTGGAGAACGATCAGCTGACGGTCCAAGGAATGATGGGAAGTCGATTTTTATCGACGTTCGAGGCAGAGGTGACGGGGTGGCAGCGAGAGCTCGCTGCCGTCGATGAGGTCATGCAGCTGCTGGGTGAGGTCCAACGTCTCTGGAGTTACCTGGAGCCGCTGTTCATTCGCTCTGCCGAGGTCAAGGCAGAGCTTCCAGAGGACGCCGAGAGATTTGTTGGAATTGACAAGGACGTCCGACAAGTGTTAAAGGACGCGTACGCGACCATGCTCATCAAGGCAGCATGCAACAAGGAGGGCCTGTTCGCACTCCTCGAGGACACCGAGGCACGTTTAAATTTGTGTAAGCGCTCGCTCATGGACTTTTTAGATGCCAAGAGAACGCAGTTCCCAAGATTTTACTTCATGTCCGAAGCAGATTTGTTGGACGTTTTGTCTAACGGTTCGACTCCTTCGAAAATTGTCCACCACGTGACAAAAATTTATCTTAAGGTCAAAGCAATTAATTTAATTGATGTTCCTGGGAAAAGTCGTCCAATCAGCTCCAGGCTTTGGTCAACGGTTGGTGCGGAGAAGATGGATCTTGACAACAAGGTGTCGCTGGATGGAAAGCCTGAGGAGTACCTCCAAGCACTCCTCAACGGAATGACCTCGACACTCCAGCGCAAGTTTAAGACTTCGTACGCACGATCTCTCGAGCAGAATCGTATTGATTGGTTAATGAACAAGGAGGACGATGGTGATCCTACGGATCCAGGACAATTGACGTTGCTCGTTGCGTTCCAGCACCACGTGGCTCATGTTGAGAAGGCTATTCCAACGGGAACGTTGAAGGAATACAATGAGAAGCAAATTCGTGATCTTTCTGATTTAGTGAATTTGACAGTGACGGCGTTGTCTAAGAACGAGAGGCAGCGCGTCATGTGCATGATTACTATGGACGCTCACGGACGTGACATCATTCAAAAGCTCATGCGCATTGGTGTCGAGAAGGTCTCACACTTTGAGTGGCAGTCACAGCTCAAGCCAAAGCGTGACGAGGAGGGCAACGCCAAGTGGTACGTCCTGAATGCCGTCTTTCCCTACGGATACGAGTACATTGGCAACGACGGGCGTCTGGTGGTGACGCCTCTGACAGATCGAATTTACGTGACGTCGTCGACGGGACTCAGCCTCAAGATGGGTGTCGCGCCTGCTGGACCCGCCGGGACGGGCAAGACAGAGACGGTGAAAGATTTAGCGATGAACTTTGGCTACAATATTTATGTCTTCAACTGCTCTCCTGAAATGGACTACATTTCTTTGGGTAACATTTTTAAAGGTTTGGCTGCAACGGGATCGTGGGGATGCTTCGACGAGTTTAATCGTCTTCGCGTCGAGGTGCTCTCCGTTGCGACGGTCCAGTTCAAAGCAGTCTGCGACTCGCTGCGTGCTGGAAGATCGCGTGTCACCATTGAGGGTGACACCGTCGACTGTCTGACATCGGTCGGTGTTTTCATTACGATGAATCCTGGATACATTGGACGTGCCGAGCTTCCTGAGGGTTTGAAAGCTTTGTTCCGTCCCATGACTGTCATGGTGCCAGACATGGTGCTGATTTGTGAGAACATGCTGATGGCGGAGGGATTCCAGACGGCAAAAAGTTTGGCATCCAAATTTTTTGGACTTTACTCTCTTCTGCGTGATTTGCTGTCCAAGCAAAGATTTTACGATTGGGGTCTTCGTGCCGTCAAGTCCGTCCTTCGCGTGGCCGGTGGTTTCAAGCGTGCCGAGCCTGATATTGACGAACAGCTGATTCTCATGCGCGCTTTGCGTGATTTTAACATTCCTAAGATTGCACAACAGGACATGGTGATTTTCTTTGGTCTGCTGGGTGATTTGTTCCCAGGCATTGATCCACCAAGAAAGCGTGACATGCCACTGGAGGACGCCATTCGTGTTGCTGTCGATGAGCTCAAGTTGTGGCCCGACGAGGAGTTCATTTTGAAAGTTGTTCAGTTAGAGGAACTTTTGTTCATTCGTCACTGCGTGTTCATTCTTGGTCCACCAGGTGCTGGCAAGTCAACCGTCTGGAAGACGCTCGGTCGTGCCAAGACGAACCGTGGTCAGAAGACGAAGATTCAAGACATTAATCCAAAGAGTATCACGTCGCAGGAGTTGTACGGATACATTAGCAAGGCGACGAGAGAGTGGAAGGATGGTTTGCTCTCCAAGTACATGCGTGATTTGGGACTCGAGAAAGACACGAATCCCAAGTGGGTGTGTTTGGACGGTGATTTAGACACGAATTGGATTGAGTCAATGAACTCAGTCATGGACATGAACAAGATGCTCACGCTTGCGTCGAACGAAAGAATTCCATTAAAACCACACATGAAGATGCTCTTTGAAATTCGTGACTTGAGATTTGCTTCCCTTGCGACAGTCACCAGAGCCGGTGTCCTGTTTATCTCTGCTGACAAGGGTTCGCAGTGGCGCTCATTGATCTCCTCGTGGATCATGTCGCGTGATAACGACTCGGAGACTATGCGCGAGGTCTGGAAAGACTTGTTTGATGAAACAGTCGAGAAGACCTTGTTCTACTTGAAGTCCGCGTCGAAACCAATTGTTCCCATTGAGGATGTCGCGTACATTAACGCGTTGTTGAATCTGCTTGAAATTTTGCTCGTCGAAGAGTTTGTCAAAGAAGCCTCATCCATCACTGACGCTAAGGCACTCAAGGAGAAGCTCCACATTCCGTTCACGTTTGCATGTGTTTGGGCCTTTGGTGGTCCACAAGATTTTGACAAGGACGGCATCAACTACTCACAGAAGTTCTCGGACTGGTGGTCCAAGACTTTCACCAAGGTCAAATTTCCATCGAGAAATTCCATCTACGACAGTTGGTTAGACCCCTCCGACCAAGAGTTTAAACCTTGGGATCTCTCTCCTTTCTACTACGAGGTCAGCTACAAGAGTACAACGATGATGGAGACAGTGACAGTCCCCACGTCAGAGACGTGTGCCACAACGTTCTGGGTCCAAGCTCTCCTTGCCAAGGGGGTTCCAACCATGCTTGTCGGACCCGCTGGTGTCGGTAAGACCCAGCTGATTAATGGTGTCATGGAGAAGCTTGATCCAGAGGTCCGAAGATCGCAGGATGTCAAGTTTAATTTTTTTACTGACGGACGTACTCTCCAACTCACGATGGAATCTCATTTGGTGAAGAAAGTTGGCACAAACTACGGACCAGCGGGCAAGGCCAAGCTCGTGTTTTTCATTGATGACTTTAATCTTCCCGAGGTTGATCAGTACGACACGCAGTCGTCCATTGCGCTGATGCGACAGGTCATTGAGTACCATCGCTGGTACGATCGAGTTAAGTTGGGGCCCAAACACATTTTAGACTGTCAGTACATTGCTGCCATGAATCACACGGCAGGTTCCTTCTTCATTAATCCACGTCTCCAGCGTCACTTTGTGACCTTTGCCAACGGAATGCCGGGTCCAGAATCGCTGATGACCATTTTCTCGACGTTCCTCGACGGACATCTTCGCGATTTTACCGAGGACATCCAGAACATGTCAAAGATGTGCGTGACTGCCGCTCTTGCCATGGACACCGCGATGACGAAGAACTTTAAAAAGACGGCAAAGAACTTTTACTATCAGTTCAACATGCGTCACATTGCGGGAATCTTTCAAGGAATGATGATGTCAACTCCAGAGGTGTTCAACAACAATCCAACCAAGTTTGCACTCCTGTTTCTCCACGAGGCAGAGCGTATTTACAGTGATCGTCTTGTTTCACTCAAGGACACGTCGGCATACGCGAAGATTGCGGCTGGCATTGGCAAGTCAAAGTTTCCATTTGCTGGTGCTGAGATTAGCACCTACTTCAACGATGCGGTGCCCAAGCCCTTGATACTCGCGCACTTTGCCAACGGGACGGAAAAGCTTTCGTACGACCAGTCGGGTGACATGAAGGGTCTGACGGAGATTCTCAAGACGTGCCTGACCAAGTACAACGATGAGAACGCGACCATGGATCTCGTCCTCTTTGAAGATGCCGTCCGTCACGTCTGCCGTATCTCAAGAATTATTCAGCAGCCTGGTGGACACGCACTCTTGGTTGGTGTCGGTGGAATGGGAAAGCGCTCGCTTGCACGTCTTGCGGCGTACATTTGTGCATTTAGTTTAGAACTCATTACCATTACCCAGACGTACGGAATTGCTGATCTCAAAGAGGATCTTCAAAAGTTTTACTGGAAGGCTGGCGTCAAGGGGCAAGGTGTTTTGTTTCTCTTCACTGATTCACAAATTACCAAGGAGAGATTTCTCATTTACATTAACGATCTGTTGGCCAGCGGAAGAATTCCTGATCTGTACGAAGTGGACCAGCGGGACGAGGTCATTAACTCTCTCACCAAGGATGCCAAGGCTGCCGGCATCGTGCCCGAGCCAGATGCCATCTGGGAGTACTTCTTTACTCGCGTCCGTGCAAATCTCCACATGGCGCTGGCGTTCTCTCCTGTTGGTGATGACTTCCGTAATCGTGCCATGAAGTTTCCCGCCATCATCAACGCAACGGTGATTGACTACTTTCAGCCGTGGCCTGAGGATGCCCTCCTTGGTGTTGCCACACAGTTCCTTTCTGAGGAGGATCTCGGTCCAGTGCGAACTCACCGCGGAATTGCAGCGTTCATGCCTTTTGCGTTCAACAACGTCAACGCAATGGCGGAGCACTTTCTAGAAAAAGAGAAACGATACGTCTACACGACCCCCAAGTCGTTTCTCGAGTGTGTCAGTCTGTACATTGGTCTGCTGAAGGAGAAGCGTGAGCAGTCTGAGAGCGGCATCGAGCGTTTGGAGGCAGGTGTCCACAAACTGAAGATTACCGCCGAGGCCGTCGCTCAAATTGAGATTGAGCTTGTCATCCAGCTGGAGGAGGCGGAAGTTGAAAAGAACAACGCCGATGCCATCGCGACGACTGTTGGAATTGAGAAGGCCAAGGTTGCCGAAGAGACGGCAGGTGCCGCCGAAGAGGAGTCCAAGTGTGCAGAAATCCAAGATCGAGTTGAGAAGCAGCGTGCGGAGGCCAACATTGAACTGATGAAGGCTGAGCCAGCCATCAACGATGCCATGGCGGCGCTGAACACGCTGAACAAGAAGGATTTGGGAATGGCGAAGACAATGAATACGGCACCATCCGGTGTTGCCGAAGTGTTTGGTTGCGTCGCGACTCTCCTTGCAAACTGCGAGTACGAGGGACCAATTGGCGACGTTGCGGGCAACATCGTGACGGACAAGAAGGGGCGTGTCAAAGACATGTCGTGGGGTTCATGCAAGAAGATGCTTCTCGGAAACATTCCAGGATTTTTGTCAGCACTGATGGACTACAAAGAGTGCATTGATGCGCATGGAGTTCCTGAGTGCAACATTGAGTTCAGTCGACCACAAATTGCAGATGAAGGATTTGATCCAGAGATTATTGCTGGCAAAAATTCGGCCGCTGCCGGTCTTTGCTCGTGGTGCATCAACATTGTCATCTATGCTGACATCTTTAAAAAAGTCGAGCCGCTCCGCATTGCGCTTGACGGCGCGCAGGCCGAGCTCAATGCGGCTACCGACAAGCTCGTCATTATTCGTGAGCGCGTCGCGGAGCTCCAGGCCAAACTCGCTGGTCTCGCCAAATCGTTCGACGAGGCATCAGCATCGAAGGAGCGTGCGATCGAGACTGTCCGAAAGGGAAAGGAGAAACTTGATTTGGCGCAGCGACTGACCCGCGCTCTTGGATCTGAGGGTGTTCGATGGTCGGCCAATATTATTCTTCTCCAGCGCGATTTTGATCTTCTCGTCGGTGACGTCTTGCTCGCTTCGGCATTCATTTCGTACGTCGGACCTTTCACCAAACAGTACAGATCGGCGATGATTGATGACTACTGGGTACCTTTCATGCAGAGCGCTGCTCTCCACGCAGACAAGCTCTACGAGGGAGAGGAAGGCGCCGGTGAGGTTGAAGTGAAAGAGGAGGAAGAGGAAGAGATCGACTCGGATGCCGAGGAGGGTGAGGGAACAGAGAAGTTACTGTTGGATGGCATTCCCATGTCCGACAACGCGAATCCGCTGCTCATTCTGACCAACGAGAAGGAGATTGCCCAGTGGCGCTCGAACAAGCTTCCTGCCGACACGGTGTCGACAGAGAACGCTTCGATCGTGACGTCATCGGCTCGATGGCCTCTAGTGATTGACCCACAGCTCCAAGCAATTAAGTGGATTACTGACAAGGAGAAGGATCGTGAGCTTGCCATTGTCCGCATGGATGACAAGCAACTTATCCGCAAGCTCATCTATGCCATGGAGAACGGAAAGAGTCTGATGATTGAAAATCTTCTTGAGTCGATCGATGCGATTCTGACTCCCGTTGTGTCGCGTGCGTGCCAGAAGAGAGGCAGAAAGAAGTACATTCGCATTGGTGACGACGAGGTCGAAATGCACGAAGACTTTCGATTCTTCCTTCACACGAAGTTATCAAATCCTCACTACCCACCTGAGATCCAAGCCGAGTGTGCGCTGATTAACTTCACCGTCACCGAATCCGGTCTGGAGGAGCAGCTCCTCAACATGGTCGTCTCCATGGAGCGTCCCGATCTGGCAGCAGAGCGTTTGCGTCTTATTGAACAGGCAAACGGGTTCAAAATTCAAGTGGCACAGCTGGAGGACGACATTCTTCACAAGCTTGCTACTGCTGAGGGTGATATTACCGAAGATCGCGACCTCATTGAGGGTCTGGAGAATACCAAAGCTGTATCGAACGAGATTAAAATTAAGCAAAAGTTTGCCGCCGAGACTTCGGAGGAGATTCAAAACACAACCAACAAGTACCGGACCGTGGGTGCACGCGCCTCACTCCTGTTCTTTCTCCTCAATGGCCTGTTTAAAATTCACACCTACTACATTTATGATCTTGAGTCCTTTGTCACTATTTACAAGCGAGCAGTGCGATTAACTGGTGAGCCCGCTGACATACTGCTGGGCAAGAAGCCAGCGTCGGGGGAGGAAGAGCAGAAAGAAACGGCGGACGGCGAGGGCGAAGCTAGCGGTGGTGAGGAGGAAGACGAGCAGACTGACGAGGGTCTCCAGGAGGAGATTGACGCTGCCATCAAGGAGCGTTGCGCGACTCTAATTGCTTCTGTTCAAAAGTGTGTGTACGACTACACGAGGCGAGGTCTTTTGGAGAAGGACAAGCTAACAGTCGCAACGATGCTGGCGCTGAAGATTGCCCTGGACGAGAATCGAGTGTCAAAGAAGAAACTAGACTATTTGATCGAGTCTCCACTGGACGTGGAGGCCGTGCGTCCAGAGATCATCGAGGAGTACATGACAGAGGTTCAGTGGCGTCGCGCCGTGATTTTGGACACGCTCGGCAAGCCGCTCAGCACATTTACTGAGAACCTGCAGGACGATGCAGATCAGTGGAAGAAGTGGATTGAGCACTCAAATCCAGAGGACGCCGTGATTCCGGGCATGAAGAACATTAGCCAGTTTGATCGTCTCATGGTGCTCCGTGCACTCCGTCCTGATCGTCTTGTTGTGGGTCTCAAAGTGTACGTTCGAGGTGAACTGGGTGACGAGTACGTCGACCAACCACCGTTCGACATGAGCCAGGCGTTCAGTGAGATGTCGAACGTTACCCCCATGTTCTTTGTTCTTTTCCCCGGGGTCGATCCGACTGTGTGGATCGAGGCGGAGGGTGAGAAGCAGGGATTCACCATTGCTAAGGGAAATCTTATCTCTATCTCCATGGGAGAGGGACAAGAGAGCGTTGCCATGACCGCGATGGATCGCTTGTCCTCTACTGGAGGGTGGATCTTTTTACAAAATCTTCATTTAATGGAGTTTTGGACACCGTTAATGGAGAGAAAGCTCGAAACGCTGGCTGAAACGAGTCACAAGGACTTTCGTGTGTTTACAAACGCCGAGCCACCTGGTTTCTCGTTCCAAAAGAATATGCCAGAGGGTTTCATGATGTCTGCGATTAAAATTGCGAACGAGGCACCTTCGGATGTCATGTCAAACATCCAAGCCTGCTGGGCGACGTTTGATCAGGGGATGTTTGATGCTAGTCATCAGCCGCAGAATTATCTCGGCGCGATGTTCACGCTGGCTTTCTACCACTCTGTCATTTTAGGAAGGAGAAGATTTGGACAGATTGGCTGGAGTCGTCCGTACAGTTTCAACATGGGAGATCTCAAGTGCTGCAAGGATGTCTGCCACGAGTATCTCGAGGTAAACGAGCACGTTCCGTTTGAAGATATGCGGTACGTGTGGGGTGAGATCATGTACGGTGGTCATATTACTGACGCGTGGGATCGAAGAACGAACAACGCGTATCTCGACGTTCTCATGGTACCGGGCATTTATAAAAAAATGTTATTGTGTCCAAATTTCAAGTCACCCGACTCCAAATCATTTGATTACGACGGGATGGCCAATTACGTCACGGAGAAGCTGCCGCAAGAAACACCGCTGATGTTCCGAATGCATACCAATGCTGAGGTTGGTTATTTAATTACCAACGTCACGGAGATTTTCTTCCAAGTTGTTCTTCTTGGTGGCGTGACTGCGTACGGCGGTGGCACGGGAGGTGGCGGTGCCGCCATTCGTCTTGGTGGTAAAAAGAAGAAGGACGGTGGTGGAGACGATGCTGAGAGCAAAGTGAAGGCAATGCTGGTTGACTTGTTGGGTCGACTGCCTGAGGACTTTAATATGGTTGTGTTGGCACGTGATGTCGTGCCCAACTTGAAGGAGCTGGATGCACCCTACACGCTTCTTTTGCTCCAGGAGATTACGCGAATGAACACGCTTCTCCAAGCAATGAGGTCATCAATGTTAGATCTTCAAAAGGGTTTGAATGGTGAGCTCAATATGTCAGAGGGTATGGAGCATTTGTTGGAGGCCATGTCAATCAATCAAGTGCCAGGCAGAAATGTCTTCCATCGAACTTCGTGGGAGAAGCATGCTTGGTGGTCGAACAAGACACTTCTCACATGGTTCCCAGAGATGCTGATGAGAAATCAGCAGCTTCAAGGTTGGAGACAGGATCTCGTCATGCCTTACTGCATGTGGTTCCCAGGTCTCTTCAATCCAATGGCATATTTGACGGCGCTCATGCAGATCACAGGACGTGTCCGTGGATTTCCATTGGATAAGATGACGACGGAGACGTTTGTCACGACGCAAACGGATGTAAAAGCGTGAGTATAAATTTTGTTGTTGTTGTTGTTGGTTGTTGGTTGTTGGTTGTTGATTTTTTTTTTTCTTCTTTTCTTTTCGCAGCACGTTTTCGTTTTGTAGATTTTTTCTCACTTCTTTTTTCTTCTTTCTTCTTTTCTTTCTGTTCTCTGTATGTAATTTTCTTTCCTCCTATTCATATAATTTCTAATTTTTTTCTTTCTCCTCCACAGACCAAACTCACATCCTGACGACGGCGTGCTGTCCCACGGACTGTTCATCGAAGGTGGACGATGGGGTGCTGTGGACGATGAGGACGAGGCTCTGGTCGATGGTGAGCCTGATCTTTACGATGTCACTGAAGTCAAGTGTGGTGGACATGTTTGTGACAGTCGATTGTTTGAGCTTATGCCACTCCTACCAATTATCTACTTTAAAGCAGTTGTTGTCAATCCAGAGTGGGAGCCAACGAACGAAGGTTACGTGCGACATGATCCTGCCATTTATGACTGCCCACTGTACGTCACAAGATTCCGTGGTCCAACATATACAGTCATGTGTCAGTTGAAGAGTGTCGATCCAGTGTCGAAGTGGGTTCTTGCTGGTGTTGCAATTATATGTCAGGAAGATGAATAATTTTTCTGCTGGGTGTAGTTGCAAAGAGAGAACAAAGAAAAAGAAGTTATAATAGAACTAAAAAAAAAAAAGGAAAAGAAGATGCATACATTCGTAACAAAAGTGTATAACAACGTGCAGAATTTTACAGTCTGTCATCAAGAGAATCAAATTTAAAACAAGAAATAATTAAAAATACACAACCAAAAAAAAAAAAAAAACAAAATGATTTCTTTCACTTTTTCGAGTAATGTAATGTGTATTAAGGTAATGCATACTGTATTTAGAGTTTAGAGTATGTTGTACATGTAATATAAAAATATATTTTAAAACCACTTAGCTGTTTGTTCTGGCACCTCACTGCTGCCGTCCTTCGTAGCACCACTACTCGTCCCAAATCTACTACTACCACTGCTGCTGCTGCTGCTGCTTATACTCTTCGATTCTCCCTCTCCTTCTCCTTCATTTCCTGTCCTCTTCATCTCCCTGTCCTCACGATGCATACGAAGAA
>Ga0307997_10001097_pt1 | contig 12635 bp, 14 predicted proteins | sample Davwhametageno36_FD_203165 | JGI IMG/M metagenome (GOLD analysis project Ga0307997, IMG submission 203165) | Marine microbial communities from Davis Island wharf, Antarctic Ocean - #36 | ecosystem: Environmental > Aquatic > Marine > Unclassified | place: Antarctic Ocean: Davis Island wharf... | reverse complement strand
ACTATCCTTTTATTTCATTAAGTAACTCTTGGTAATCACTATAAATTCCTTTATATTGATTTTTACTGAAATTAGATTCATTATATAACTCAGAAATAGTCTTCCCTAAATGAATACTGTTTGTAATAGCTTCACTCTCTCTTATTAAAATGATCTTTTTACCTAGCCCTTTTAAAGCTTCTATACTCTGCTTATATTTTTGCATTTTATCTTTTTTAACTCTATTTAAAACAACTATTATATTTTCACAGTATTTATTTACTTCCATTACTGTATTAATAGTTCTTTTAACAGAGTTAATATCTAGTGTTGTTGGAACTACTACCATAGAACTTGATTTAAAAATATCAATAATACCAATATCTATATAACCACCCAAGTCATATATACAATCATGCTCTATTACTTGTATTTGAGGGAGTATTTTAGCTTTATTAGGATATATATCTTCGATTACACTATCATCATTTGATAATAAAGGAAATCCAATATCTTTAGCTATATTAAAAGATAGGGAGGTTTTACCTGTCCCTCCTTTTTTATTAAAAAAAGTAACTCTTTTCACTGTTAAAAACTATATTAAACCATTAATAATAGTATTATATATTATTTAAATTTAAATAAAAGTTATTTATTGTTAAATAATGTATTTAATAGTTTTAAACAGTTAATAACTGTGTGCTACCAGGTTATTCCAGGTAATGTTCCAAAAAGTATACTTTTTAATAGGTTTTTTAGACAACCATTTTACTAGGTTCCAAAAGTAGTATATAAATGCCTTACCATAAGGTCTAAGAGATTCGGGACTGTATTTAAATTGTTATTTTACCGTTCGCATATTGATGTATAAGAGCTTTGATAACTGATTGATACTTTAATCCATGTGCAGAGGCTCTAGCCTCACACTTTCTTATATCATCAACTTTTATTCTTAGGCTAATTTGCTTTGTTGCTGTTGCCGTTTTCTTTAAAGATGAAACTAACTTATTAAGTTCATTACCTTCAAGTTTTATCCAATCTTCATCATTTGAATATTTTTTCACATCTTCCATAACTAATCCTTTTTATATTTTTTATTAGCTTTTCTATTTTTAAATGCAGTTACTAACCAATAATTGTCGTCTCGTATTTCAAAAACTACAACCCAAACATAAGCATCTATTAGTACATCCATTTTATATTGATCATTATATTTTTCATTTTTATAAATACTTAAGGGATTTATATCTAATTCTATAGCCTCAACTATTTCATCAAAAGATATACCTCTAGAGTTTATTAATATCTCATTCTTTGAATCATCCCACAAGAACATCTATATATTTAATTTTTCATTCAATATGGTATTAATTATATACCATTTATTTGAATAAATATAGGCTCACCCAGTTTGAAGAAAATTGGAGTTGCAAAGTAACGGAAAACAATTGTTTTCCGACACTAAAATATTTTTATCAAAAAATGTCTAAAAACATACTTATTTGTGTATGGGAATACCTGTCGCTTTGGTATACTGTACGGAAACCTTTGATTTAATGTTTTCCGTATGCTAATTGGATATATGCGAATATCATCGACTGATGGTAAACGCCAAAACACAGATTTACAACTAGATGCCTTATTGAAATACAACGTTGATCAGCGAAATATTTATGAGGATCTAGCCTCTGGTAGTAAAGATGATAGAAAAGGGCTGTTAGAAGCCTTAAAGTATCTTCAAAAAGGTGATACTTTAGTAGTATGGAAGTTAGATAGACTCGGTCGCTCACTTTCTCATCTAGTAAAGATAATTAATGAGCTAAAAAAGAGGGAAGTAGAGTTTTGCTCTCTAACTGAGGGAATTAACACATCTACTGTATCAGGACAGCTCCAATTTAATATATTTGCTTCTTTAGCTGAATTTGAAAGAAGCTTAATACAGGAAAGAGTGAATGCAGGTTTAGAGTCAGCTAGAAGAAGAGGGCGAAGAGGTGGGAGACCTAAAGTTTTAGACCAAGAGAAAATAGACCATATTATCGAATCACTTAATGATGGTATGTCAAAAGCTGCTATATGTAGAAATTTCAATGTTAAGAGATCAACATTAATAGACACTCTAAATAGAATTGGTTATATTGATTACAAACCTAAAGATTTATCACTAAAGATACTATGCAACAAATGATGTGCTATTTTAGAAAAAAACAATCTAAAATAATATCAAATAACTAAAATATTGACCTGTTACTAGAACCAAGATCAAAATGATAGTTCATCATAATCAAAATCATATAAGTAATTTGAATTTAGATTATAGCCTATATATTGTTTCAATCATTTGCTGTATATGCATTACCTAATCATCTATAATAAAAAAGAAAAACAGACAAGCATTTATGAAATAGTTTTGTTTGTATATTCTTTTATTTACATATTAAGTATTATAGATATCTTAAATCTCTTATACAATGGTATATACAGGGACATTAACTATAACAAATTGACGACAAACTATAACAAATTGACGACAAACTATAACAAATTGACGACAAACTATAACAAATTGACGACAAACTATAACAAATTGACGACAAACTATAACAAATTGACGACAAACTATAACAAATATTTTAAAAGTTATACTTATATGTTAATATAGAGGTAATTTAATAAAATGAATAAAGATATTGTGAGTAAATCTTTTTATTTAACTAGTTTATTTTCAGATGTTAGTACATCAGGATATACATCAAATGAAATTAAACTACTTATGTTATTATTTCATGAATTGAGTCATTATAAAATTTATATTCCAGATTTTTATGAAATTGATTCATTAAATAAATCAAAACTGATTCAAGAAATATCTAAAGTACCTCTTGAATATACTATTAGCAAAAAAACTTTTCAAGAGGCGACTAATACTCCATATAAAAATCTTTCTAGAGAAATAAATAAGGCTAGAATTAAGTTAACAACGAAAACATTTAATACACCACACCCTTTTGAAGATGGTGTAGAGAGTGGAGAAAGTATTACCTGGTTTTCAAAAATAACTTATTCAAATAAAAAAAATGAAATAATAATAAAAATAAATAATGATGCTGTAGATAGATTGGTAGCATTCGTTAAATATACTAAACTAAGCTTTGAATATTTATCAAAATTAAATAGCGGATACTCTGTTTTTACCTATATTTTCATCAAAATAATGAAAGACTCCAGTATCAAATCAACTCTAAAAAATATTAAATTAGACGTAAATGACTTCAAAAGCAAGTTAGGTCTAGCCAACAAATATAAACTAATATCTACTTTTAAACAGAAAGTCTTAGATGTTGTTAAAAAAGAGATAAATGAATATACAGATCTAAATATTAGTTATGGATTAATAAAAGAAGGGCGTTCATTCACTAAGATAGAATTCACTTTTGATTATAAGCCTGAATATTTAGAAAAAAAAGCTAAGTCAAAATTTAAACAACAGAAAATACCTCAAATGATTGAAAATGCAAAAGCTGATGAATATGACTCACCATTTGAGCAAATACTTGTTGGGTGGAATATTAGAGCAATAAAAGTAGTAGAATTAGAAGAGACATACTCGCTAGAAGTTATTCAACAGGCAATAGATTTAACTTTAGAAAAAGAAAAAGCTGGTGAAATTAAGACTACTAAAGCGGCTATATTTTTAGGAATACTAGAAAATAAACAATTCGCTTCTGAGGAGCAATTTGAGAGATCTAAGAAAGAGCTTGAACATCAACAAGATAAAAATCTTAGAGAAAAAATATCTACTGAGTACGATAAGCACAGTTCATTTATTCTGTCTAATCAAGATATTATACAATTAGCCCTTACATCTAATACTAAGCACCTTCCTATCACTGATAAGGATGCAATACCTATTTTCAAAAAACTAAAAAGTATAGACTCAGATAAGTTTAGAGCATATACAGTACCAATTTTGAGTTTCTATCATTTTGAGAGCAACTCAAATGTATCATCTATTTTGTCCGATATAGTAGATCGTTCACGCTATATTGAAATAGAAGAATACAAAGATGATATGGAAATAGTTCAGGCTTATAAAAAAGCTTTTCAGAAGATTAAAGAAAATGAATATCTTTCTGGTAAACAAAAAGAAGTACTAAAAAAAGAAGTACTAGAATCTATTAATATTTTATTGGGTTTTTGATATGTATATATATTTAATAAAAAATAAAACTCCTTACAATTATTTTAACCGAGGGTGTTAAGTGAAAAAGCTATCAATAATATTATGTGCTTGTTATGTATCACTTGGTTTTTCAGCAACACCAAGCTCGGTGCAGACTGACATATCTTTTAACTTTTCTGCAAACATTATTACAGTGGAAGATGCTATTGATGCAATTTTATCTCCTTATGGATATACACTTCAAAAAACCAACCAACAAGGCGATTATGCTCAAGCTATGCTAGCTCATAATCTAACTACTTCACAAAGAAAACTTATAAGTTTATCGTTAACAGACGCCTTAATTGCATTGTCTGGCGATGACTTTGATATTGCATTTGATGATAAAAGTGTATCTTTTCAAGTTAAAGAAGTTGTGCTTAAACGTTTAAAAAAACACCAAGAGTCAAATACTACTGATTCATTAATCAAAAACTCGCCATGCCAACAATTTTTAGATACAGATAATTATAGCATTCGTTTATCTCAAGCATTAATTGCTGATGGTTTGAATATCGATGATAGAGAAGATCTTATCAAGTACTCTCAAAATCATGAAATATATTTTTCTTTCAATAATGATGATCAGATAGCTACGATAGCACAAACTCAAAAAGAGGCTAATGCATTATCAGCTAAGCAACCAGAGGTATTTTTTATGCTAGCTGGCAAAACTTTGAAATACACTATTAATCAATGGTCACAATCAGTAGGCATTAAATCTTATTATGTTGCCAAGAAAGACTTAGTTATTGAAGCACCTAGTGTATTTTTTGGTAAGTTTGATACTGAAAATGGAGCATTGGTACAACTACTAAGCTCAGCTAGAGAATCAGGAATAGACTTAAAAGCTCAATTTAATTCAAACAATGTTGTGGTTATTCAAGATCATTCTTATGCTCCGATTCTTTTAAGAGGTGAGAACAATGATTAAAAAGCAAATTGCTATAACAGCTATATCAGCACTTTTAATATCTAGTTGCGCGATGCCTTCTATTGAGGCGACAAAAGATGCTATTCAAAATAAGAAAGATGAAATATTACAGCAATACCAAAAAACAAATAACGATCCATCAAGAGGCTTAATAAGTTTCAATGATAAGCCTTACTTAGGCTCCAAAGCATTTGTTATTGCTAAGCAAGCAAAACCATTACCGGATATTTTTTCTCAAAAGCTGAATATGAATAACCATACTGCAAAATCATTAACTGATTATGTCAATAGCCTTTCAAACTTGATTAATCTAAATATCATGATCACGGATGAAGCACAAGAGTGGTTATTGACAGATAAGACCAACTCAAACCAAACTGATAGCTCAAATAAGACACCAAATAACAAATGAGACTAATGCGAAGGTTATTAGCTTTGCTGGCCAATTGAAAGATTATTTGACGCAATTAACAAATAGATACGGATTATTTTGGCAATATGATTTTTCAAATAAAGAAATAATTATTTTTCATAATCAAACAAAGACATTCAAACTTATAGTTCCTCAAGCAGAAATTGATAATCAAACTACAATTGAAAATACCAATTCAGGTAATACATCAAAGATTTCATATAGTAGTTCACAATCAGATGCCTTTAAAGATGCTATTGACACTATCAAATCTTTCTCTAAAGATATTCAAGTTAAATCAAATAGTCCTTATGCTTTGATCACTGTGACAGATTCACCAAGAGTTATTGCAAGAGTATCTAAATATATCAAAGAGTTTAATGATGAAGCTCAAAAAGCGGTGCAAGTTAAAATAGCTATATATGAAGTAAAAACTACCAAAGATAGTAATTATGGTATTGATTGGAATTTAGTCTATAACGGCACTCACACTAAGATGAATTGGGATACTGTTGGTTTAGCAGATGCATTATCATCTGCTAACTTAACTACAGCTACTATGAAATTAGGTATGAATGGTGGTATGTGGGCAGGCTCCAACATTGTGGCTTCAGCGTTACAAAAGTATCTTGATGCCACCTATGTTCAAGGATTTAATTTTATAATACCCCATGAAATTTTAACAAGAATTTTTAGAATTTAGTTCCTAGAGAGGATAAACTATAAATAGTTAATTTAGGAGATAGATCAAAAATGAGTAATAAGAGAAAAACCTTTACAGCAGAATTTAAAACAAAAGTTGTTTTAGAGGTTTTAAAAGATAACCAGACAGTTTCAGAGCTCTCGGTAAAATATGGGGTCACGCCAAAAAATATTAATAACTGGAAAATAGCATTTATTGCAAATGCTGAGCTAGCAATGGATCCATCTAAATCGGTATCACAATACAAAAAAGACAATGCAGAGCTTCAAACTAAGCTAGATCAGTATTCTAAGAAAGTAGGACAATTAACAATTGAGAAGGAATTTCTCGAGGGAAAGCTCGTAAGCTTGGGATTATCTGATAGAAAAGCGATGATTGATCCTGAGCATAAATTATCTATTGTTAAACAGACTGGCTTGTTAAATGTTTCAAGAGTTGGATTGTATTACAAGCCTGTAGTAAATGAGTATAAAGAAGAGGTAAAAGCTAAGATTATACAGATACATGAGGAGATTCCTTGCTACGGTTATATCAAAGCTCATAAGCAGTTGATTGAAGATGGTTTTAGTATCTGTGAGAATTCAGTGCAAAAGTACCGCAAAGAACTCGGTATACAGGCTATTCTTGCAGTTAAAAAGCCAAATCTATCAGAACCCAATAAAGAGCATGCTATCTATAGTTATAAGCTAAGAGGTTTAAGTATACTAATACCGAATCAAGTTTGGTCTACAGATATTACATATATTAAAACGGATGCAGGTACTGTTTATATGGCTGCTATTATTGATTGGTACTCTAAAGCAGTACTAAGTTGGGAGATATCAAACACAATGGATAGTAGTTTAGTGATGAAGGTTTTAAATGATGCTTTGGATAAGTATGGTGTGCCAGAAATATTTAACACTGACCAAGGTAGTCAATATACCTCTAATATTCATACGCAAACATTGGTTGATAAAAAAGTTACTATATCTATGGATGGCAAAGGTCGAGCAACTGACAATATTTGCATCGAAAGATTCTGGAGAAGTGCTAAATGTGAGAGAATTTATTTAAATCAATATGCAGGTATTGTCGAATTACGAAACGATGTTGCTGATTATATAGATTTCTATAATAATAGAAGATTTCATGAGTCTATCGGATATAAAAAACCTATGGAATTTTATTATGATAATTTACTGGAAAAACAGGCTGCTTAGGTAGGAACTAAATATTTGAAAATGTTGTTTGACTTATTGGGGTAGAATATTTAAGACCATCAACAGATGCTATAAGAATATCTTTAACACCTCTATTTTGTAGATCAGTTAATACTTGCATCCAAAACCTGGAACCTTCACTCTCATTGAGATACAGACCCAGTATCTCCTTCTTACCTTCCAAATTAACACCTAAAACTGTGTAAAAAGATTTTGAAATATAGCGTCCTTCTTCTCTGACTTTGTAATGAATAGCATCAAGGTATATAAATGGATATATTTCATTGAGTGGTCTCTTCTTCCACTCTTCTAACTTAGGTATGAGTTTATCGGTGACAGCTGTAATAGCAGGCTTTGAAAAATGGACTCCATACATATCTTCAATATGGTCAGCTATCTGAGAGTAGCTATTTCCTAGAGCAAAGAGTGATAACATTTTGTTTTCTAATTCATCGCTCATATGGGTTTGATGCTTTTTAACTATCTCTGGTTCAAAGCTACCGTTTCTATCTCTTGGTGTATCTAGTTGAAACTCTCCATTTGAAGATTTCATTGTTTTACTAGTAATACCATTTTTACGATTTTGTTCTAAATCTTGAGCTAAATGACTTTCAAGCTCTGCTTGTAAAGCCATCTCGGTTAGTTGTTTTATCAATGGAGTTAATGCTCCATCTTTACCACCAAGCCCTTTACCAGCTTTTAATTGTGCTGCAAAATCTGCTACATCTATTTCTATTTTCATATATAAAGTCCTTCTGTTATCAAATTAATTATATCAATTTGACACAGAATTATTTACAGTCCCATTAGTGCATATACCTTTGGTATATTTTATACAAAATATCTTCTATTGATGTATTTATCTTAAGATTTAAACTATTAATTTGATTTTCTATTGTTTTTGGTGCTTTACTTAAAAAGATAGCAATATGCTTATTTGTTGGTTTTGTTAATTTAGATATAAGAATTTTTAATTCTGATTTTGTAGGTAAAATATCAAAGTAATCAATTAGGTCAAAATGTTTCAAAAAAAATGATATAGCCGCCTTAATGCTTTTGTTTTGATAATGATATATATATACATATCTAAAAGTTCTAATAAATTAATTGAATCTGTCACATCTTCACTTTTAGTATATATGCTAATAACTTCATTATCATTGTTGAATACAGGTATTTTAAGCATATAATGAACGAAAACCTTACCTTCTTTTGTTAAAAATCAGCTATTCTCAGTGAAACCTCAAAGCCTTTAAAATCAGTGCTTAGTTTTTAACTCTTTCGCACTAATTTTCACTAACATCTACTTAAATGCTCCATATTATTAGATAATAATATACAAATATTAAAACATTTCCTATGTGATGGTCAAAACCAAAAAACATCTAAGTTTACAACCACTTATAGATGGATTTAAGGATAATATTAGTGATTTACCAGATAATAGGCGAGCTGCTAGTGTAAATTATCAAATTAGTGATGCTACATTATCTACCCTTGCCTGTATGTTTTACAAATCATCTAGCTTATTTAAATATCAAAGGTTAATGCAGAAACGACTATATAAGAATAATCTTCAAACCCAGTTTGGAGTCACAGAAATACCTAGTGATAATCAACTAAGAACTATCATATCAAGCATCCAACATGATAAGTTCCAACCTATATTTAATAACTACCTCAATCGTTTACAACGAGGAAAACATTTATCTAAGTTTAGGTTTGAGGATAAATATCTTGTAGCATTAGATGCCACACAATATCATTCATCTGAAACTATTAAATGTGAAGAGTGTTTACAAAAGAAGAAACGTAATGGCAAAATTGAATATAGTCATCAGGCATTACAAGCAATAATATGCCATCCAGATCAAAAGCAGATATTTCCATTAATGCCTGAACCCATTAAAAACACTGATGGAGAGGAGAAGCAAGACTGTGAAATAAATGCCGCCAAACGCTTATTACCAAAACTCCGATCGCAGCACCCAAGGATGAACTTTATATGGTTAGCAGATAGTATCTATGCTACGAAACCATTTATAGAATCAGTGGCTCAAAATGGTGAGCATTATATATTCAGAATAAAACAAGGTAATCATAAACATCTATATGAGTGCTTGGATAGCTCGGAATATCAAAGTCATAAAAGTACTATGGGTAATACATCTATAGCATATAGATGGTATCAGGATATACCGTTAAACAAAGATTCAAACACCAAGGTTACTGTAGTTAAAGCTTACACGATTAGCAAAGACAAGGATGGTAAACAAAAATCAACAATAGCCGGAGTATGGGCAACTAACTTAAGGGTTGATAGGAGCAATATAGCACAGATAACTAAAGCCGCAAGAGCTAGATGGCGTATAGAGAACCAGTGTTTTAATACTCTTAAGAATTTTGGATATGAACTAACTCATAATTGGGGTCACTTAAAAGGTGAAAGCTTTAATTTTTATATTTTGATTATGTTGGCTTTTTACATTCATCAAATATTAGAATTTACAGATCAATTATTCCAATGGTGCAGAAAAGTCTGTGTTACGTATGATGATTTATGGGATGAATTATTAGGAATGTTCAAACTCTTATTGTTTGAAAGTTGGGAGCATATGCTGATCCATTTATTAGACAATAATGGCATTGACCCACCACAAATAGTGTAGATCTATAACACCTTCATTTAGTTGGAGTAGGATAGCTGTACCTATTGTAAAACAAGCTGTGAATTCGAGTGCAAAATTGATGTTTTTTCATTAAAACATCTCTACTATTGTGAATTGAATGTTATCTTTTGTTTGAAAATCAATATAATAATGTAAATATAAAAAAGTAGGTGAAATATTTGACTGACTGAGAATAACTGACATAAGCTAGGTTTCTATTCCAACCTTTAGAGTTAACATATAATAACGTATTCTCAACTGTAGCCCCCTGCGACTTATGAACCGTAGTCGCATACCCATAATCAAAATTATTATACTTAGTTATATCAACTTTAATTTCTTGAGAGTTTTCTTTCTCGTGAGTTTTAACAGTTACTATATTATCTTCTATACAGGTAATATTACCAAATAGACCATTTTTAACTTGCTTGTCATCTTCTACTTGACCATTACGCAAAAAGACTATTTTTTCGCCAACTGCAAAGCGTTTAGACTGGTGTTCAAGTTCATCTTTTCCTTTAGGTATAGCAATATTGACGTTATTACCCAATGACAGCTTTTTATTTTCTACTAGCATCTTTCTTATAGAATCATTAAGCTCTGCTACATCTTTGCGAGCATAAGATAATACTAAAGTATCATTGATTTTATCTTGAGCAACATACTCGGAATATTTACTAACTACTAAATCTAAAACCTCAGATTCATTCTTAATGTGAATACAACCTTTATCATTATAGTGATTAATGGCTATTCCAACTTTGCCCTCTGCTAAATTGACAGTAGCTTTCTTATCATCAATATTGTTTTGTCTAAAAATTTCTTTCATTGGCACAAAACCAACATCATCTACAATGTACTTAAATGGGCTACCCTTACCTATCGCTTCCAGCTGGTTTGGATCTCCTACTAATACTAGTTTCAAATCTTTTTCTTTAGACATCTTCATGATATCTACCATATCATCTAAACCAACCATACCAGCTTCATCAATAACCAGTACACTGCCATTTTCAGGTAGGTTGTTTGACTGATTATTATAAGACATTAAAAGACTAGCTATAGTCCTAGACTTAATGTTAGTATCAGAATCTAACGATTGAGCTACCTTGCCACTTATAGCAGCTCCATAAACTTTATAACCTTGCTCAAAATATAAATCATTTACTGCTTTTAAAGTATGTGACTTACCAGCTCCTGCATAACCAACTACACAACTTAGATTACCTCTATGTGAGATATGTTTAAGAGCATTTTTTTGCTCATCAAGTAGCGTAAATTTATCAGAGATAGTATCAATGTTTTTAGTCTTAACTGCTATATTTCTTCTACCAGCTAAATCATGAGATAGTTCAATTAGTTGAATATCTTTTTTATAGTTTTCTTTGCTTGTATATGTCTGTCTACCATAAGCACCTAAGCCTAAATGAATTAGTTTTTCTGATGATAAAACATTATCTAGTACTTCTTGATATTTGTCTTTATCAGATACAGTACACTTTAAAACCAAGCACTCTATATCTCCTTGAGTAAAAGTACTTTGTCGCTTAGATAAAGTATCGATAATGATGTTATGATCTTTTGATACTTCATTTAAGTTCTTTTGATTAATGTCTATATTTTTATTTATATCTGCTTGAAAAAAACCGCCATCAAGCCTACTTCTACGCATATGAATGCCAGTATGTATTTTATTTTGATCTACTACTAAATCAATGCCATTTTGTTTAAAGAAAGTGTTTTGGTAATTTCTCCATTTATCGGAAATAGGTAGTTCTTTTTTGAAACTTATTCCTAATTTATCTCTATTATTTTTAAGTACATTTCTTTCTTTTGTTTTATTTAATTCAACATCTTTTATTGCTCTAGTTGTGATCATTACATGAGCATGAATATTGCCATCACCCTTATCATGAATACATATATCTGCACCTATATTAAATTTAGATACATAATTATCATAAATAAATCCATTAAGAAGTTTCTTATTTTGTTCTAAAGATAACTCATTTGGCAAAGCTAGTTTTATTTCATATGCTACTTGAGCAGCTGCTGCCCTATTATGCGAATTTTCTTTTAATTCTACGGCATTCCATAGTTTTTCGCGGTCATTAAAAGGATGGTTAGAATTATTAAATTCTTGATTGAATGCTGTCTCTGGCAAGATCACATTTTCATATACACAATCTTTCTTATTTGTATAATCAAACACTTTACCTACTTGCTCATCATACATTTTAGAATTAGACCTATAGGCAGCAGCTTCAACAACATTTGCCCCATTAGTTCTACTCATTACTTGTATATCTATATAATCAATTGCCATAACAATTACAGTATATCTCATACCATTGACGCAGTCAATGGTATGAGCCTTTATAAAAAAGATACAAATCAAAGATTTTTACTGAGCATCTTACTTGTGCTATACTTTAATCATTAATGAAATAGATTAAGTATTATGTCTATATCTAAAAAATTAAATGAATTAAATACTAAAAAAACAAAAGATTGATA
>Ga0307997_10001096_pt1 | contig 12640 bp, 9 predicted proteins | sample Davwhametageno36_FD_203165 | JGI IMG/M metagenome (GOLD analysis project Ga0307997, IMG submission 203165) | Marine microbial communities from Davis Island wharf, Antarctic Ocean - #36 | ecosystem: Environmental > Aquatic > Marine > Unclassified | place: Antarctic Ocean: Davis Island wharf... | reverse complement strand
TAGGTTCGGCGCGCGCTTGAGTTGCAACACACCTATGAAAAACAAGATCGCATACAAAACCACGACCCCGGCAGTAAACTGAAGCCCCAGTTCTTCGCCTACGATGGCGAAAATAAAGTCTGTATGCGCTTCTGGAAGAAAAGACATTTGCTGCCGACCCGATCCTAAACCAACACCATGCAAACCGCCGGCGCCAAAAGCCAAAATCCCCTGCCACAGTTGGTAAGAACTATCGCTGCGATTACCTTCTACATCCAAAAACGAAGTGATGCGCTTCAGACGAATAGGATCGTGATACACCGCCACCGAAAATACAGTGAGTGCAGTAATCGCAGTCGGAATAAGAAACTTCAGTCGCGCACCAGCCAAGAAAAGCATCGTTCCCCCGACTAGGCCACACAGGAATGCAGTGCCGAAATCTGGCTCGACAATAATCAGGCCGCAAAACACAGAAAGGATCCCGCATGGCACCAAATATCCTTTCACCACATCATCGAGAAAACGTCGATGCATCGCCAAGTAATGGGCCATCGCGAATAGTATTCCGAGTTTACCGATCTCTGACACCTGCAAACGCATCGGTCCAAAATCCATCCAACGCTGAGCTCCATTAACTCGCACACCAATCCCCGGAATCAACACGAGCACTAGCATTAAAATCGAACCGCCAGCCAAAATGAACACATAAGGTCGCAAGGCTTCGAGCCTAACAATCATCGCAACGCACCCTGCCATGGTAGCGAAAACAAGCCAAATAGACTGCTTGCGGAGCAATACCGTGGGATCATCATACATCGCTCGCGATGCACTGAACAATATGACGAGCCCAAGAAACGTGAGCGAGATTACAATTAGGCCCATAAAAACCCCCGCTGGCGGAATCCGCAAGAAGGAGTTTCGTGAGACCGGATGGGCACTCATTCTATGTAGCGGTGTAAGAACACTCTAATACGAATGGCTTACTGATCCAGTCGGATGACTGGAATTTCAATTGCGTTGTTGAACTGGCTATCCACGTCGATGATGTCGACTTCGCCCTCAACCAATGGATCTGCTTCGACCACCCGAATCTGGATTGGCCCACTGCTTTCAGCAGGTGGGCCGCTTCGAGCGGGAGCCGAACCAAGTGTTGTTGGGATTGAAGCGGCCGTCTGCGCAACCTTGAATGTGTCAGTTCTGGAATCCACATTCGCGGCGTTACCTGATGCGTTGACGTTTAAGACTTGGCCGATCTGCAGACTACGAGGGTCTGTTATACCGTTCAGCTCGAGGAGCTCACTTGATGTCATGCCATACTTCCGGGCAATCGTCACAGGGAACTCACCCGATTGGACTTTGTGAGTTCGGCTCGATCCAGACGTGACAGACGGAACAGTCGCAGCCGATGCATTACCACTGACTGAAGTCGCACGTGACGCTGAAGCCGAGGACCCCGCAAGGCTCGTGGATCCAGTCGACGTAGAACCAACTGGGATGATGAGTGTTTCGCCGACACGAATGAGGTCTGAGGTCCTGCCATTGGTCGCCTTGATGGAGCGAACCGAAGAGTTGAACTGACTGGCAATTTTCGAAAGTGTATCGCCGCGCTTCACTGTGTAGCTCTCTGAACCCGAGTTCAAAGACGTCGGCTGATAAGTGTCTGCAGTCTCGGACCGGACAGTCGCGGAACCGCCTTCAACCGGGATCTGAATTTGCTGGCCTATTTTTAAGACCGAATTCTTGTTCAGACTATTTGCCGTATACAGCTCATTGAGCGAGACGCTGTAGCGCTTCGAAATAGCCCATAGACTGTCGCCCCGCTTCACGGAGTAAGTTTCAAAAGATGAACCCGCAACTGAAACAGTCGGACCGCCCACCGATGGAGGTAGAATCGGCTCGAGTGGCGCCACATCGCCAAAATCGCCGAAATCGCCGAAATCGCCAATGTCGTTGTCTGGCACAGAGTCGTCACCCTCCATTCCCGCATTGAATGCCGCGTCGAGCGATGACCCTTCGTCCAAACGGGTCGCAGTCATTAATTCACTCGAACTGCGCAGTGCGCCTTGGACGCTCGTGCGAGTACCCGACCCATTTGAGCGAGTGCTCGGCACATTCATCCCAGAATCAGCGCCATTCGTGCGATCTTGTTGATACGTCTGCGTCGGAGGTTGAGACGTCTGACAACCGGGCTGCGTGATGAGAACGGCGGCTACACCGAGGTGTAACGAGAGGACTACTCCGAGAGTTTTGGATGCTTTCATAATGAGATCTTTTAAATGGTTTCGGCGATAGGAAGACTAATGAGTGGCTTGCACGCCATTCAAACTTAAAACTAGAGAAATAAAGCATTTCCCACGCGCTTCATAGCTCGAAAATTGGTCAAAACTCGAAAATCCTGGGCTGAGTAGGACATTTGCGTTACCCATCAGCGTAGCGGCTTCGGCAGCTGCAAACACCGCATCGTGGAATTTGTCGAAAATCTGGACGTTTTTATGCATTTTTTTGAGTTCAGCAACGAGACGCGGACCAATTTCACCATATACGAACGCACCCTCAATATGAGTCGCTAACTCCCGTGAAAAGGCTTCGATGCCCCCTCCCTTAGCCTGTCCACCACCGATCCAAAATGTCTGACCTTGCATACTCGATAAAGCGGCTAGACTCGCATGGAAGTTAGTTGCTTTTGAATCGTTCCAAAACTGGACGCCATTGCCAGTCGCCTCGAGTTTCAAGCGGTGCGGTGCCAGCCCAAATGAATTAGCCGTCTCAATCAGAGCCTCCACGGGCAGGTCGAGTTTTCGCCAAAGCTCCGCGAGCAGCGAAAAGTTCTCACTTTGAGGAAAATGTTGAAATGGAGACCCAGGGGATAATAGCGCACTATAATCTACATTTCTGTGGGCGACCGAACATGCATCAAAGTCGGTCTTCATCAATTTCATCCAATCACGGACTTGGGGGCTAATCACACAGACCCCGTCAGCTGTTAGACAACCCAACAAATTCGCCTTAGCCAGAAAATATTCCGCCAGTGAGTCGTAGCGGTCTAAATGGTCTTCCGCGAAATTCGTCCAAACTAGCCAGTCGATCTCAAGTCCCTGCGGTAGCTCTGCCTGAAAGGAGCTGACTTCTAGAATAGCATAGCCGTCGGGGTGGTTAGCTTCTGAGAGTACTGCATCGCTCAGTGGGTAGCCAATATTGCCCGTGGCAACGGCTTTCCAACCTACATGTTGTAGCGCTTGGGCCAAGAACTTAGTAATGGTGCTTTTCCCGTTGGTGCCCGTCACTGCGATGAGCTTGCCCTGCCACTGCTGAGCCGCAAAACCGATTTCCCCGAAACACGACTTCGAAGACTCCGCGGCAATCTGACGCCAAGGATGCGTGTGGGCAAACCCCGGACTAATGACGATTGAGTCAAAGGCCTCACACACGTCTGCCGTAAAAGCATCCGAATCGCCGTCACCTCTTTCATCAAACACACACGTTGCATGCCCGCGCGCCTCTGCCAAGCGGCGAGCAGCTTGCCCGCTGATTCCAGCTCCGAGAATGGCTGTATTATATGACATAGCGTTGGTCAAATGATTATCGTAATTTCAATGTCGCTAAACCAGCCATCGCAAAAATAAGCGACAGTATCCAGAAGCGGATCACCACTTTATTCTCATGCCATCCTTTAAGTTCAAAGTGGTGATGAATCGGCGACATACGGAAAATACGTTTTTTGCGAAGTTTGAATGAACCAACTTGTAAAATGACCGAGCCCGCTTCGATCACGAAGATACCGCCGACAATTATTAATGTGAGCGGTTGGTGCACCATAAACGCGATAATCCCAATTAAGCCGCCTAGCGCCAGCGAACCCGTATCTCCCATAAAGACCTCAGCTGGATGTGAGTTGTACCATAGAAATGCCAAGCTCGCGCCTAACAATGATGAACACACGACCGCGAGCTCTCCGGTTCCTGGGATGAAGCTGATGAACAGATAGTCTGAGATGATCACATTCCCTGAAGCGTAAGCCATAATTGCAAACGCCATTGCAGCCGTGACGGTACACCCAATCGCGAGCCCATCGACTCCATCGGTTAAATTAATTGCGTTGCTGGAACCTGATAGAATCAGAAACAGAAACGGAGCTAGGATGAAAAGCGACATTTCCGTGATGAGCACCTCTTTATAAAACGGAACCCAGAGCTCACGCATTTTACCAGCCGAATCTGGCACGTTTAGTAACACTGTCAGGGCTATTCCAGTTAAAAGCGCCTGGCCCACAAGCTTCCATCGCCCCGAGAGCCCGTTGCTATTGGCCTTTGAAACCTTTAAGTAATCATCAATGAACCCGATAACGGTGAGTCCGAGATAAATAAGTAATGCTGTATATACATAAACATTGGGACGAGCCCAGAGCACCGAACTCGTGACAATTGAAACACATATCATCAGCCCACCCATAGTTGGCGTCTGAGCTTTGGATGCGTGCAGAACCGCAAGTGCACCGACCTCATCTTCACCGCGAAACGCTTGCTTAGCACGTAATTCACGCAATTTAGCGAAAATCCATGGACCGAGGAGAAAGCCGACGCCCATGGCAGTCATTCCTGCAAAGGCAGCCCGCAACGTAATATAGCGGAATAAACGGAGCGGTCCAAAGTAAGCCTCATAATCGGCGAGATAGCTAAGCATAGTTAAGAATAGGAGTTAAGTGTTAGAAAAGAGGAAAGAGGAGAGACATCCCTTGCCGTTGAGGACGTCGATTTGCTGGTGGTAACGAGTCAATACTGGAGTCCGTCTGGGAGCAGTTTTTCGAGTTGGTAGCTGCGACTCCCCTTGAGAAATAAAGTGCCTTCGAATTGGGCAATATCTAATTTTATTTTTTCGACTGAATCAACTCGTTTCAATGCATGCAGAGAATTCCCCGCGTCGAGCGCACCAGCTTCATATGCTGCAGAGAGCGCATCAGGGCCAACAAAAAAAGCGGTATCCTGTGGACGTAGTCGAAGTTGTTGGCCGATATCGAAATGCGCAGTCTCCCCTCCTTCACCGAGCTCATTCATTGCGCCCAACACGTACGCTCGGGGCAAAACGTCATCGACTGCGGCTGTAAATGCTTGCAGTGCGTCGCTCATCGACGAGGGGTTCGCATTGTAGCAGTCCACATAAAACAGCTGCTGCGCAGACTGAATAATCTTCCCACGGTTGCCAACCGGTAACCATTGCTTAAGCCGCTGTCGAATGTCGTCGTCCAAAATCCCCAGTTTCCGCGCTGCTAAAATCGCCAGTGCTGCATTGGTTGCAATCCCACGACTGGTTGTCGCGACCTCGAAAGCGGCGGACGTCTGACCATCAATTAGTAGTATCTCGTGAATTCGATTGCGGCGGGCCTTCAATCGACACGATACTAGCTGATGAACATCGACTAGGAGCGTGGTGTCCTCTTCCAATTGCAAGACCGTCGCATGCGCCGCCATCACAGTGAACGAGGGATACTGCAATAACTTGCTAGGGAAAATGACTGGAGATTGGTGTTTCGCTTGTTCCGAAAGATGCGCCTTTTCAACCGCCACATTTTCGATGGTTTTTAAAAGTTCCAGATGGGCCGGGCCTATATTGGTGGTAATGGTCAGATCGGCATGAATCATCTCACCTAGGAGTTGCATTTCCTTAGGCTGGTTGATGCCCGCTTCAATGACTCCAAACGTCTGCGCCTGACTGTCTAATCCGAGTAGTGTCATCGGAACACCAATTCGATTGTTCCAATTGCCCGCAGTGGCATGCGTAACGGTCTCACCGAGCAACAAACGTAGCATCTCCTTAGTCGAAGTCTTCCCACAGCTACCCGTTATCGCAACTACAGGATTACTGAAAACCGCTCGATTCGCGGCGCCAAGTGCGCCAAGCGCTCGGAGTGAATCAGCCACGACCAGTTGTGGAATATCGACGTCGACGCGGCATTCCACGATGACTGCAACCGCACCTCCCTGTACCGCTTGAACCGCGAACTCATGACCATCTCGGACTCCACCGCTCAACGCGACGAAGCATGCGCCAGGTGTTATCATACGAGCGTCAAAACAAAAAAAAGTGACCTTTAAGTCACCTTTAAGCGCATGCCAAACGCCTTGGGTAATATTTGCCAATTCGTCTGAAGTATAATGATGCATGTTGATCAATAACCTTTCAGACCGATCAACTCGCGAGCGATTTGGGAATCGTCGAACGGAGTGACCGAGCCATCGAATTCTTGGTAGGTTTCATGGCCCTTACCCGCAATCAACACACAGTCACCTGGCTTGGCCGCGTCGAGCGCTAAAGAAATCGCTCGCTTACGGTCCTCTATAAAATCAGCACGCTGCGCCCCTTCCGCTAGGCGCATATCTTCGAAAATTTCCTCAATTGATTCGGAGCGCGGGTTGTCTGATGTGACAAATATTTGGTCGGCTCCGTCTAGTGCGGCTTTCAGCATCGGCGCACGTTTTGTACGATCGCGATCACCGCCACAGCCAAACACCACGATCAATTTACCTTCAGTAATTTCAGAAAGCATTTCGCAGGCATGAGTCAACGCATCATCCGTGTGTGCATAGTCAACGAGTACGTTGAAAGGTTGTACTCCTTTGACTTTTTCCATACGCCCTGGAACACCTGAAAAAGTCACCAAACGTTTAAGCAACGTGAACATCTCATGCCCCTTGGCGCGGCCAATGGCGAGAGCCGCAAGTAAATTACTCACGTTGTAGCTACCTAATAACGGTGAAATCACAGAGGCTTCGCCTTCCGGCCATGATAAATCAAATTCGGTACGGTCGGCATAGAGCCTCACATTACTCGCACGAATCATCGCGTTCTCCGCCATCCCAAAGGTAACCGTTGGCAGGCCACTAGCGATTTCGCCCTGCAAGCGACGTCCATAAGCGCAATCAATATTGATCACCCCTGCCTTTGGTTTCGCGCCAATTTCACCGGTAAAGAGACGCTTCTTCACCAAATAATACGCCTCCATTGTTTTATGATAGTCGATATGATCACGAGTCAGGTTTAGAAATACAGCGACGTCTATCTCTACTCCGTAGACGCGTTTTTGATCGATCCCATGTGAGCTCACTTCCATCACTGCTTCTTGGCAACCGTTAGCGACCATCTGACCTAGCAATGCAAACACATCTACAGACTCGGGGGTCGTTTTAAATGACGGTAAGGTGCGTTTGCCTAAGTCATAGCGAATCGTGCCAAGTAAACCGACTTGATCGCTGCCACCGATCAAATGCTGCGTCAGCATTGAAACAGTCGTCTTTCCGTTGGTCCCCGTGATACCCGAAATGCACAATTGCTCATCGGGGCGACCATAGAAAACTCGTGAGATTTCAGCTAAAGTCTGCCGCACGTCTTTGACCTTAACGTAGCTGATTGGAAAATGTGCGCCAAGGTCTTGCTCAGTCACAATTGCCACCGCACCACGATCGACCGCTTCTTCCACATAATGGTTACCGTCGGTACGGAGCCCACCAATTGCAAAAAACAAGGCACCCGGAACGACCCGTCGACTGTCTGTAATTAGACACGTCACTACAGCATCATTCCGCTGTTTATGTGCGACGACATCAATCCCTTCGAGTAGTTGTGACAAAGCCGGGTTCATTGAAGAACGATGATCGCACCGAGCGTTGCTCGAAGTATTCACACGAGAATAAGCTTGGCGGGAACTAGCAGCAGATAACAGTGTGCTAATTTGAAAGTCGGCGAGTCCGATCATAAATAGAAATTGGTTGGTAGGCGATATCCGTCCGAGAAGAACGAATGCCTAGATATGCGATACATGCCTCCGCGATATTGCGAAAAGCTGGAGCAGATACGGAACCTCCGTATCCTGTCCCCTCAAATTTTGGATCGTCGACCACTACTGTAATCACGAGCGCAGGATTATCGGCGGGAAAGAAACCACTGAAAGAAGCCACGTGGTGCTTATTTGAATACCTGCCGTCTACGATTTTCTGGGTTGTCCCCGTTTTGCCTGCCACCATGAAGTTATCAATAGCGGCTTTGCGAGCCGTGCCATTTTCGCCCACCACATCTGCGAGCATTTCACTCATCTGGTCAGCAACTTCGATAGATACGACGCGGCGTTTTGCTTTAGGAGAAAAACGAATGACATCCTCTCCGTTAGAATCGAAGATCCGTTTAGTTAACAAAGGCTCCATGAGTACGCCGTCATTTGCGATCACTGACATTGCGACGTGCACCTGCATCGGCGTCGCGCTGATTGCATGCCCCATCGGAAGTCGAGTAATAGTCAGCCCATCCCAATTCTTAACCTTATGGAGAGTACCCGAAACTTCGCCGCCAAGATCGCAGCCCGTTTTTTCGCCGAAGCCGAATGCTGCTGCATAGTCATGCAGGCGAACTTCACCGAGCATCATACCAAGATGAGCTGCTCCGCGATTGCTCGACTTGACCACAATGTCATGCACCGAAAGCTGGTCATATACATGGTGGTCACCCGGTAGCAGAAGACTACGCCCCCGATAACTCACTCTCGAAGCACCCGTTTGAAAAACATCTTCTGGGTGAACAATACCCTCATTCAGAGCGGCCGCAGCTGGCACGATTTTGAATGTCGAACCCGGCTCAAAAACGTCTGTGAGTGCACGATTACGCTGTGAATCGATTGGATACTTTTTGGTATTATAAAATTCGTTAGGGTCGTAAGTCGGATAATTTGCAATCGCCAGAACTGCTCCGGTTGAGGGCTCGCTCACAACAATGCTGATACCATTCGGATTATATTTCTCAGCAAGTTTGGTCACCTCAGCCTCAACAATATGCTGAACCATTTGATCGATACTCAATTCGATATTTAAACCATCCGAAGGGTCGACTTCACGCTCACGAAACTGAGCGAGTTCGCGGCGTTTCCCATCGCGCTCGGTCTCACGCCAACCATCTTGGCCGCGTAGATAATAGTCGAAAAAACGCTCAATCCCTGTGACTGGTGTTTCTTCTTTATTAACAAAGCCCAAGACATGCGCAGCGAGTTTGCCTGCGGGATAAGTACGACTGTACTTGCTATTCCCATACACTCCGCTGATCCCGAGTGCGTTGACTGCATCGTGGGTAGCTTCGTCGACATCTTTTGCCAGTGCAGACCATCGGATGAGACGGACCTCTTTGGCGTGTCCAGTGCCCTTCCGAGTTTTTGTACTGACTGAATATTCAAGGTCTTTGAGTGGCTTTCCGAGCACTTCGGCAAGTTCGATTAACTGACCGCGATCCTCTTCGCGAAACGCTTGCGGATCGACACCAATATCGTAAGCAGTGCGGGTGGTTGCTAGTAAATTCCCACGTGAATCGACGATGTTACCACGGCGGGCCTCAACAACCTTAACCATCTTGCGATTATTCGCCACATGCTCTAGCAGCTGCTCTTGCTCCCATACGTGCAAATAAAACAAACGCCCGAGCAGAATACAAAATGCAAATGCGACTGCGCACGAAACGAGCGATGCGCGATAACTGGAGACGAAGGCTTTACTCATTAAACGAAACGACTGTCTTTTTGTAGTGAATTTGTAGCGAGTGACTGGACGTGTGAGAGTGCGCTCCGGCAGGCAGAGATCGTCAGATCACTAGCGCAGAGAAGCGACATCGAGGAGTGCCAGGTTCATCGAAGTCTCATATGGCGCGGAAAGCGCATACGAGCGACCTGTGGCCACGTTTCGTTCATTCACCCAGACGATTTGATCGTCCATGGATGGGCGCAGCACACCGGCGAATTTCCCTTGCAGCACGACTGGCTGGTGCATGGTGGCAATGCGTTCGTCGAGGAAGCGAAGCTTACGGACGGTGTCGGCAAGCTTTACCTCATTTTGTTTACTGTTTTGAGCTGTCCGAGAGATCTGCTGCTGCATCCACACGACCGCAAATGCACTCATCACGGTGATGGCGATCATTGAAATCACTAAAAAATAAATACGTTTACGGGACTGAGATGACATGGAATCCATTGTGGGCAGGGGCTTGTTGTGATGTATTAAAGTTTTCGGAGTGCGCGTAAACGTGAACTACGGCTACGCGGATTGGTGCGAACTTCCTCTTCGGAGGGCGCGATTGGGCGTGTTGAAATCATCTTGGCGAGCACGGTCCGTTCGTCTTGAGTACGGTAATCACCAGAGTGCTCTGGCCGACCTGCCATCTTTCGGCAAAAGCGCTTAACGATGCGGTCCTCTAAAGAGTGAAAACTAATGGCAGCCAGCACTCCACCGGGTAACAGGCGATCGAATGCGGCTGGAAGGCCACGCTCAATCGCACTCAACTCATCGTTTATCTCGACCCTAATCCCCTGAAAGGTGCGTGTCGCGGGGTGCACTGCTTTGCGTCCGTGAGGGGTGGCCCCAACCGCCTCGGCAATCAGTTCCGCTAACGAGTGCGTGCGTTGTAGACGCCCAGTGCCGCGGGCCTTGATAATTGCTTCAATCACGCGGCGACAGCGCTTCTCCTCGCCGTAGTTACGCACGGCACGAAGCAACCCTTCTTCGTCGGAAGTTTCTAAAAAATCAGCAGCACTGATACCTACATCCGGATTCATGCGCATATCAACGGGCGCGTCTGAGCGAAACGAGAATCCCCGCTCTGCGGTATCCAACTGAAACGAGGACAAACCGAAATCGAATAAGATCGCAGTAAAACCAGTCTCGTCCAAATCCGCGAGATCGCCAAAATTGATCTGGTGGATACGAAAGCGGTCTCCGAACTCAGATTTTAGTGCTGCCGAACGTGCAATGGCAGCAGGATCACGATCTAGAGCGACGACAGTCACTTCTTCAGCCGCTTCAAGCAGTGCCCGCGTATGTCCTCCCCCTCCAAAGGTCCCATCGAGGATCTTTGCACCAGCGCACGGAGCCATCAATTCCAGAGTCTCGCCGAGCAAGACTGGGACATGGCCACTTAAAGCAGCGGGTGTTAGAGAATCATCGGTGGAAGAAAGCATTGAAGAATTTCGTAATAAAATGAGGGGTACTGGAATGACGGGAAATCGCGCTCTGGCGGCGCTGAAGAGTGCCTTGAACGGCGTCGACTGATTGGAAGGGACGGTTTGGTAATTTTGAGAATGTCCAAGGGGTGCGGCGTTCGCGCCTTGGATTGCTTAAATAACCTGAGTTACGAAAATTTTCCCGAGCGATTATTTGGTGAATAGAAGCCATATTTCTCAGGGTTGAACTTATAATCCGAAGCGTTTGAAAACGGCGGCTTGTGACTGTGGGTCAACCGGCGCTTGCGCTTCGATCGCGTTATAAATTTCTTCGCTGTAGATACTGAAAGTAGAGAGTTTACCGAGTAGCACGGCGGCCTTCTCAATTTTTGCGTGCTTAATCAATTTTTCGTTTAAATTGATGCGGCCCTGTTTGTCACAAGAAAAGCTATGCGCCATAGACATGAGGTCTTCGACGGCCTTCTGGCCCTCGACATCACCCAAACTGATTTGTGAAATACGTTCTTCCAACTGAGCGATCATCTTCGGTGGATAGACCGTGACATAACCACTTGGGTTAGGAAGTGCTAGAAAAGAGTTTTGGTCAGACTCGGCCTCTGGGCGCCACTGCGACGGGATAGTTAGGCGACCTTTGTCGTCTAAGTTGTGGCGGTGAGTCCCCACAAATAATCCTGTTTTAAAATATGCCATTCGCTTTCGTTAAACCATTTCTCCCCATATCGCTCCACTACGCCCCACAAGTCAAGGGCAATTAGGCGCAAAATACTTGTGAACAAGCTGTGAATAAGCGCTTTAAGTAACTTTTTAATAGCGACTTGAGTGACTTATCCACAGCTCCAACAAATCAAATTTAAAGTCAATAAATCGTCCGAAACCGCCCCACTCGACATACTTCCTTCCGGCATCGATCCAAATTGGAGTGCAAAAACCCGAGATTATCGGGTAAAAAGCGTGATCAGATCAGCTTCAGCCGACCGACGGATAGTGCGTCAAGCTGGCTACCAAGCTCAGTTATTCTAGGGCGAGCCAAAGATGTCCCAACGACGTCATGCCGTTACACACCAAGATTTCTAAATATTGAAATCCAAAAATCCACAGGAGAGGATACTTGACAGTATAGTCACAAACACGCCGAATTGTGAGCCGCTATTTACCCAGTGCCCCACCAGCGGTGAGCACACTCATCTTGGCAGTCAAAGCTGACATGATCGCAGCTCGGTCACCGAGGTTTTCTGCGATGCAGTTGACTATCGCGCTACCCACGACGACTCCGTCGGAAGCTTGCGCAACTGTCGCCACATGATCGCTATTCGAGATACCAAAACCAACCACCACAGGCAGATCAGTGTATTTTTTGATTGTCTCCACACGAGCACGAATACCATCCGACATAGACGCCTGCACTCCAGTGACTCCTTCGCGGGAGACATAATAAACAAAACCTGAAGTTGCCTTACAAATGATTTCCAGGCGCTCATCAGGAGTCGTCGGCGCTACAATGAAAACCGTGCCGAGACCATGCTTTTCGCAGGCCGCTAAATGTCCCTCGGCTTCTTCCGGCGGTAAATCTAAAGTCAGCAAACCATCGACACCTGCAGCCTTAGCTTTTTCTGCGTAACCCTCACTCCCCTGTGCAAAAACTAGATTATAGTAAGTGTAAAAAATAATTGGAACATCGCT
>Ga0307997_10001094_pt1 | contig 12648 bp, 7 predicted proteins | sample Davwhametageno36_FD_203165 | JGI IMG/M metagenome (GOLD analysis project Ga0307997, IMG submission 203165) | Marine microbial communities from Davis Island wharf, Antarctic Ocean - #36 | ecosystem: Environmental > Aquatic > Marine > Unclassified | place: Antarctic Ocean: Davis Island wharf... | reverse complement strand
CATGAGTTGGACTGTGGAAATGATTGGAGTGATCCGTCGCTTGTTATCAGCAGCAACCCAACAAAATCATCTTCAAGAAGACAAGCTGTCATTCTTTTGGACGGAAGTGATGTTGAAGAAATTCAAGAGGGCACGACACTGCGTGTGCTGTTGCAGCGTGATCAGGAGATTGGTCATGTCCGATACTTTGCATGCATACCTGAAGAAAGTGGTGCTGATGCTAAAGAAAGTGGTGGTAGTGAGGAAAGCAAGGGGAGCGAGGAGAGCTTTGATGAGGATGAAGTCGATTGGCCACGAAAATCACCATCTACGGTGAGCGTGAGTCGTTGGCATTTTTCAATGCTGCTCGACAACGACAGAAATTCAAAGTATCAACAAGCCATTGCCAAAGCCTGTTCAAAACTGGGACCCGACGATTTAGTACTGGACATTGGTACAGGCACTGGTCTTTTAGCATGTTTTGCTGCTCGAGCAGGTGCTAGTCGGGTGCTAGGCTGTGAAGCGAACGCTCCCATCGCGCGAGTTGCGTATAGCATTGTCAAAAGAAATACTCTTCACAGCAAAGTGAGAGTCGTGTTGAAACATTCGACAGATCTTGTGATTGGTGGAGAAAAAAATCCAATGGATAGGAAAGCAAGTCTGCTGGTCTCAGAAATTTTGGACTGTGGGCTACTGGGTGAGCAAGTACTGCCTGTTGTACGACACGCACGTCAACATTTGCTGCAGGAAGGAGCGACGTCCATTCCTGCAAGAGCTCGGGTCAAAGGAATGTTAATTGATTTGACTGCCGCCAATGGTATTGCATTGAGTCGACCAACTTTTTCAATTGGACCAGAAGAAAATAAATTAAATGGAATAACATTCAATAAATTTTTAAGATGGAACACATGGGAGCAAATTCGTCTGGTTGATATTTCTCACGTTGCTTTGACTGAACCGTTTGATATGTTAGAGTGTGACTTGAGAGGTTACGAAGAGCTGAGTAAAGAGAGAGCGTGTGATGTGAAATGTATTGCCTCTGGTGTCGTGTCTGCAGTCGTCATGTGGTTTGAAATGGATTTAGATGAGGATGGTGAGTATTGTATTTCAACGAGTCCTACTAATAAATCGTCCTGCTGGTCTCAAGCTGTGCAGTTGTTGGGTGGTGAGGAAGAAGAACCGAGGAGTGTGGAGATGAACGAAATTCTTGCTGTTCGTATCGGAATGAATGACGACAGGATTAAAGTTGATCTGATGTAAAAACTGCATGTGAGAAATGATTCTGTGAAGTGGTGAAGGTATGCATTGATGATATAATTATATGCACAGTATGCACACGTACATGTATGTATGTATGTCATGTATGTATCATGTACACACATGCACATCTTTATCACTCTGTGTGTGGTATGCTACAACATGATTAATCGTACACTCATTAATCACATTTATTTGGTACCTAAGGTATTTTTAACTGACAACTATTATGCATAAATATCTATTTTATAATTTTACATGAATGTACATACCTTCGTACACAGCTGGTATTCGAACTTGTGCATATGCATATATAAATTCTTTGAAACTTTCAGCAATCAAAAAGTTTATCACAAACCCATGAGCTTCCTCAGCAATACAAAATCATCAAGACACGCTGGAATTTCTTGGAATGGATATTGAGCACCGATTGCATGTGCCACTGCCATACCGCTGCAAAAAGATAAATCATGGCCGTTACCTGGTGTTGCGAGTGAACCACAAAAATACACACCATTTCTTCCTTGCACGTGTCTCAGCAAGTACTGCACACCTAATATGACAGGTGACAATGAAGGATGGTTCCACTCATTCCATACTTTGTCCAAACGCTTGGCGACTGCAGGTGCTCCCTCCACTGCCAACTTCTCTCCCTTCTCTCCCTTCTCTCCCTTCTCTCCTATCTCTCCCATCTCACCCTTCTCTCCCTTCTCTTCCTTCTCTCCCTCACTCGTGGTAGGAGCACCGTACGTCACAAGACGTGGGAGTGATCTTTGTCCCTCCAACACAGGAATCCACGAAGAAAGAATGAATGTGTTTGTATATTTAATAGAACGAGTGGATGGATCTATTCGCTGTTGAATAAAGTTTGCTGATTTTAAACATAATCTCTCTCGAGTCATTACTCGTTCATGTTTTGTTTCAACAATGCTTGCCATTGATGGGTACGGGAACATGCCGTCGTCAGTATGAATGTGTCCAACTGACATAGAGTCGTCTTCTTCCTGTGTGTACGTAATGTTGTGAAACAGCACGCGAAGCCAGTTTGGTAAAACATCCCGACATTCACGAACATTCTTAGCATTTGATGCAAAAATAATTCGATCAAAACCATCAAACTTTTGATTAATCGTCCATAGACCCGTGTTCATATCTTGCTTGACATGAGTCACAGGCTCATTGAGATGAACTTGAACATTCTTTAGCATGCCATCAAATACCAGTGTCGAATTTTCCTCCCAACTCCGCAGCAATGTTGATTTCTCCAATGGAATAATATCAGAAATGATGGGAAGAATAATTGCAGGAATGTAATCCAAATGTGTACTTAAAAAAGTAGACGCATACATGGGTACAATAATATCATCCCAACATTCACGTCGGACACCAAAAGGAATGGACAACCATCGAAGAGGCATTAAATTCAAAGGATTTAACATATTCATACGATAGAGAGATTTTCTAACTGGAAAGCAATTGAAAACACGATTTATAATTTGAACGAACGACAACATGTACCTCCATCCTCGCAGACTAGATTGATGCTTTTGCCACAACGTGCTGCTTCGGACATCATCCCCCTGTACGTACTCTTCCCCAGAAGCACTCCGAATATAAAAATTTAAATTGACTTCGGTGTGTTTGATCTTCAGACGCTTTAAGAGCGCTTCATAGTTATTAAAGTACTCGTGAGGCCAAGCAAGAACAGAGAGACCAGTTCGCAACCCATCAGGCCAAACAAACGTCTTGGCATTCCCACCAACAACTGACGAGCTCTCAAAAATGCTGCACTCAAAATGATCTTGTGTCAATGCCCACGCAGCACCTGATCCTGCAATACCACCACCAATGATTGCGACCCGTCCACGCTTGCCGTCTGTTTTTTTATTCTCAGCAAGATTTGACATTCTGGGATGCGAGCTGAAGCAAGGGCAGCAGCGCAACAGGATGGCTTCGAACAGAATGTAAGTGATATACGTCGAAATGGACCAGAGGAGAAAAAGTGTTGACCAAAGGAGAGAGAGGAGCGGTGTAGTCAGGCATCTTCCGACGCAGCAAGATCGCATACTCTAGTTCGGTGCTGTTTTTTTTTTTAACCAAAATTAAAAAAAAACCTGAGCTATAATCTATGTTAGCTAGTGAGAGAGTGGGAAAATCATATGGGATAGCACAGACGAGCCAATCTCACCTCCACAGGAATTTTCAAATAGAACTTTTCAAAAAAAATTACTACAATTTCAAGCTGTATATTCAAAACAACACAAAATAATGGCTTCTATTCAAGGACTCAACGAATCCGCGCAGTTCATGCGCTCAGGACAGGCACTGCAAGTCAATGTGGTTGCTGCCAAGGGACTGCAAGACGTCATGCGATCTAATTTAGGTCCACGTGGTACACTTAAAATGCTTGTCGGCGGTGCGGGACAGATTAAATTGACCAAGGATGGTGGTGTCCTTCTTGGTGAGATGCAAATTCAACATCCAACAGCCATCATGATTGCGCGCACGGCAACGGCCCAGGACACACAGACGGGTGACGGCACGACATCGGCCGTGTTGTTCTGTGGTGAATTGATGAAGATGGCAGAGCGTTGCATTAGTGAAGGTATTCATCCTCGTGTTGTGACCGAAGGATTTGACAAAGCAAAAGCGCACTCTATTGAATTTCTTAACAAGTTTAAATTAGAAAAGCCTGACCCAGCGTCGGATCGTGATCTCCTGGTCAACGTTGCGCGCACGTCCATTCGCACCAAGCTTGACAACAAGCTGGCGGATCACTTGTGTGAGATTGTTGTTGATGCTGTTCAATGTATTTCACGTGACGATCATCTTGGCATTGATCTTCATATGGTTGAAATTATGCACATGATGCATCGTCGTGCGGAGAACACACGTCTCATTCGTGGATTGCTGCTGGATCATGGTGCACGCCACCCAGACATGCCCACGCGCCTTGAGAAGTGCTACGTCCTGACTTGCAACGTCTCTCTTGAGTACGAGCAGACAGAACACACATCACAATTAATGTACAAGGACGCTGCTGAAAGAGAAAGAATGGTGACTGCGGAAAGAAGATTTACTGATTCAAAAGTTCAACAAGTGATTGATTTAAAAAATAAACTTTGCACACCAGAGAATGGTAAGACCATGGTCATTTTTAATCAAAAGGGCATTGATCCACTGTCACTCGATGCATTGGCAAAAGAAGGAATTTTAGCACTCCGTCGTGCAAAAAGAAGAAACATGGAAAGATTAACACTCGCATGCGGTGGACGTCCAGTAAATTCATTTGAAGATTTGGACGAAACGTGTCTTGGTTACGCAGGAAAAGTGTACGAGGAGACACTAGGTGAGGATAAGTACACGTTTGTTGAGGAGACACAGAACCCAACTTCATGCACCATTCATGTCCTGGGACCTAACGAGCATACCATTGCACAAATCAAGGGTGCCATTCGTGATGGACTTCGTAACGTGAAAAATGTAATTGAAGATCAATCCGTTGTTCCGGGTGCCGGTGCATTTGAACTTGCACTTCATCACTCTTTGGTGCAATACAAGAAGACAGTCTCTGGTAAAGTGCGTGCTGGAATTCAAGCGTTTGCTGATGCTGTGCTGGTTGTTCCAAAAACATTGGCACAGAACTCAGGCTTTGATGTCATGGAGACACTTATTAAAGTTCAAGAGGAGCATGAAAGAACTGGACTTGCTGTTGGTATTGATGTTCATACTGGTGAACCAATGAATCCAGAATCACTTGGTATTCTTGATAATTTTATTGTAAAACGACAATTTTTACATTTATCTGCAGTTTTGGCGACGCAGCTGCTCCTAGTTGATGAGGTCATGCGTGCCGGTAAAAAGATGGGCAAGGACAAGAATCGTGAGGGTGGTGACAGTAAGTCTTTTTTGTTTATTCTTATTTTGCCAATCTATCGGGCCGCTCCCCCCCCACCTTTCTTTTTTTTCCGCTTTTTTTCTTTTTCCCCTTTTTTCTCTTTTTCCTTCCCCTCGGATGTATCACTCACACTTCTTCTTTTTCGTTAATGACAAAAACAACACACGAATACAACAGTGGGTAGGATGTAAGTACAGGAGCTTGAGTATCCGTACTAGAGATCCAAGAAACATAACGAACAAGAAGAAGACAAGAGAAGAAGAGAAGAACGTTCGACTAAGAAAGAAAAAAAAACAAAAAAAAACAATAATTTCACTTTTATCAAATTATCATGCGGGTGCTCTTTAGTACTTTAGACTATTTTTATTTTTTTATCCAACGCGAATTGAAACAACGTCATACGTACACACTACCCACTTATGTTCTCCTCTTCTACCTTCTGGTACACGGGTTCTTGCCTGCTTCACACGCTACTTTCCACCACCACCACCACTTGCTGCAGCTTTTCTTTTTTTACCTTTACTCTTACTCTTTCTCGGTCGAACGTCTGATTCCTCCACGCTCCTTATAAACAGTTGATCTTTGGGTGTCTCATCCAACTCACCCTTTTCAAAAGTGTACGATGATGATACTGCCAGCATTGTGCCATCCGCACTAAAGTCCAATGTTGCAATGCTTGTGGGATATCGTGGGTAGTGTGCCAACCTCTTCTTTGCGTTCCCATCCCATGTGTACACGTGGCCATCACAACCACCCGTAGCAAAAGTACCATGAACAGGATGGTATGCAATTGCGTTCACTGGAAAAACAATCTCCTGCCCCTCTGTTTTCTTGTCTCGATGGCATTTGAACGAGTACGCACGACTCTCATGTTCCTCCACATCAATGTACTCAATGGCGATCCGACCCTCTACCGTGCCGAGCGCATATCCTGAGGAGTCTGGCATGCAACGTAGTACTCGAGTCTGATGCTTGAGTGACGATGACATGACGGACACAGGCTTGTCCAGCTTACGAACGTCAAAAATGACAACTTTGCGCTGAGCACACCCAACAATAACATTGCGACCTGACACATCCATGGTGAAAGCCTTGGCAGGCAAATCACAAGTTGATACTAGATGTGACTTGGACTTTGCACGTGGATCCCACGAGCAAAATTTGTTATCCCAACCAGCTGATACGACCGTTCCTGTCGCTGCATTCCATGCAACCTCCTTCACCTCCTTGTCGTGAAGTCCGAGCGTCGTGGCAATAACCTCACCTGTTGGTGAGATGGACAGAGCAGTGACTGCTTTGTTCAAACCACCAGCGTACACGGTTTGCTCACTGGATCCAAAGCATGACGACAGAACGGACGCTGGAATGGTGCCATCACCCTCGCCGGCGAAGGTTTCCGTATACATCCAAGAGCATGTCGATGCTTTGGCACGATACATTCGAACTGTGCCATCCCACGACGAGCACAAGAGAGAGTCGGAGGTGTCGTGCAGCCTAGAAAATCGCAACGATGTGATGCCATCAGTAGGTGCGTTTGCAAGCTCCCACTGCTTCACATCCGTCGAAGACATTTTGTTTATATAAAAATTGGTGGTAATAAATGCTGGGCTGGGCTTTTCGTTGCCCAAGATTCGAAAAAGTGGCAGTTGTAGAACCCCTTGTAGAATTAGTAAAAAATATATCCTTCCTCAAACAATGCACATCAAGGAAGTTATTCTCGATGGATTCAAGTCCTACGGCAAACGGACTGTTGCTGGACCGTTCGACGAGCAGTTCAACGCAATTACTGGTTTGAACGGGAGTGGCAAGAGTAACATTCTTGACTCCATCTGCTTTGTTCTTGGTATTTCAAAACTCAGTCAAGTACGTTGTGCAAACTTGCAGGGACTAGTTTACAAGAATGGACAAGCAGGTGTGACGAAAGCAAGCGTCACCATTGTGTTTGACAACAAGAAGCCCGGTGGACCGCTGGGATACGATCAACACGATCAGCTGACAGTCACACGCCAGGTTGTCATTGGTGGACGCAACAAGTATTTGATTAATGGTCACGTCGCGCAGCAAAAACAAGTGCAGGACTTGTTTCACTCCGTCCAGCTGAACGTCAACAATCCACACTTTTTAATCATGCAGGGTCGCATCACCAAAGTTCTCAACATGAACCCAGATGAAATTCTTGGACTGATTGAGGAGGCAGCTGGGACAAGAATGTACGAGGATCGTAAGAATGCATCCCAAAACAGAATGGCGAAAAAGGACGACAAAGTAAAAGAAATCAATCGTGTTCTCGCGGAGCAAATTACACCACAAATGGAAAAGCTGGACTCACAGCGGAAGCACTACCAGGAGTGGTCTTCGGTCAACGCTGAGACTGAACGCATTGAGCGCTTCACAGTTGCCTTTCGCTTTGTGGAAAACAAAGAAGATATGGAGGCAGCTGAAGAGTCACTGGAATCTTGTCGTTCAAAAATTGAAAAGCAAAAGGAAGGAATTCAAACAACTAAGAATGAAATGGAAACCAACTCCACAGCCATTGAGGAGATCATTCAAAAGAAAGAAAGCGTTGCTGGTGAACAGCTCCGTGGTCTCCAGGAAAAGGAGAGCGCAATCTCCAAACTTTTAGTCCAAGAAAATACTCAATTTCAAAACAAAGTGAAAGGTTTAGAGAGCGACAAGAAATCGTTAAAAGATTTGGAGAAGCAAGCAAAGCAGCTGACAAAGTCAGTGGAGCAGGGTGCCAGTGCGATTGCAAAATCGAACGCGCATGCCGAGTCATGTCGTGCTGTTGTGACTACGGAGGAGGAGAGTCTTGCTGCCGCACATCGCAATCTCCAAGCATTGTCCGCAGGACTGGAGAACGGTGACGAGGGAGAGGACAAGTCAATGGAACAAAAGTTGAGAGAAGCGGAAGCGCTTGGTGCGAAAGCGAACAGTGAAAAAAAAGTAGGAACAAAAAAATTAAAAATGTTCAAAACACAACATTCAAAAGCTGTCCAAGAATTAAAAAAGGAGGCCAAGAGTGGCAGCAAGCTCGATGCCGAGCTTGTGAAAAAGAAGAACGAGGTTGAGTCCATGCAGGGTGACATGGTTGAAATGAATTTTGACGAGACCAAAGAGGCGGAACTGCAGGAAGGTGTGTCGACGCAAGAAATGAAAGTCAGCAAGCTGGAGGAGGAGTACAACAACACTGCGTCACGTCTGTCGTCGGGCCTGCGCTTCGACTACGCAACACCAGGCAAGGGTTTTGATCGCAAAAGTGTACGTGGAGTTGTGGCCAATCTGATTACTGTCCGAGAGCCAGATGCTTCGACATCACTGGAGGTTGCTGCAGGTGGGAAGCTGTACGCAGTCGTGGTAGACACGGCGGAGAACGCGAAAAAAGTTCTGACCAAGGGAAAGCTCAAAAGACGTGTTACTATTATTCCAATGGATAAAATGTCAAGTAAACGACTGCAAACACAGCGCATGGATGCTGGTACTTCCATGTACCCTAGCAAAGTACGCACAGCAATTTCACTCGTGGGATATCCTGATGAGCTTGAGGGTGCCATGAGACATGTATTTGGTTCTACTTTAGTGTGTGATACTTTGGACATTGCAAAAAAAGTAACATTCCATCAATCAGTCAAACTTCGCTCCGTGACATTGGAGGGTGACTCCGTAGATCCGTCTGGTACCATGTCGGGTGGCTCGCGCGGTCATACGGCACCCGTGCTGACGCAGCTCGCTGCCGTCGCATCCATTCGTCGTGACCTCTATGCTGCCAAGCAGGAATTGGATTCCTTGCAGCAGCAGCTGAACGAAATCACTTCGTCACGTTCCGCTTACGAAGCGAGAGCAGAAAAGTTTGATCTTGCCAAGCATCAGTTGAAATTGTTGCAAGATCGCATTGGTAACTCGAAACGTGGCATGCTGCAGGGAAAAGTTGATGAGGCGCAGCAGAATATTGTGGACTGCGAGGAGATGCTTGAAAAGGCGGAGGCCATGAAGAAGGAGTCGGCTGCTGAAATTAAAACGTTGTCGACGCAATTGGCTGATTTGGAAAAATCAAGAGAGGCAAAAATGAAAACAGCAGAGGCATTGATCAGCAAGCACAAGAAGAAGCTCCAGCAAGCAATGACAAAACTCCGTGCATCAGAGGCAGCGTGTGAACAAGTGAAGCTGGAGCTGGAGCAAATGGAGAGCGAAACGACATCGCTGGCGTCACGTATTGAGTCTAAAGCTGCTGAGCTGGAGATTCAGCGAAGCAAAGTGACGGAGCTTCAAACTGCTGTGATGGAAAGAAAAACTGAATATGAAAATGTTGCGAGTGAGCTGCGAGCACAAAAGGAGGAGATGGCCAAATGTGAGCAAGAGATGAAATCGTTGATGAAGCTGCAGTCACGTCTGGAGAAGCGTCTGGATACTTACGAGACTGAGTTGAAAAAGACAGAAACTAAAATTGCAAGGGTGGAGGGTGATCTACAGTCATGGACTGGACAGCAGTCGCAATTGATTGTGGAGCATCCATGGATTGAAACAGAAAAACAATTTTTTGGTGCAAGAGGTACTGACTATGACTTCAGTGGTCGTGATTTGAAGCAGACGGTAGCGCAACTGAAGAAGCTTCGTGATCAGTCAGCTGAAATGGAGAAGAACATTAATCGAAAGGTAATGGGAATGATTCAAAAGGCAGAGACGGAGTATCAAAGTTTAATGAAAAAGAGAAAAATGTTGGAAAACGATCGAATGAAAATTGAGGAGGTCATTGGCAAATTAGACAATCAAAAAAAGGAGGCACTTGAAAAAACATGGGAGAAAGTAACCGTGGACTTTGGTTCCATCTTTTCTACTCTTCTTCCTGGCACTAATGCCAAACTCCACAAGGTCGGTGCCTGTGTCGTGGAAGGATTGGAAGTGAAAGTTGCTTTCAGTGGTGTTTGGAAGGCATCGTTGTCAGAATTAAGTGGTGGACAAAGATCGCTGGTCGCTCTCTCTTTAATTCTTGCGCTGCTTCGTTTCAAACCTGCACCCTTTTACATTTTGGACGAGGTCGACGCAGCACTAGATCTTTCACACACACAAAACATTGGTCACATGCTGAAGACACACTTTAAAAACTCGCAGTTTATTGTTGTGTCGCTCAAGGAGGGCATGTTCAACAATGCCAACGTCATTTTTCGTACTCAATTCATTGACGGAATGTCAACGGTACGACGCACCATTCCAGCGGGTGCTGCTGATCGTGAGAGCGAGGAGGTCGAGAGGACAAGTGGTGGAGCAAAATCTGGCAAGCGCTCGAGAAAGGGTAACGCTGGAAGGAAGGCGCTGACAACGAGCAATCGATAAGCACTGTCACTTGATGATGAGAGAAGAAAATGAGGAAGTTAGGAGGGGGTGAAAATTCTCTTTTTTTTTTTTTCTCGTTCAAAACATCAATTGGGGTTTCTCAAACCACAACAAAACTTACTCAAACAAGATTGGAAACAAGACTGAAAACAAGACTGACATACGAGCAAAAAAGAACAAAAAACAAATAGCAACTCATGCGATACTGTCGGATGCGCTCGCTCAATCATTTTTTTTCATTTTAGCAACGCAATTTTAGTCTACAAAATATTTTACAAATTACAAAGAAAAAACATTCAAAATAATTATATTTAATAAATATATATATATTTTTTATACGAAGATCTATAGTATACAATATACAAGGTGTAATGTGTAATGTATGTACACACGCGAAGGTATCATATTTTAATGATATTTTATATCTATTCCTCCTGCTCATACCAAAGGTACCACCTCGAGCTCAAATGCACATCGCATCATGTTAACGCTGAATCCACCCGGCCGGTTGTAATCGATTGGACCCACTACTTGCACACCTACTGGCATCCCGCATAAGTCCGTGCCTCTTGGAATCGACAGCGATGGCAAACCAGAGAGACTTGCTGGAACAGTCATGACATCTTCTACGTACGACTGGACAGGATCATCAACGAGGTTGGACAAGCTCAGTAGTGGCGCGGAGCTCGTCGCAACGGGGCAGACGAGACAGTCAACGTTTTGAAATACTTGATTGAAATCAGAACGTACCCGCTCTCGTACTCGCAACGCACTTCCGTAGTACTTTTCATACGCACCAGCAGAAAGGACAAAGTTTCCAGCCAAAAGACGCCGTTGCACCTCTGGACCAAAACCTTCCGATCTTGACGCCTGGTACTGCTGGTGGAGCTCGGCAGCTGCATTGGACGACGTGTCCACAACTTTTTCTCCTCCTCCTCCTTCTTCTCCTCCTTCTCCTCCTTCTCCTACTTCTCCTCCTTCTCCTCCTTCTCCTCCTTCTCCTCCTTCTCCTCTTGTCTTTGTTCGATGGCCGTACCTGACACCGTCATATCTTGAAAGATTTGACGATGCCTCTGCAAGAGCAAGGACGTAGTAGGCAGGCACTGCAAACTTGAGACTGGGCAGAGACACGACGTGGACTTCAGCACCACGCTCCACGAGACTCTGCAGGCTTGCCTTCCACATCTCGATGACATCATCAGGAAGTTCTTGAACGTTGTACTCTTCTGGTATACCAACACGCACACCTTGCAAATCAATTGCGTCGTCACCCTCGCCATTTTCGTCACTATCACCACTACCATGCAGGACTCGCTCTCTCCAGCTCGTCGAGTCTAAATGATCTCCCCCGTCAATGATTTGCATAACTTGTTGCGCATCTTCCACCGTGCGTGCCAGTACACCTGGTGTGTCTAGAGATGAAGCATAACTAATGAGACCATGCCTGGAAATGGAACCGTACGCAGGTTTCATACCAACCAGACCACAGAAGGCAGCAGGTTGGCGCACACTCCCACCCGTGTCGCTACCAATGGATGCGTAGCACGATCCACTCGCCACAGCTGCTGCGCTCCCGCCGGAGCTCCCGCCAGCCACGTGGAGTTCGTTGCATGGGTTGGTCACAGGACCATAAAAGGAGTTCGTGGAGGCGGACCCCATGCCAAACTCGTCCATGTTTGTTTTGCCAATAATGACAGCACCAGCCCGCTTCAATCGAGACACGACAGTGGCATCGTAAGGAGACACAAATGTGTCGAGCATACGAGATGCTGCTGTTGTTGGATGTCCCTGCATGCAGAAGTTATCCTTGATAGCAATGGGAATTCCATCAAGAGGTGAAAGGAGATCATCTTTGGACGCTCGTTTGTCCGAGGACAGAGCAGCAGCACGAGCATCTTTCTCGGTGATTGTGACGTACGCGTTGTGTTTGTTTGTAGTTGCTATATCGAGGCAGGATTGGAGGAGATGAGTGGATGTTGTTTGTTGCGTGCGGAGTAGATTCGTGGTGAGTCGGATTGACTTCATCCTGCTGGCCATTTTGATATATCTTTGAGAGTATAACCCGTTCACTGAAAACATGCGGAGAAGCAACTGCAGAAGCACAGAAGTCTGGAAGTCTGGAAGTGTGTGATTTTGAATGAGGAAGAAAAAATTACCTAAATTGCATTTTCATCATACGAAACAGG
>Ga0307997_10001093_pt1 | contig 12651 bp, 13 predicted proteins | sample Davwhametageno36_FD_203165 | JGI IMG/M metagenome (GOLD analysis project Ga0307997, IMG submission 203165) | Marine microbial communities from Davis Island wharf, Antarctic Ocean - #36 | ecosystem: Environmental > Aquatic > Marine > Unclassified | place: Antarctic Ocean: Davis Island wharf... | reverse complement strand
CGAACCATTTGAATCAAGATTGTCTATCCGATTTAGAGTTGATGGTGTTTTGCGTGAAGTACTCGAACCGCCTCGTCAAATATCAAGTCTGCTTTGCTCTAGAATTAAAGTCATGGCGCAACTTGATATTGCGGAAAAACGTTTACCACAAGATGGTCGTATAGCGCTCAAGGTTGCTAATAGGCCGGTTGATATTCGGGTTTCAACCTTGCCATCAGGTCATGGTGAAAGAGTTGTCATGCGTATTCTTGACAAACAGGCTGGTCGACTCGATTTACAGCACCTTGGTATGGATGATGGTGTGCGTAAGCGCCTTTCAGCCATGATTGAAAAGCCTCATGGGATTATTTTGGTTACAGGGCCTACAGGGTCAGGTAAGACAACTACACTCTATTCAATATTATCAGCCCTTAACGATTCAACTCGAAACATTTTAACGGTTGAAGATCCAGTGGAATATGATTTAGATGGCATTGGTCAAACTCCTGTTAATACTAAAGTTGACATGACTTTTGCGAAAGGACTGAGGGCTATATTAAGGCAAGACCCAGACGTAGTGATGGTTGGAGAAATTCGAGACAGTGAAACGGCTCAAATAGCCGTGCAAGCAAGCCTTACAGGTCATCTTGTTTTATCGACTCTGCACACCAATTCTGCAGTTGGAGCCATAACTCGTCTTCAGGATATGGGCGTAGAGCCTTTTTTACTTTCATCAACTTTATTAGGTGTTGTTTCACAACGACTGGTACGCAATATTTGCGAGCACTGTAAGTCAGAAATGGGGCTTGGTGAAGATGAGAGGAGCAAGTACGGCTTTCAACTAGAAGATGTTATTTTTCAACCAGAAGGGTGCCCTAAATGCCTTCAGACAGGTTATAAGGGACGGTCTGGCATTTATGAAGTTATTGACGTTGATGACGTATTGGCTGGGAAAATACACGATAGTAAAAGCCAGGCTGAAATTGAACGTTATAGTCGGACTCAAAGCCATAGCCTTCGGGACGATGGTATTCGTCGAGTGATTGAAGGCAGTACAACGCTGGATGAAGTGTTTCGGGTGACGCGTGACAATCTCCAATAAGGTGACTCGTTATTTAGGCCTTAATGAACTTTTATTCAGTGAGCTCTTGGTGTGAGTGCATTTGAATATCAGGCAGTTGATGAGAAAGGTAACAATAAAAAAGGCTTAATAGAAGCTGATACTGCTAGACAGGCTCGATCGCAGTTGCGAGGTATGGGTTTAATGCCTATTGATATTAATGAGGTATCAAACGCGACGACTGAGGGCAAGACTCGCCTTAAAAAAGACAAGCTTAATGTTGCCACTGTGGCACTTATGACTCGGCAGCTAGCAACACTGATTGGTGCCGGACAACCCATTGAGTCAGCCTATAACTCCGTATCCCAACAAACAACAAAAGACGTTGGCAAGCGTGTTCTTTTATCAGTCCGGACAAAGATTCTCGAAGGCTACCCATTATCTGAAGCATTACGTGATTATCCGCGTATCTTTGATTCAATGTACTGTGCGTCAGTGCATGCAGGCGAGCAATCTGGCTTACTCGATATCGTTATGGAGCGTCTAGCCGACTACATGGAAGCCCGCCAAGATTTACAACGTAAAACCGGATTAGCTCTCATTTATCCCATATTATTAAGCGTTGTAGCCTTTGCGCTGGTGACTGGTCTACTCACTTTTGTTGTGCCGCAAATTGTTCAGGTGTTCGAAGGTTTTGATCAAGAATTACCGATCTTAACGCAATGGCTGATCCAGTTATCTGAGTTTTTTAAGCAATATGGTGTTTACCTTATTGGTGGTGTTGTATTGGTAAGTATTGTTTTGAGTCAACTAATGAAACTACCCTGGATGCGCTTATTGCGCGACCAATTTTTGCTTAAAGTACCCATGGTACGTTTTTTGGTAAGACTCGCTAATACTGCGCGTTACACTCGCACTATGAGTATTTTGGTGTCTAGTGGTGTCACTGCGTTGGATTCGATGCGAATCTCAACTGAGGTGATCTCCAATCAACCGATGAAAAATGCAGTTATCAAAGCGGCAGATAAGGTGAGGGAAGGTGAGCATATCTCAATAGCACTGACACAAACGACTTATTTTAGCCCCCTAGTTCTTCAATTGATCGCAAACGGTGAGTCTAGTGGTAAGTTGGGCGATATGCTTGAAAGGTCAGCTAAAGCCGAAGAAACTGAATTTGCGAGCATTACAGCTTTGTTTGTCGGACTATTCGAGCCTGCGATGATTTTATTCATGGGCATGGTGGTTATGATTATTGTTTTAGCGATCTTGTTACCCATATTTGATATGAATGATCTTGTCCAATAAAACGTTGTCTAATAATTGTGCGATCAATCAGTATTTTGGTGTTTCTGCCAGTTGGTGGTATGTACTAGTTAGCTTGTTAATTATGGTTTGTTTGCAAGTGGTCGATAGCCAAGTCTTCAGGTTTCAACATGACTGGATTGAGCAATCAGAGTTTTGGCGAGTTGTAACAGGACACTGGATTCATTTTAACTGGCAGCATTTATTATTAAATGGCCTAGGGTTGGTGCTATGTGTTGGAATTGCACGGCCCACTTGGTCGATAGGCCGATGGACTGTTTATAACTTATTGTTGGCGATCGGCATATCAATGCTGTTCACCTGGTTTAATCCTGAGCTTGGTTGGTATGTTGGCTACTCGGGTGTTTTATTTGGTGTGTTTTTGCTCTCTGCCTTTGAACTATTTAAAACTGAACGCATCATGGCCTTATTATTGGGCCTGGGTGTCTGTAGCAAGGTTGCGTTAGAACAAATGAGCCCGATGACGGTCACGTCCAGTGATATTATTGGCGTACCCGTTATTATAGATGCGCATCTTTATGGTTTGGTGCTAGCGGCTGCCATTGCCTTGATATTTGCGTTAGGCAAGCAGGTTCATACAATAGTTAAAAAAGCATAGTCAAATAACAATATTTAACCAGCAAAATGTTAGGATAATGTTAATTAAGTCGTTAAGCACTCTTAAATGAGTATGGAAATTAAATCAGTATGAATATATCTAAACAACAAAGTGGTTTTACACTGCTCGAAATAATTGTAGTGGTAACAATAATTGCGGTACTAGCGGCTTATATTGCACCAAAGGTGTCTGGCCGTGCCGATGATGCGCGAGTAGCCAAAGCGAAAAGTGATATTCGTGTGCTGGAGTCATCACTTGAATTGTACAAGCTTGATAATTTTATTTACCCCACAACAGATGAGGGTCTTGAGTCTTTAGCGGCAAAACCTTCTGGCTCTGAATTACCGCATTGGCGTAAAGGTGGCTATATTAAAAAACTCAGCAATGACCCTTGGGGTAACGCCTACATATATCTTCAACCGGGAACACATGCAGAATTCGATATCATGTCTTTAGGCGCTGATTCGACTGAAGGTGGAGCAGACTCTGCCGCTGATATCGGAAACTGGAACCTTGACTCTTAATCGTTTTCACTCAGGACGTCACGGTGGTTTCACATTATGGGAAATGCTTATAGTCGTCATTATTATTACGGTATCGACCAGTGTGATCTTACTCTCAAGCAGTTTGGGCCGAGATTCTAACGAGTTGAAGGTGTTGGGTTCGGATATGAGTAAGTTAGTACAATTACTCTACCAGGAAGCAATTTTTGAAAATCGGAATTTTGCAATTTCTCTCAATCACGTTGGCTACCAAGTACTCGAATACAATGGTCAATCTTGGGACGCGTCAGACCAATCTTTATTTCGAAAAATCAGACTAAACGAATCTCAAGTTTCGACACTAGTTGTCGAAAGTTTGGTGGTTAAGTCGGTAGATAAAGAAGAATTGACACCCCATATTTTAATCCTAGCCAGTGGTGAAATGAGTCCTTTTGAATGGACGATTAAGGACAAGCCAACGAAAAGTGCAATAATTCTCATGGGTGACCTGCTTGGAAGGGTACAAATGGAAGGTCCTACACCCCAACTCTAATGATGCAAATTTAGCAGTGCAGTCTTTACAATGAACAAATTAAAAGCATTTACACTGCTCGAAGTGATGGTGGCACTAGTTGTTATCTCAGTCACTATGGGAGCCATTATTAGCAGTGCCGGTAGCTCTGCAGCCGTCGCATCACGATTGAAAGAAAAGACAGTGGCGAATTGGGTTGCCCAAAATCAAATCGCTTTGTATCGGGCGAAAAAAATTTGGACAACTAGCACATCGAGTCAAAATGGCAAAGTCGTGATGTTAGACGTTGAGTGGCACTGGCGAATGAAAGTTAATAAAACAGATGACCCATTACTGCAAAAAATAGACGTCGATGTTTATCTGGTTAAGGACGATATTATTACTAGTGCTACCGGCTTTGTAGCCAAGTTGTGAACTGTATTAACAGACAAGAAAAATATCAATATCAGGGGTTTACTCTGATAGAAATGGTAATTGCAGTGGCTATATTTGCAGTGATGATGGTAATTGCATTTCCAGGCTTAACACACATTGCTAAAGTTGGTGAGCAGGTGGGTCAATCGAATCGACGGCTATCAGAGTTACAATTTGCATTAACTTATCTTAACCGCGATTGGATGCAGGTTTCGTCAAGAAAAATACTCGATCAATACGGTGATGAAAAATCGCATATTATAATCCAAGATAACAGCATCAGCTTTACTCGTAGTGGGTGGAGTAATCTGTTGCAACAAAAGCGAAGTGAATTGCAACGTGTAGAGTACCTATTAAAAGAAAATCAGCTGATTAGGCAGTATTGGACTTCTTTGGATCAACTGATTGCCGATGAAGCCGTTGCAACCGTTTTGATTGATGATATTGAATCCTTTAGCATTCATCTAATTGATAGCTCCGAAAAGCCCATTGAACGATGGCCTCTGGGTGAGCAAGATAGACAGCGAGTGGATAAGCCGATTGCATTGAGAGTCGAAATCGATGTGAAAAATTTTGGTATGATACACCGCATAATGGAGATATCTGACGGTGTCCTATAGCCATATACGACCGCCAAGATTATTCCCATCTTCCCAAAAGGGTATTGTGTTGCTGGCTGCTATCTTGGTGGTAATGGTCGCATCCGCTATTATCGTTTCGATAACTCATGCTGAAGCATTTTCGATTCGTAAAACGGGTCGAATACAAGTGTTAGAAAGGGCAAATTCTTATGCTTTTGGTTTAGAGGATTGGACGAGAGTTTTACTAATTAGGGATAGCAAAGAATCTGATACAGACCATTTGGCTGAAAACTGGGCAATTGGTATTCCAGGGTTACCCATTGAAGGTGGCTTTTTAAGTGGTTTTTTAGAGGACGAGCAGGCAAAATTCAATATCAATAATTTGTTGGGATCAGAAGAATCAATCAAACGTTTTCAACGTCTGTGCGATAATTTGGGAGTTGAAACAACTTTTATCGATCCTTTGCTTGACTGGATGGATGAAGATTTTGATATCCGTTACCCTGACGGTGTCGAAGATCAATATGAAACGTATCGAGTGGCCAATCGCCCGCTGTCGGATATAAGTGAACTAATGTTAATAAAAAATATGACTGCAGACATGTATCAAAAACTACTGCCCCACATCACCACCTTACCAGCGCCAACGAATATTAATGTTAATACATTGACTGACCAAGTATTTTTATCTTTGGGTGAAGAACTCGATTTAGACCAATATCTTGAAGAACGTGAAAAGCAAGACTTCAAAGATATCCCTTCTTTCATCGAACGCCTGCAGTTGACTATTCCTATTACTGACTTATCTGTATCGACGGAATATTTTTATGCGCACGCCACGGTGGTGCAGGGTGATCAGTCTGTTAATTTTAATACGCTCATTCATCGTGATAGCAATGATAAAACGATGATACTCAACCGTACATTAGGGCGTTTGTAATGCCTGATTTAATTATACGCTTTCATGACGAAACACTGAATTCTTTTGACTGGTTGTTAGCTCAAGATGATGAGGTTTTGCAATGGCTCGAATGGCGTTCTGGATCTGAATCTGATTTAGGAAGTTTAATATCAAATCAAGATGCTGCCGTTGTATTTACAATTCCCCAACAGTGTGTGTTGATGACACATTTTGATTTACCTACTAAAGCATCACGGCAAATTCTGTCCTCGATTGAATTTCAAATTGAAGACCAGCTTGGTGATGATATCGATCGTCAACATTTTGCTACTGCTGATATAGTAAATAATTCAGTTCCAATTGTAGTGATTAAAAAGTCAATTATGCAACGCTGCCAGGCGTTGCAGAAAAACTGTAACATGACGATTTCAAGCATAATACCTGAGATTTTTCTCTGCCCTTGGTCGGGTCAGTCAGGTGAATTATCTGTCTTAGGAAGTGAGGATGGCATGATACTTCGTTTCGGCCATTATCAGGGTTTTAAGTGTCAACCAGCGTTGTTAAAGTCAATGATGGATCAACTAAACCGAAAGTATCCTATTGAACGAGTGAACTATTTTTATATTGAAAATGAAGTTTACGAGGCGATTAAAGTTGAAGGTTATGAAAGCCATAAGGTTAATCCAACCATTGAACATTTAAAAGATTCTAAAACAACGAATTTTGATTTGAGGCAACGTGAGTTTAAACGATCCTCGGTATGGGGCGCACTAGTGAAACCGTGGAAGTGGGTAGCGACCATATTCGTCGCATTTCTGATAATTTTTACCTACAATAAATTTGATCACTTAAATGATTTAGAAGGCCAGCTAACTGATATAAAGCTGAGTCAATACACAGTAGTAAAAGCTTACTTACCTTTAGTCACCACCAAAAGTGACAACCTTAAAAATAAATTAACTACACGTATTAAACAGGGTAAAGCAAACGTCAATGATAGAGATTTTCTTTCCCAGCTAGTTATTTTTACTAGAGCCAAACAGAAATATAGTTCGGTGATCATTACTAAAATCAACTTTCAGAAGTCACGTTTAAGTATTGATATTAATAGTACCAAACTCAGTGATGTAGAAGCACTGGTAAAAACTTTAGAGTTATCAGCTTTAACGGTAAAACTAGAAAACTTAACTATTAAGCCAGAGTTTAGCTCTGGTCGTCTCTTATTAGGAAATTAATCAAATGCTTAGTTATCTATCGAAGTTAAGTATGAGGGAAAAGCTAATTGTTATTATGGCATTTGTTATTGTTTTTGCCTTATCTATTCATGGTCTAGTTATAGAGCCATATCAGCAAAATTTAGTCCGCGTGACAAAACAAATAAACCAAGCTAAAAGTGATTTGTTGTGGATGCAAAGCGAGGTTCAACGTTTGCCGGTAAATATCGCTGCTCAAAAGAAAGTTAGCTTTAATGGCTCTCTTGCAAATCTAATTAATCAAGCGGTTGCTAGCCAGCAGCTTAAAACTTATTTGACTCAAATGACGCCAATAGGTGATAGTGAAATTAGGATTCGCTATTCGGCTATCGACTTTAATCAATTGATTGCTTTTATTGCTACGCTTAAACAGCGTGGTCTGATTATTAAAGACCTTCGCATCAACAGCACCAGTGATATTGCAACAGTGGATTCTACTGTTGTATTCAAAAAGCCAGCATAAATCAATGATGAAACCCACTTGGAAACTGACACTATTTTTTGCCTTTTGTTTGGCTATTTTTCTAATCATTAATGTGCCTGTTGGTTTAATCCTTAATCAGTTGGCGCTACCCAAAAACTTTAAACTGAATGGTGTAAAAGGGCAAATAACATCGGGCCATATTGCTGCTGTTGAAGTCAATAATTTTTCTGTTCTTGATATTAATTACCAAGCTGATTTATCCTGCCTGCTATCGTTGCATGTTTGTTATCAGATCAATTATCTAAATGGTCAAGTCACTATTTCATTCAATCCTCTAACCAACAACACGCAGATTAAACAGCTTGATATTCAATATTCTTTGGCAGAACTTTCACCTTTAATGGATCAAATGTTAGTCAAACCATCGGGAGAACTTAACCTCAAATTTAATCAGATCAATATTCTTCATTCTAATGTTAATCAAATTAAAATAGGCCATATTGATGGTCTTGCAATTTGGCGTAACGCCGGTGTAGTGGGAGAGGATATTAATCTAGGTGACTTTCAGTTTGAAGTTGCACGTGAAGACAGTAGCTATCGGTTTAAATTAACGGACAGGCAAGCTGCACTGGGTATAGAGGGTTCCGGTCGGCTTAAATCAAATGGAAAATACTTACTTGATATTAAAATACAGGCTGACACTGGTCTGGATAACAATATCAAGAGTATGCTGGCTATAGCCGCTAAAAAGAAAGGTCTAAATGAGTATATAATTTATCGTCAGGGGCAACTACCGCCTCACATTATCCGTCAATTGCAATTCTCAGATACGCTGTAGTAAGTGTCATTACACCTGACTAAACAACACTCCCATTAACGACGAGATAATAAGCCACTTATCTGACTTTCACGCCATGTTGCAGATTGTTAAAAAATTGGCTTTCTGCTATCGTTTCATCCCAGCCGAGCTTAATCGCTTCATATTCCTTTGACGTATTTTTAAACTATGAGCCGTTTCATTTTTATTACTGGTGGTGTTGTTTCATCACTGGGTAAAGGCATTGCATCTGCATCATTAGCAGCCATTCTCCAAGCACGAGGTTTGAGCGTTAATATGCTAAAACTCGACCCCTATCTCAATGTTGACCCGGGCACAATGAGTCCATTTCAACATGGAGAGGTATATGTTACTGATGATGGTGCCGAAACGGATTTAGATTTGGGGCATTACGAGCGCTTTGCTGGCATTCGTTGTTCAAAAAAGAGTAATTATACCACTGGTCGAATATACGAAAATGTTATTGCCCGCGAACGTCGCGGTGACTACTTGGGGGCAACTGTTCAGGTTATACCCCATATAACCGACGAAATTAAAAATTCAATACTAAGCAGTACTAATGGGGCAGACGTTGTGCTGGTAGAAATTGGTGGCACAGTTGGCGATATCGAATCATTGCCATTTTTAGAAGCAATTCGTCAAATGGGTTTTGAACTAGGGCGAAGTCATACGCTTTATATGCACCTTACGCTAATTCCTTATCTGGCAGCGGCGGGTGAAATAAAAACTAAACCGACTCAACACTCGGTTAAAGAGCTCCGCTCTATTGGTATTCAGCCGGACATTCTTCTGTGTCGTGCTGATCGTGAAATACCCCCTGAGGAATGCCGTAAAATTGCTTTGTTTACCAACGTTGCAGAGGATGCCGTAATCTCATTTAAAGATGTGGATCATATTTATAAGATCCCACGTGAATTACATGAGCATCATCTAGATGAAATCGTATCCAGGCACTTTGGTTTAGATCTTCCTGAAGTGGATTTATCAGATTGGGATCAAGTAGTTGAATCGCTTAAATCACCTGAAAAAGAGGTGACCATTGGCTTTGTTGGCAAGTATGTCGACCACACTGATGCTTATAAATCACTCAATGAATCTTTAGATCATGCCGGTATTCACACCAGTACTCGAGTTAAAATAGTGAAAATTGACTCTGATTCTATCGAAACAAACGGAACGGGCTGCCTTGATGGGCTTGATGCGATACTAGTCCCTGGTGGCTTCGGCAGTCGAGGTGTAGAAGGCAAAATCGCAGCTGTGAATTATGCTCGTATTAATCAAGTGCCCTACCTTGGAATTTGCCTTGGCATGCAAGTCGCTGTTATCGAATATGCACGAAATGTTCTTGGGCTTAAAAATGCACACAGTACTGAATTTAATCCCAAAACTCCAGATCCGGTGATAGGGCTTATTTCTGAATGGGTTAATCAAGATGGTTCAGTCGAAATGCGTGATGAAAATACTGATTTAGGCGGCACTATGAGACTTGGTGCGCAAACTTGTAAGCTAGTTCCTGGCACCTTAGCCAGTAAGGCTTATAAGGCTGAAAAAATTGATGAAAGGCATCGTCATCGTTATGAATTTAATAATAATTACCTCAGTCAATTACAAAGTGCTGGTTTAGTTATATCAGGTCTTTCGGTCGATAACGAGCTGGTTGAAATGGTTGAGATATCCGATCACCCATGGTTTATGGGTTGCCAGTTTCATCCTGAGTTCACTTCTCAACCTAGAGAAGGGCATGCATTGTTTAACAGCTTTATTAATGCTGCGGCTGAATATAACAAAAGTAAGCAATAGCTATTCAGCTTAAAGTATTGGTTAAGTTGTATATGAAATAGTCAATTTTGTCGATTGATTGTAAGCCAACGTTCTCCAATACAGTCAGGCTCTATTACAGACAAACTCTTTTTAATCACAGATAGTGTAATAGATAAGACAATAGGAAAAATTATGAGCAGCATTGTTAATGTTATCGGTCGAGAAATCCTCGATTCTAGGGGTAATCCTACGGTTGAAGCCGAAGTAACACTGGCTTCGGGCATAATTGGTCGGGCAGCGGCACCCTCTGGAGCGTCAACCGGCCAACGAGAAGCGATTGAACTGCGTGATGGCGATAAAAATCGTTACTTAGGCAAGGGCGTTACCAAGGCTGTGGGTTTCATTAATAATGAAATAGCAAACCTGGTTAAGGATCGTGATTGCACTGACCAATCAGGATTAGATCAGGCAATGATCGACCTTGACGGTACCGAAAATAAGAGCCAACTAGGTGCTAACTCATTGCTAGCGGTATCACTAGCGAATGCCCATGCTGCTGCAAAACAGGCCCAGTTACCACTCTATCGTTATTTAGGGGGAGAGGCCGCTAAAACCTTACCGGTGCCAATGATGAATATTATCAATGGTGGTGCGCATGCCGATAATAGTGTTGATCTGCAAGAATTCATGGTGTTGCCCGTCGGTGCGAGTAGCTTTTCAGAGTCACTACGTTACGGTACTGAAGTATTTCACGCACTCAAGTCTGTATTGAGTCAAAAAGGGCTTAATACAGCGGTTGGTGACGAAGGTGGTTTTGCTCCTGACTTATCTTCTAACGAAGAAGCAATCGAAGTCATTCTTCAAGCAATAGAGCTTGCAGGTTTTAAAGCAGGCGATGACATTTGTTTAGGTTTAGACGTTGCTAGTTCTGAGTTTTATCATGATGGCAAGTATGTTTTGGCCTCAGAGAATAAATCATTTGATGCGCATGGTTTTACCGAATATTTATCTAACTGGGTCGATCAATATCCAATTATAACCATCGAAGATGGCATGGATGAAAGTGATTGGGACGGTTGGGCCGTGTTAACTGAAAAGCTGGGTGATAAAATTCAACTAGTGGGTGACGATTTATTTGTCACTAACACTCGAATTTTTACACGAGGTATTGAAAATAATATTGCTAATTCAATACTAATTAAATTTAATCAAATTGGCACCCTAACTGAAACATTGAGCGCAATATCAATGGCACATAATGCTAATTATACTGCCGTTATTTCACATCGTTCAGGCGAGACAGAAGACGTTACTATCGCAGATTTAGCGGTTGCAACAAACGCTGGCCAAATTAAAACTGGGTCACTGTCAAGATCTGATCGTGTAGCTAAGTATAATCAATTACTCCGGATTGAAAGCCAGTTAGGTCAGGATGCAGTCTTTCCTGGCAGGTCAGTATTTCGTAACTTATAAGATGAATCTCATATCTATTAATCGATGAAAACACTGATCAGCGTATTAATAGCATTATTCATCGGGTTACAGTATAAATTATGGGTCGGTGATGGCAGCCTCTCGGAAGTTGTTCAATTATCGAAAGAGTTGGATTTACAGAAGGAGAAGCTGCACCAATTAGAACTTCGCAATGGTGTATTAGAAGCACAGGTACTCGATTTACAAAATGGTCTGGATGCTTTTGAAGAAAAAGCTCGAAACGACCTCGGTATGATCAAACAAGGCGAAACCTTCATCCAGCTCATTCCTGGGCCAGATACTCTTTCTAACCGGAGAGTTAAATGAGTCAGCTACCTGTTTGGGCTATTATTCCTGCCTCTGGCGTTGGACAGCGTATGCAGTCTGACTTGCCTAAACAATATTTACCCTTTGTAAATAAAACAATCATAGAACATACCCTCGACCGCTTGCTATCGCATTCACAGATCTCTGGTGCCGTTTTAGTACTCAGCAGAGAAGACAAATATTGGGCCAATCTTAACTATCAATCGCAATCTAAAAAACCTTTGATATTTGCGGAGGGTGGGATGATGCGTCATCACAGTGTTTATAATGGTCTAGAAAAGCTTAGCCTTCACGTTAGCTCCGATTGCTATGCTTTAGTGCATGATGCCGTGAGGCCGCTGGTATCAATCAATGATTTAAACCGACTCATAGAAGTTGCTAGGCAGCATAGTGACGGCGCCTTATTAGGAGCACCAATCACTGACACTATTAAACAGCTCAATATTGATGGAAACGTAAATCAGACGGTCAGCCGAACTGGGCTGTGGCGAGCGTTTACCCCACAGATGTTTAAGGCTGATTTGTTAACTGACGCTTTGAAATTTGTTATTGAAAAAAAACTGGAAATAACAGATGACGCATCGGCCATTGAAGTTATCGGAAAAACTCCAACATTAGTGATGGGCAGCTTAGACAATATAAAGATAACCCTACCGGAAGACTTGATCCTTGCAAGACAGATTTGGAAGCACCAAATGCATTTAA
>Ga0307997_10001091_pt1 | contig 12664 bp, 9 predicted proteins | sample Davwhametageno36_FD_203165 | JGI IMG/M metagenome (GOLD analysis project Ga0307997, IMG submission 203165) | Marine microbial communities from Davis Island wharf, Antarctic Ocean - #36 | ecosystem: Environmental > Aquatic > Marine > Unclassified | place: Antarctic Ocean: Davis Island wharf... | reverse complement strand
CCCGGCAGGCCGCGCCGGCCTGATACGCGGCGCATCCTCCGGTGCCCGGCGTCACCTGTCATCCACCACGCTGATCCCACGCGATCCTTTTTCAACAGTCTCGTCCGCCTGCGAGACGCAGTTGGAATTCGGCCCGATCGCATTTCCGTTCACGTCCAGTACGCTCAGCGTGATGTTGTCGCCATTGGCCGCAGAGGTCAGCAACCCGTCGACGTCGATGGTCTCCGTTGTTGCGGGAAGCGCCGGGATCAACCCACCCAACAACGGCACGAGGAGAATGCGATTCACGGTCGTCAGGATAGGATTGAGCGTGTTCTCGATCGGCGTGACGACCCCGCCGATGACCGGGCGCATAATCTCGGTAACGACCGATTTCGGAAGGCTGACGCCGGAGCACACGCCGACGACGTTGGGTGGCGGGGCAACTTGGGCGACGGCTGGTTGCGACGCAAGCGTCGTCGCGGCGGCCAGCCCGATCAGCGATACGCCGCCGCGGATCTGCCGCAAGATGCCGGTGTCGCGCCGCGGCCTAGCGGTTTGCTGCATCCCGGATGGGGTTACGCCCGAATTCCGAGCTTCCGACGCATTCCAATAAGCCGACGCGATAGACATGCCGATGACCTCCACAAGCGACTGCAAATGCAGCCCAACCGTTACCGGACGCTGGTCGTCTTCCAACCTCGTGACCGGAACGTGGGAAACCTCGACCCATGATTACTAACAGTAAGTTACCTATTAAAACGGCTTTGATATATAACCATTATGATGAGAATTGAATATTTATACTTGTATCGGTTATTTTTATTTCCATTATGAAAGATCAATATCTCAATTTACTATGCATGTTAATAAACGCACTTGAGAACGATGATCGGCATCTCACCCAAAATGGAAGAAGTCTCGCGATGGTATCGATTGCCGAACTGGGTCGATTTACTACCCGACGAGCCCCGAATAATTTTTCACGCGCGCCAAATACGCAAAAACCGCGCCGCCACTCTGGATGGCGACGCGGTCAGGCGGGTCGAAACGGTTGATGGCAGGGCGAATCGCCCCGCGCGGTTTACGCCTTTTGCAGATGCCGGCGCCCGAGCAGTTCGGCGATCTGCACCGCGTTCAGCGCGGCACCCTTGCGGAGGTTGTCGCTGACGCACCACAGGTTCAGCCCGTTCTCTACGGTCGGATCCTCGCGCACGCGGCTGATGTACGTCGCGAAGTCGCCGACGCACTCGATCGGGGTGATGTAGCCGCCGTCCTCGCGCTTATCGACCAGCATGATGCCGGGCGCCTCGCGGAGGATGTTCTGCGCTTCCTCGGCCGAGATCTCGTTCTCGAACTCGATGTTGATCGCTTCCGAATGGCCGACGAACACCGGCACGCGCACGCAGGTCGCGGTGACCTTGATCTTCTTGTCGAGGATCTTCTTGGTCTCGACGACCATTTTCCACTCTTCCTTGGTCGAGCCGTCGTCGAGGAAGCTGTCGATGTGCGGGATCACGTTGAACGCGATCTGCTTGGTGAACTTCTTGGGCTCGGCCGGATCGCCGACGAAGATGTTGCGGCTCTGTTCGAACAGCTCGTCCATGCCGGCCTTGCCCGCGCCCGATACCGACTGATAGGTCGAGACGACCACGCGCTTGATTACCGCGGCATCGTGCAGCGGCTTGAGCGCGACGACCATCTGCGCGGTCGAGCAGTTCGGATTGGCGATGATGTTGCGGACCTTGTAGCCGTCGATCGCCTCGGGGTTCACCTCGGGCACGATCAGCGGCACGTCGGGGTCCATGCGGTAGAGCGACGAATTGTCGATCACGACGCACCCCGCAGCGGCGGCGATCGGTGCGTAGACCGCGGTACCCTCGGAGCCGATCGCGAACAGTGCCATGTCCCAGCCGTTCCAGTCGAAATGCTCGATGTTCTGGCATTTGATCTGCTTGCCGGTGTCGCCGTAGTCGACCATCAGCCCCTGGCTGCGCGACGACGCGACGCAGGCGATCTCGTCCGCCGGAAACTCGCGCTCCGCCAGGATATTGAGCATCTCGCGCCCGACATTGCCGGTCGCCCCTGCGACCACCACCCGATAACCCATGTCTTAACTCCGATTGGACTTGGCCGCGCAGTACCGACGTTGCGTGGCGAGGTCCAACGGCTTTCGACTTGTTGCGCGGATAGTGGGGGTTTGGGGGTGTGTGTTGGGAAACGGCGGTCCGTCCCTCCGTGTTCTCCCGCGAAGGCGGGAGCCCAGTCTGGGCCCCCGCCTTCGCGGGGGAACACGCTAGCGTCTGTGTTTCGGGTGCCACCATCCAAGTATTCCGTTATCCTGGGCTCGACCCAGGATCCAGAGCCACGGACGTTACCGCTCGTGGCTCTGGATCCTGACTTTCGTCAGGATGACGGGGACGCTAATCATGCGTCCTAGCCTGCCAGGTCGCATGCTCGACCCGGTGCACCTTCGCCAAATGATCCGTGATCGCATCCAGCTCCTCCGCCGGCACGTTCGTCGCCACCAGCGTCGCCGAAATCTCCCCCGGTCTTCCCCCCGCTCGGTCACGTCCAGTTCCGCCACCTGCAATTGCGCAGCCTCCAGATGCTCGACCACCATATCGCCGATCGGCCCGGCATCCACCGCCGCCGCCGTCACCATCACGCTATAGGTGGCCTCGATCGTCCGCCCCTCGGTCGGGATTCGGTTGATCCCGTCGACCAGCGGCCGCAGCGCGGTGTTCGCCAACAGCACGACGAATGTCAGCAGCGCCGCCTCCGCGATCATGTCGCTGCCCGCGCACGCGCCGACCGCGGCCGAGCACCACAGGGTCGCCGCGGTGTTGAGCCCGCGGACGTTCATCCCCTCCTTCATGATCACGCCCGCGCCGAGGAAGCCGATCCCCGACACGACATAGGCGATGATCCGGATCGACTCGACGTCGCCGCCCAGCCGCTGGCCGAGATCGACGAACGCCGCCGACCCGAGCGCCACCAGCGTGTTCGTCCGCAACCCTGCGGTGCGCTGGCGATACTGCCGCTCCGCGCCGATCAGCGTCCCGAACACGAACGCGGCGATATAGCTCACCAGCGTGTCGAGGAACGGCCACAGATGAAACGTCTCGACGAACCGCACCGGCGCTTACTTCACCGGGACCGCCGGCGCGACCTCGGGTACCGGCTTGTCCTTCACCGTCCGGTCGAGGAAGTTCAGGATCGTCCCCCAGACATGCTCGCTGATCCCCGGCCCCGATACGCGGTGCGTGTAGCCGGGGTAGAACATCATCTCGAACGGCGTCGCGGTTTCCTGCATCCGCGCGGCGACCTTGGTCGAATTGTCGAGGAACACATTGTCGTCCGCCATGCCGTGGATCAGCAGCAGCGGGTCGACGATCTTGTTCGCCTCCTCGACCGCGGCCGAGGTCGAGTAGCTCGCCGGGTCCTTCGCCGGATCGCCCAGATACCGCTCGGTATAATGCGTGTCGTACAACTGCCAGTCGGTGACCGGCGCGCCTGAAACGGCGGCGGCATACACGCCCGGCGTCTTCTCCAGCATCTTCAGCGACATATAGCCGCCATAGGACCAGCCATAGGTCGCGATCTTGCTCGGCTCGACGAACGGCAGCGACTTCAGATAGTTCGCCCCCGACAACTGGTCCTCGACCTCGACCGTGCCCATCGCGTGATAGATCTGGTCCTCGAACGCCTTGCCGCGGTTGTACGAGCCGCGATTGTCGATCTTGAAGTAGATCCAGCCGCGATCGACCAGATATTGCGGCAATCCGCCCTGCCAGCCGCGCGTGACCTGCTGGCCGGTGCCGGGGCCGCCGTAATGTTCGAAGAACACCGGGTATTTCTTGCCCGGCTCCAGCGGCGGCGTGATCATCTCGTAATAGAGCGTCATGCCGTTCTTCGCCTTGAGCGTGCCGAACTTGGTCTCCTGATGGCTCGACAGATACGGATAATAAGGGTGCCCCTCGACCACCGCATTCTCGTTGATCCACGAGATCCGCTTGCCGGTCGCGTCCGCCAGATAGACCTGCGTCGGCTGCTTCGGGTTCGAGCGCGAGATGATGAACCGGCTCGCGGCGGCGTCCATCGTCGCGCTGTTCCACCAGCCCGCTTCAGTCAGCTTGGTGATCGCGTTCGGCTTGGCGACGTCGACCGAATAAAGCTGTTGCTCGAGCACGTCGTCCTTGTTGCCAAGGAAGAACAGGCGCCCCTTGGTTTCGTCGACGCCGACGAGTTCGGTGACGACCCAGTCGCCCTTCGTAAGCTGTGTCCACTTGCCAGACGCGAACCGGTAGAGATGCCCATAGCCGCTCCGCTCCGACCGCCAGATCAGGCTGCCGTCCTTGAGCACGTGATAGGCGTCGGACAGGTTGAGCCAGCTCTTCACGCCCGATTTCTCGGTGAACAGCACGGTCGACTTGCCCGTCGCGGGATCGATCCGGAGCATCTCCAGCAGCTTCTGGTCGCGGCTCTGGCGCTGGACCAGCAGCATCCGGCCATCCGGCGTCCAGTCGACGCGGGCGAGATAAATGTCGGGGTTGGTGCCGAGATCGACCTTCACCTGGCCCGAGCCGTCGGAGTTCATGATATACAGATCGACCAGCACGTTGGGCGTGCCGGCGGCGGGATAGCGCTGCTCGTACACCTTGGTGCCCGTCGCGCCGATCGACGCACGCGTCGCGGTGTGGACCGGCGCTTCGTCGAACCGCTCGACCGCGACATATTGCTCGTCGGGCGACCACCAATAGCCGGTGCGGCGATCCATTTCCTCCTGCGCGACGAATTCCGCCTCGCCGAAATGGACGGTGCCCCCGCCGCCGGTCGTGACGGCGCGCGCGGCGCCACCGCTCAGCGGCTGGACGAACACGTTCTGGTCGCGGACGAACGACACGAAGTTGCCCTTGGGGCTGACCACCGGGTTCAGTTCGCCGCCGGGCGTGTTGGTCAGCCGCTTCACCTTGCCGTCGAGCCCGGCGAGATACAGGTCGCCGTCGAGCGGCACGAGGATCGACTTGCCGTCGGGCGCCCAGTCATACGCGACGATGCCCTTCTGCCCGCCGATCCGCGCACGCTCGCGCTGCATCTTCTCGGCCTCGGTCAATTCGGCGCCGCTGCCGACCTTCTTCGAATCGACCAGCATCCGCGCCTGCCCGGTCGCGGTATCGACCGCCCAGAGATCGAAGCGCTCCTTCTCGTCGTCGCGATTACGCAGCGAGGTCAGCAACGTGCCGTCCGGCGACAGCCGCACCGCGCGGGGCTGCGATCCCGACAGGTCCGGATTGCCGAACACGCGCGCCATCGTCAGGTCGCCGGGCTTCGCCGCCTCTACCGGCCTCGCCGGCTCAGGCGCGGGAGCCGTTGCCGCAGGACCGGCGGCGGGCGTCACCTGATCAGCAGCCATCGCGGCGGTTCCGACCGAAGCAAGCGCAAGCCCGAGCAACCATGTTCGCATCCTGTAGACTCCGTGGGATCATCCCGCCGGATACCGCCCGGCGGCCCGAAGATGTTCGGTGGCGCGTTATCGCGACGGCATGCGGGAACGTAAAGGGGAGACGTACAGGACGCGTCCCGACGCCGATCTTAACTTAGCCAGGCGCCGACCGCCGAGCATGTGATAATTACCGCGTCGTAAACCGCGTCTTTACGCGCTTCGTTTAAACCGACCGACGAGAACCTTGCCGTGGACGTTCGTTCACCGCGCAGCACGACCGGAGTATGATGGTCTCGACCACGGTACCGCAGGGCAACGAGCCCGCAGGCGAGCGCAGCGCATGGCAGGCGCTCGTCCGGCTGGCCGAGGCCGACGGCAGCGTCGCGCACCCGCATTATCGCCGCCTGATTTCGGGTGGCCAGGCGCCCCGCAACCTGTCCGACGCGGTCCACGCGCTGTGCTCGGTGCACGGCGACCATCCCGGCATGATCGCCGACGTCCTAGCGCACACGGTCCAGCCCGAGGCGGAAAACTGGCTGACCGCCGCGGCCGCCGGGTTCGTCGACGAGCGCACCTATCTCGCGCAACTGACCGCCGCGGTCGGCCCGCTGCCCTCGACGCCCGGTCAGGCGGAGACCGAATCGGCGCTGGTCGGCGAACGGCATGCGCTCGAAATGCTCGCCCGGTCCGAACGGCGTGGTTGCGCGACCGGTGCGGTCGCGGCGCTGTTGCTCGATTGGGGCTCGATCCGCGTGATGCTCGATATCGCTGCGGAGCGGTTCGGCCTCGCAGCGCCCGCACCGACCTTCCCGTCGAACGCCGACACCGCGGCGATGATCGCGACGCTCGGCAACGCGCCCGGCATCCAGCGCGCAATCCTGTTCGGCGCGCAGCAAGTGTTCGCGCAGCACCGCGGCCTGTGGTCGCTGCTCGAAGCCCGTGCGAGCGCCCGCGGGGATCTGTAACCGGCTTGCACGGGGTTGCGGAATCCCTCTATCCATACCCGGTATTCAGAACCGGACGGGACATCGCATGAAGCGCTTCGAAGGCACCCAGAGCTACGTCGCGACCGACGATTTGAAAGTCGCGGTCAACGCCGCCGTGACGCTGCGCCGCCCGCTGCTGATCAAGGGCGAACCCGGCACCGGCAAGACCGTGCTCGGCGCGCCGCTGATCGAGTGGAACATCAAGTCGACCACCAAGGCGCAGCAGGGCCTGTACGAATATGACGCGGTCGCCCGCTTGCGCGACGGCCAGCTCGGCGATGCGCGCGTCCACGACATCGGCAACTATATTCGCAAGGGCAAATTGTGGGAGGCGTTCACCCAGCCCGCCCCACCCGTCCTGCTGATCGACGAGATCGACAAGGCCGATATCGAGTTCCCCAACGACCTGTTGCAGGAACTCGATCGGATGGAATTCCACGTCTACGAGACCAAGGAAACCGTCCGCGCGGTCGAGCGTCCGATCGTCATCATCACCAGCAACAACGAAAAGGAGCTGCCCGACGCGTTCCTGCGTCGCTGTTTCTTCCACTATATCAAGTTCCCCGATCGTCAGACCATGCAGGCGATCGTCGACGTCCATTTCCCCGGCATCCAGAAGATCCTCGTCAGCAAGGCGATGGACCTGTTCTACGACGTCCGCGACGTGCCGGGGCTGAAGAAGAAGCCGAGCACCAGCGAACTGCTCGACTGGTTGAAGCTGCTGCTCCACGAGGACATGCCGCTCGACATCCTCCAGAACCGCGACCCGACCAAGGCGATCCCGCCGCTCCACGGCGCGCTGCTGAAGAACGAACAGGACGTCATGCTGTTCGAGCGCCTCGCGTTCATGGCGAAACGGCAGAAGAACCAGGGGTAAGGACGGCCTTAACCCGATCGCGCCATAGCTGCCGGACCGTTTCAATCCTCCCCCGCAAGGGGGAGGTGGCGCCGTAAGCGACGGAGGGGGAGGACACGGAACCGATGTTACCCCTTGCCGCCCCCTCCGTCAGGCTACGCCTGCCACCTCCCCCTGGCGGGGGAGGATCGATAGGGCCCGACGCACGCGCGCCCAGAACTTTTCGTACCGCACTCGCGCTCGCCGCAATCACCGTCGTAGGCCTCGCCCTCCGTCTGTGGAGCGCCCGCGGCGGCTTGTGGGTCGACGAGGCCTGGTCCGCGGTGATGGTCGAGCGCGCGCGGACCCCGCTCGGGATCTTCACGGCGATCAATCACGACAACAACCATCACCTGAACAGCCTGTGGATGTGGCTGGTCGGCTATGGCGCGCCGCCATTGGCGCTGCGCGCGCTGTCGATCGCCACCGGCACCGCGACGATCCTGGTCGCCGCCGCGATAGGGGCACAGCGCAGTGCCTGCCACGCGCTCGTCGCCGCCGCGCTCGTCGCGGTGTCGCCGATCATGGTCGATTACGGCTCGGAAGCGCGCGGCTACATGCCGATGCTGCTCGCGTTCATGACGATGATCTGGCTCGTCCTGCGCTGGCTGGACGCGGGAGCCGGCCAGCGCCCGCCGCGGTGGCGACTGGCCCTGCTCGCCACGCTCGGACTGTTGTCGCAACTGACGATGGTCTTCGGGATCTGCGCGATCGCCCTGTGGGTCGCGGTGGCGCTCCGCACCCGGCACGGTGAAGGCGACACGACAGCGCGCACGATCCGCCTCCTGCTACCGACGATCGTCGCGACCGCTGCCGTGCTCGGACTCGTGCTGGGTGCGGCCGCGGTGAGCCCGACCGGGATGCAGGTCGGCGATTACGTCGCGTTCTCGCCCGCCGCGATGGGCCGAGCGCTCTTCGTCATGGTCGCGGCCAGCATTGGCGGACTCGCCGCACCGACGTGGAGCGCGGGCGTCGCGACGATCGCCGTTGGGTTCGGTTTCGTCACGATCGTCCGGAAACGCGATCCGGCCGCGATCTTCTACCTCGCCGCGATCGTCGGTCTGCCGCTCGGGCTCGCCGTCCTCCGCGTCGGCAATACCGGCATGCCGCGCTATTTCCTCATTTCCTCCTTAGCCCTGATCCTGCTGCTCGCCGGACTGCTCGCCGACGGTCTCGGCAAACGGGGCGGGATCCGCCTCGTCAGCGCAATTCTTCTCGGCACGATCATCGTCGCCAGCATCCGCGACGATCTCTCCCAGGCTGCACTCCGCCGCGGCGACACCGGCGCGGCGATCGCGACGATGGCGGCGATCAGCCCGGCAGGCGCCGATGTGCTCGTCGACCACCTCCGCCCAATCGCGACGTTGCGCGTCGCAGCGGCGGAACGCGGCTACCGGCTTAGGATCGCACAGGATTGCCCCGCCCCGACGTTTCTCCACGTCGATCTCGGCGACGATGCCCCGGCGTCTCCAGCGGCGGTCCGATGCGGCATACGCTATCGTCTGGCGGTCGTCCGACGCCGCGCCATCCTCTCCGGGGTCGACTGGGCACTGTACGTACGCGCCGACCTGCCCGAAAATCGTGGCGAGCGCCTTCGTTAACCATAGGGGGAAACTAGCCGGTCACCTCCCGCTTGGTAGCGTCGACGCATGAAGCGAATCCCCCGAGCGCTCCTCAGCCTTGCCATCGCCGCCACCGCGGCGGCCAGCACCAACGCCAGTTCGCTGCTCGACTATGTCGGCCAGTGTGTGCCCTTCGCGCGCGCCGCGTCGGGGATCCAGATCTACGGCAACGCCTGGACGTGGTGGGAGCAGGCCGACGGCAAATACGAACGCACGCACATCCCGAAAGAAGGCGCGGTCATCGTCTTCGCGAAGACCGCACGCCTGCCGTTCGGCCATGTCGCGGTCGTCAGCCGGGTGGTCGAGAAGCGCGTCGTGATGCTGACGCACGCCAACTGGTCGCGGCAGAACGGCGAGCGAGGGCATGCGGAACAGGATGTCACGCTGTTCGACGTGTCGCGCAACAACGACTGGAGCGACGTGAAGGTCTGGTACAAGGACGTCGACGGCCTCGGCGGCGGGATCTACCCGGTGTACGGCTTCATCTACGGCAAGGCGCACGCCGCCGCCGAACTTACCAGCCGGAACCCCGATTACGTCGGCGCGTTGATCGACGCGTACGTGCCTGTCAGCGGCAAGCCCATCGGGCGCTAACGCTCCGCCCGTCATCCTGACGACCTCCGTCATCCTGACCACCACCGTCATCCTGACGAAAGTCAGGACCCAGAGCCAAGACCCGCGCCGCCCGTAACCCTGGGTCCTGACTTTCGTCAGGATGACGGTGCGAGTGCAGTTGCCGTTACCCCAAGAAACGTGTCACCACCGTCTTCGAAAACACGGTGAGGATGACGATGCGGCTCAAGGCTCTTACGACGATCACGCTGGCCTTGCTCGCGACCTCGGCCCCCGCGATCGTCGGGGCGCAGAAGGAAAAGGCCCCGCCCCCCGGCGGTGATATTCCCGCCAAGTTCGTCCCCGCCAACGCCAGCTTCGACTTCGAGCGTCGCGAGGTCGACATTCCGATGCGCGACGGCGTCACGCTCCACGCCGTCATCGTCCAGCGCAAGGGCCTGACCGATGCCCCGATCCTGCTTCAGCGCACCCCCTACAACGCCGAGGGCGTCGCCAGCCGATCCTCGAGTTCCAGCGGCGCGATGACCCTGCGGGCGTCCGACGCGATGTTCTTCGACGCGGGCTATATCCGCGTGTTCGAGGACGTCCGCGGCAAGAACGGCTCGAACGGCGCCTATATCAACGAACGTCCGCTGATCGGCCCGCTCAACAAAACCAAGGTCGATCACTCCACCGACGCCTATGACACGATCGACTGGCTGGTGAAGAACCTCGAGAACTCGAACGGTCGCGTCGGCATCATCGGTGGCAGCTATGACGGCATGATGGCCGCGATGGCGCTGGTGAACCCGCACCCCGCGCTGAAGGCCGCGGTACCGATGAACCCGGTGATCAACACCTGGAAGGGCGACGACGACTTCCACGGCGGCGCCTTTCGCCAGATCGGCTACGACTATTACTATACGCAGGACGCCGCGAAGGGCGAAGCTGGCGACCTCTGGCGCGACGCGTACGACGATTACGACACCTTCCTCCGCGCCGGCTCCGCCAGCGCGTTCGCGAAAAGCCGCGGGCTAGAACAGCTCCCGTTCGTCAACCGCCTCCACGATCACCCGGCCTATGACGCATTCTGGCAGGGCCAGGCGCTCGAGACGATCCTGCCCAAGCAACCGCAGACGGTGCAGACGCTCTGGGTCGCCAGCCAATGGGACCAGGAGGACATCTACGGCGCGGTTGCGGCGTACGAGGCGGTGTCGAAGGTCGATCCGAACCACGTCAACCACTTGGCGCTCGGCCCCTGGGCACATGGCGGCGCGAACGGCGACGGCTCGACGCTCGGCGCGATCCGGTTCGATGCCGACACGGCGCTGTGGTTCCGCAAGAACGTCCTGCTGCCATTCCTGAACGGTGCACTCAAGACCGGTGCGACGCCGCCTGCGCTCGCCGCCGTCACCGCATTCCAGACCGGCACCAACCAGTGGCAGACGCTCGCCGGCTGGCCGAACGCGTCCGCCACGCAGAAGCTCTATTTCCAGCCCGCCAGCGGCCTCGCCCCGACCGCGCCCGCGCAGGACGGCCACGACGACTATATCTCCGATCCGGCCAAGCCGATCCCCTACCGCCTTCGCCCGATCCGCCCGACCTACGCGACCGGCTCCACGTGGCGGCAATGGCTCGTCGACGACCAGCGCCCGTTCTCGGACCGCACCGACGTCCTGACCTACCAGACCCCGCCGCTGACCAGCCCGGTCGCGATCGCCGGCGCGCCCGTCGCGGACCTGATCGCCAGCACCACCGGCACCGACGGCGATTTCGTGGTGAAGCTGATCGACGTCTACCCCGCCGAATATTCCGACAAGCCGGAGATGGGCGGCTACCAGCTCGCCGTCTCGATGGACATCTTGCGCGGCCGATACCGTGACAGCTTCGAGAAGCCGACGCCGATCGTCGCCGGCCAGCCGACGCATTTTCGCGTCGTGCTACCCAACGCCAACCACGTCTTTCTCCCCGGCCACCGCATCATGGTTCAGGTCCAGTCGAGCTGGTTCCCGCTCTACGACCGCAACCCGCAGACCTACGTCCCCAACATCTTCGACGCGAAGCCAGCCGACTATCGCAAGGCGACGATCAGCGTCTTCCACTCGGCCGCGCAGCCCAGCGCCATCGAACTGCCGATCGCCCGCTGACATAATGCCGCCGGCATACGCCAAACCCACTCCGTCACCCCGGGCTTGTTCCGGGGTCCACGGTCCCGCACAATCACCACGATCGAGCGTGCGGAACCGTGGATGCCGGAACGAGCCCGGCATGACGGAGGGCCTTGGAGAGTTACGATGTTCCTGAACTTCCTCGACGAACTCCGCAGCGCTGGCATCCCCGCCAGCCTGAAAGAGCACCTCATCCTGCTGGAGGCGCTCGACGCCGAGGTGATCGAGCGGACGCCCGAGGATTTCTACTACCTCTCCCGCGCGGTGTACGTGAAGGACGAGGGGCTGCTCGACAAGTTCGACCAGGTCTTCGCCAAGGTCTTCCGCGGTCTCGCCACCAGCTACGGCACCGCCCCCGGCGAAGTCCCCGAGGACTGGCTGAAGGCCGTCGCCGAGAAATTCCTGACCCCGGAGGAGATGGCAGCGATCAAGTCGCTCGGCTCGTGGGACGAGATCATGGAAACGCTCAAGAAGCGCCTCGAGGAGCAGAAGGAACGCCACCAGGGCGGCAACAAATGGGTCGGCACCGGCGGCACCTCGCCCTACGGCAACGGCGGCTACAACCCCGAAGGCGTCCGCATCGGCGGCGAGAGCACGCACAAGCGCGCGCTGAAAGTCTGGGACCAGCGCGAGTTCCGCAACCTCGACAACACCAAGGAACTCGGCACCCGCAACATCAAGATCGCTTTGCGGCGGTTGCGCCGCTTCGCCCGCGATGGCGCCGCCGACGAACTCGACATCGACGGCACGATCGCCGGCACCGCACGCCAGGGCTATCTCGACATCGTCATGCGCGCCGAGCGCCGCAATGCGGTGAAGCTGCTGCTGTTCCTCGACGTCGGCGGCTCGATGGACCCGTTCGTGAAGCTCTGCGAGGAACTGTTCTCGGCCGCGACCACCGAGTTCAAGAACCTCGAATTCTTCTACTTCCACAATTGCCCGTACGAGGGCGTGTGGAAGGACAACACGCGGCGCTTTGCGGAGCGCACGCCGATGTGGGACGTGCTCCACAAATA
>Ga0307997_10001089_pt1 | contig 12668 bp, 16 predicted proteins | sample Davwhametageno36_FD_203165 | JGI IMG/M metagenome (GOLD analysis project Ga0307997, IMG submission 203165) | Marine microbial communities from Davis Island wharf, Antarctic Ocean - #36 | ecosystem: Environmental > Aquatic > Marine > Unclassified | place: Antarctic Ocean: Davis Island wharf... | reverse complement strand
AATGCTGGGGCGTATACTCAAATAACAGTGGCATCTGGTGCGCCTACTTTGTACTACTATTGCACTAACCATAATTACATGGGTGGCACATCTTACACACCAGCGGCAGGAACGATAACTTTAATAACTACAGTTGTTGGTGGCAATCCGTCAAACCATCCTTATCATAATGTTGGTTCATCTAATAAATATGCTATCGATGGGTCTACTGCGACATCTGATGTCACACTTCTACTGACAGAAGGCAGCACATACAGATTCGATCAGAGCGCATCTTCTAATTCTGGGCATCCACTCAGGTTCAGCACCACAGCAAATGGAACGCACGCTGGGGGAAGTGAGTACACGACTGGCGTAACGACTTATGGCACGCCGGGCCAAGCTGGGGCTTACACCCAGATAGTTGTGGCATCTGGTGCGCCGACACTTTATTATTACTGCACAAATCATTCAGCTATGGGATGGACAGCCAAAACACCTGAATTGACAAGTTCGGGTGGCACTGTCCCAGTAGAGCTTGATGAGATCGCAACTGGTGTTGGTGGCTCTGGCAGTGCAGGCGTAGGAATTATCGAAGGATTGCCAGCAGCCACAGGCGTTGGTGGTACAGCATCTGTTGGCAATGTTGTTTCTGTCGAGGCATTCGGCTGGGGAATAGGCGCGTGGGGCCAAGGCGGCTGGGGCGATCTTAATGGAAGCCCACACACTGCTGGTCTGGGCGGCGTAGGTGCCGTTGGAATTGAAGGCATTTCTGCGGATGCAATAATCACTGAAACTGGAGTGGGTGGGTCGGGTGCTGTTGGCAACGAAACTATAAACGCAGACGGAATAATTAATGTCAGCGGCAATGACGGCACAGCAGCGGTAGGCAATGAAGAAATTGCGATTGACTCTAACCTCACAGTAAGTGGCTTGGGTGGCACTGGGGCCACTGGATCAGAGGCAGTGCGTCTTGTAACAACATGGGGCGAGGCAGGATATGGAACGGGTCAATGGAATTGAGGATGAATAGATGAGCTACGCAACACTCAAGGCCAATATCCAAGCGTTTTTGGAAGATGACTCGACAGAGTTTGTCGCATCAATTGACACGATCATAGCGCAGGCCGAAGAAATGATTTTTCAACGGTTGCCAAATATGCCGTGCTTTCGGCAGACATCTTCTGCGGCCAATCTTGTGCAGGGAACTGGATCATATATAATTCCCACTGCCCGAATGATCCGTCAGGTCTCAATAACTTTGGGAACTGGCGTTGTGGTTTATCTAGATCACAGGATTGATTCTTACATTCGTGATTTCTCGCCTAATCCCGCAACACAAGGCACCCCACGCATGTACAGCACAAATAGTGCAGGAACCGCTGGGACAGTTATTTCAATGGCACCAACGCCATCAGCAGTGCTGGCCTACAGCGTGGACTTTATCGCGCCTGAGACGGGCCTGAGTAACGGCAATCCCAACACTTGGATCGACACTAACGCTTCGACAGTTTTATTGGCTGCGGCTCTGTACGAGGCTTCTGCGTTTTTAAAAGCGCCAGAGACTTTATCTTTGTATAAAACCCAGTTTGACGAAGCCGTCCAACTTACTGTACAAGAGATGCAACGCGACTATGCAGCAGAATATAACGGAGGCATATAATGGCTATAGCACAAGCAATGAGTACGCTCTTTAAAAAAGACGTGCTTCTGGGTGATCACTCACTAGACACCAACAATATTTATGTTGCGCTTTACACAAGTAGCGCGACACTTAATGCAACAACGGATGGTTACATCACCGCCAATGAAGTCGCTAACGGCAATGGCTACACAACAGGCGGCAATGCACTGGCAAACAAAACTGTTGCTGAAAACAGCACCAGCGGTGTTTTTGATGCGGATGACCCACAGTGGACAAGCGCAACATTTACTGCCCGTGGCGCACTGATTTATAATAAGACTCTGGGCGATGCATCTTCAAACGCAAGAGGCGCGATTGCCATTTTAAATTTTGGCGGTGACTTCTCAGTAAGCGGGGGTACATTTCGGATCGTATTTCCTGCTGCGACCAAAGACAATGCAATAGTAAGGATCGATTGATATGGCTTCATCCTATGACAATGACTTACGTCTCAATGAGCAAGGCACTGGAGATAACAGTGGGTCATGGGGAACGGTCACGAACTTAAACTTAGAGATAATTGCAGAGGCGTTTTCTTACGGTACACGCGCCATTGCCAATGCTTCGACTGACAACATAACACTCGCGGATGGCGCTTCCGATGCTGACCGCAGCATGTACTTGAAACTAACTGGCGGTGGTCAGGCTTGCACAGTAACATTTCTGCCAGCAACCATCTCAAAGGTTTGGTTGATTGAAAATGCAACGTCTGCAACTCTGACATTTACCCAAGGCTCTGGAGCCAATGTTGCGGTTCTTGCTGGTCAAGTTAAAATGATCGCCACAGATGGAGCAGGATCAGGCGCAATCGTTTATGATTTGCTGACAGACGTAAATCTGGCTGGAACAACGGTGACTGACATTGTTACTGCTAACCAAGCTACGGTAGATGATATCGGGCTGAACGGCAAAGTCATCACGATGACTGGATCGGCTGGAGACACCGCAACGCTGACTGTCGCGGCTAATGGTGCCTTGGCAATCGCCACTACAGACGCAGCAGCAGCCGCCGCAAACATATCGATCACGGCAGACGGCACATTTACAGCCGTAGGAACAACCATCACGTTGGATAGTGCTGGTGATATCGTTCTTGATGCTGATGGTGCAGAAGTTTTTATTGCAGATGGCGGCACTACTATCGGTAAACTAGCAAATGATGGAGCAACAAATTTTACTATTGCGTCTATTGTCCAAGACAGGGATATTCTATTTCAAGGGAGTGATGGCGGCTCAGTAATAACCGCGCTGTCGCTTGATATGTCTGCTGGGGGCAACGCGCTGTTCTCTGGAACAGTCACACGCGACCTAACGCGAGGCTCACTTGACGTTGGCAATAGCTCTGGCGTGTCTGCACCTTTGGCTGCTGGTGGCGCTGATACTGTTCTTACCTCAAATGGTACAGATTTAAGTTGGGTCGCTGCTGCCAGCGGTTTTATGGGAAATGTTGTTACGATAAGCAACAGTGGAGTGACCACTCTTTCGGCTGCTCAGTCTGGTTCTTTGGTGAATGTAACAAACGCAGCGGCAATAATTAAACTTCCAGTTTCAGCGGCTGGTCTCTTTTACGGGATTAGAAATTCGACGACTGCTGAAACGCCCATTAGGGGCAATGGTAACGGCGTTTTTGTTAATTCTACCATAGCGCCAGTAAAGGTACTAGAAACAGACGGTTTTGTTCTCCTCGTAGGGATTGATAGTACACACTGGGCAGCAGATTACGATGTTCAATCTTCTTCAACATTAGTAAGGTATACAAACACGACGGGTAATAACAACTACTCTGTAACGCACACTACGTCAGCATTAACTACCGGCATGGCTATTTTTATATTTGGTGGACTGCCAAAAATGGGCTATGGGTCTACAAGCGGCAACTCTGGCGGCGCGGTTTATTTTTCTGCTGGCGCGGCAGGCGCTGGATACTCTGAAAAACTAATTACGTCTTCAATACCGTCATCTCTAACTATTTCGGGTGATTATGTTAATACTGTGGCAGCACAAGTTAACAACCCCGGCACTGCTCAGAAACTTACTGTTGCTGGCACTGGAACAACTATGGTGTCCACGCCGCCACAAGGAGCGTTCGCCTACACCATAAACCCGCGCAACATGAACGCAACAGCGGGGTCGATTACTGGAGGAACTTTTAACGCAAATGGAGGCCAAGGTAGGGCATCGCCCGGCACGGCCTACAATAACGCCGACCTTAGAATGTCTGGTGGAGGCGGCATGGGTAGCCCTGCGGGGGTCGGCGGTAGAGCTTACAATGGCAATTCAAATGCTGGCACCAATTACATCACTGGTACAAACACTGTTTGGGCGTCAAACCAAGCGTCAGGGCAGCAAAAGTTTTCCCATGCTGGCGGCAGTGGAGGAAATGATGGCACTGCGACTGCGGGTGGTGCGGGTGATACCAAAGACTCTAATGCTGTGGCGTGGACAAATTACTTAGGCAAAGAATTTTTCTGTCCTGCTGGTGGCGCTAGTGTAAGGCCCACGGCTCAAGGGTACGCTTCTAACACTTATTTCGGGTCAGACAACCCTAACGGGTCAAATGGTCCTAGCGGGTCAAATTTTGGCAATACTCCTTCAGATTTAATACTTATGCAGGGGCCGGGAAACAGACCATTATTTACCTATACTACAGGTGCCCGCGGTGGAAACAATTTTGGCAACTTAGGCGCAACCCCGGCGCAAGTTGTAATAATTGACTTAAAAGGATAGAAATATGTCTACTGAAGACCTCTATGATGTTGAAATACTAGACTTATATTCTAATGGTTTGCTGACCAATGACAGGGTGATGGCAGTAACGAAACAACTGCTTGAAGCAACAGATTGGATGGGTCTTTCAGACACCCCCACCATGTCAACTGCTTGGGCAACGTATCGCGCAACTTTGAGGAATCTTGAAAGTTCTTCAAATTGGCCTTCTGTGCTTCTTAGCGAGTGGCCTCAAAAGGTGGTAGAATGAAATTAATTCCTCCAGAACTACTTTACAAGATAAAACTTGTTAGTGATGAATTAGAGGCTGCAAAAAAAGAAGTGATTCAAACCAACTTCAATACTCCTAATTTTGTCAAGTCAAACAAAGACATTATTGATGTGACCTCTTGGGTTAAACAAGTTTTTTTTGATAATGCCCGATATAAATGAGCGTGGTTTTGCGGCAGATAGGTGTAATGATGGATAAGCGCACAGTGGCCTCTGCCCACAGCAGAATTGATGATCTGAACGTCACTTCTGCATCTTTACGCACAGAGGTGACCATACAACACAAAGAACTGTTTACGAGGGTGAAGCGTTTAGAGGCGATTATGATTGGTGCTAGTGGCGCTATCATCTTAATGCTCTTGGCGGTGCTAACTAAAATGGGGTGATGAAATGAATATGACACCAGAGACGTTTGATAAACTCAAAATATTACCGAGATTAATGATGTTGGCTGTCACGGTGCTTACATATCAATCAGTCCACTGGTTCATGTCCATTCCACCCGATCTTGTCACCAACGCCCAAGCAGGGCTTGTCAGTGTCTGTATGGGTGCTTTGACGGGTTGCTTTGGCATCTTCATCAATGGTGAAAAGCCATGATGGCTTTATTGGGAAGTCTGCTGGGCTTCGGATCATCTTTTTTGCCGTCAGTGCTTGATTACTTCAAGGCCAATCAGCAGCAGAAGCACCGCATCGAAATGATGCAAATCGAGACAGAGCTTGCCCAAAAGCGGTCCGAGATGAAGCTGGTCGAGCTAGATAAACAAGCTGACATCGAAGAGACGAAGGGGTTGTATGCACATGACAGTTCTATCGACGCTGGAGGCTTTATCAACGCCCTGCGTGGGTCCGTTCGCCCCGTTATCACTTATATGTTTTTTGCTTTATTCGTATCCACAAAAGTCGTGATCATGGTTAAAGTGATTCAATCGGATGGAGACTGGATGCAGGCGTCAGAGCTTCTATTCGACCCAGAAACTCAAGGACTATTTTCGGCAACTTTGGCATTCTGGTTCGGAAATCGAGCAATCAGTAAATACGCAGGAAAAAAATGATATTATCTTCTGGTCAAATTGAGCAGCTACTGCATGGCAACAAAGACTGGAAGGCTTGGGAGCAGCCTCTGAAAGAAATTCTTGCCAAGTACCAGATCAACACGCCACAACGCATTGCAATGTTTATCGCTCAGTGTGGGCATGAGAGCCTAAATTTTACGGTGCTGGAAGAAAATCTGAATTATTCAGAAAAGGGCTTGAATGCAGTATTCCCGAAATACTTCAAAAACGCAGGACGTGACGCATCGCTGTATCACCGCGATAGTGAGCGCATCGCTAATGTGGTCTATGCTGATCGTATGGGTAATGGCGATACATCTAGCGGAGAAGGCTGGATGCACAGGGGGCGTGGCGTCATCCAGCTTACTGGAGCGCACAACTATTGTTTATTCGCAGAGGCCATAGGCAAGGACAAAGATGCGACAATTAAATATTTAGGCAGCAAGGACGGCGCACTTGAAAGCGCCTGCTGGTTCTGGAATTTAAACGGACTTAACAAATATGCTGACAACGGTGACATCAAGGGCGCGACCAAGCGGGTAAACGGCGGCTATAATGGCCTGTCTGATCGGGAGCATCACTACCACCGCGCAATGTCTATACTAGATGGATCATACAAGCCCCAGACAGCCCCTGTGCTGCTCAAGGTTGGCTCTAGAGGCCCAGAGGTCACTAAAGTGCAGGGGGCGCTTAATCTGGACGCTGACGGCGTATTTGGGCTAATGACCAAGGCGGCTGTCATGGATTGGCAACGCAGAAATGACTTGACTGAAGATGGGATAGTCGGCCCTAAGACTTATGCTGCCTTGATCGGAGAATAATATGCCGCTGCAACTGCTAAAATATAACGCTGGCATCGTCAAAGATACCACCGAATATTCTGCTGGCAAAAACGGCCCATTTTATGTTGATAGTGACCTTGTCAGATTTGTTAACGGATACGCTGAAAAAATCGGTGGTTGGGAAAAGGACAGGTTCTTTTTTTTAAATCCTGCCGGCAGTGCAATTTCTACCGAGGGATATCTGACAGGAATTGGTCGCAAGATGCTATCGTGGCGAGGTGTGGATGGAGTTGACCGAATTGTTGTCGGCACCCACAATCACCTATATATTATTCAAAACAACGCCATTTATGATATTACACCACTGAGAAAAACTACAAGCAATCTCTCCAATCCTCTGGTCACAACAAGCGGAAGTAAAATTGTGACTGTGACTGACAGTAATCATGGGGCCGATACGAGCGACTGGGTGGTCATAAATTCAGCAGCGGCAACGGGTGGCGTTACCGCCGACACTCTCAACAATCTAAATGGATTTCAGATCACTCGGATTGACGCAAATAGCTATACAATTGAAGTGCCAAGTGCTGCTACAGGAAACGCCACAGGCGGCGGCACAACTATTGATATAAAATATTTAATAGGTGTGTCTGGTGGATTGGGAACGCAAAGCTCAAGCCCCGCGCTCGGTTGGGGCGTTGGCGGCTGGGGAGAGGCTGGCTGGAACATGCCAAGATCACTTGCACTATCTCAGGTTAATCTTGAAAACTCTTCTTGGACATTAAATTTATGGGGTGAAGATGTCATAGCAACAGTTCGGGGCGGCAGAATATTTTACTGGGACACTAGCGGATTAATAACTACACGAGCATCTCTTGTTTCTGCAATATCTGGTTCAGCCTCTGTTCCTGCAAAAGTTAGAACAACTGTCGTAAGTTTTCCTGATCGTCACTTTATCGCAGCGGGTTCCAGCGCATACAATGCCTCAGACGGTAGCTCTGGCGTGTTTGATCCAATGCTAGTTCGCTGGTCTACGCAAGAAGACTTTACAAAATTTGCGCCAACAGCACTCAACACGGCTGGTGATCAGAGGCTTGAAGTCGGCACTAAAATTATCACAATGGTCAACACACGCGAGGAGACAATCATATCTACAGATGAGGCTGTATATGGCATGACCTTTGTGGGTGACCCATTTATATTTTCATTCAGATTATTGGGTACTGGTGTTGGCGCAATCGGCCTAAATTCCATGATTGCAATCGACGGCACGACATATTGGATGGGTAACAGGTCTTTTTATAGCTACGATGGTATCGTGCAGGAAATACAATGCCCAGTGAAGCACTTCATATTTGAGCGCATGGCAACTAGATTTTTTGACAAAGTTATTGTCGGCCACAACGTCGAATTTAATGAAGTTACGTGGTGGTATGCATCCGCAACAAACACAGATGCAAACCCCGAAAATGACAGCTACGTCACGTATAACTATAACGAGAAGGCGTGGTCGATTGGCTCAATGTCGCGCAGTGCGTGGCACGATGCATTTGGTGAGCGAGATAAGCCGTTTGCATTTTCGCCTGAAGGATTTCTGTACAATCAAGAAACAGGAACAAGTGACGATGGCGCGGCCATGAATGCGTTTATTGAAACTTCGCCACGCGAAATAACAGCGGAAGGCGAAAACCTGTATATGGTAGATCGAATTGTGCCTGACGTAAAAATGGGAGCGAATAGCAATTTGTCGGTCTACATGAACACGCGCAAATACCCAAACTCTACAGAAATCACCAAGGGGCCGTTTGCAATTACGTCAACAACTGAAAAAGTAAGCACTCGCGTCAAGGGTAGGCAGATCGCTCTGAAGTTTGAAAGCACTGGCACAACTGACGAATGGCAGCTTGGTGACCTGAGAATTGACACAAAAATAGCGGGGATGAGATGACCAAAGCAGCGCCACTAGCAGTATTAAGACTGCCGTCACCTCCACCCCAATATAATCAGGGCTTCATGGCGCGGTTGATCAACACAATGGAACTTGAGAAGCAGGCGACATATTTTGCGGCGTCTGTTGGTTTGAAAAATGCGGTTGACCAAGCTGAAGCTGCTGCGTGGTTCGTATCATAAATGTCAAATAATTATAAAAACGCAAAAATTGATCTGACAGGTACGGGCGCGACAGTTCTTTATACCACCCCGCCAGCGACCACCACACTTATAAAGTCGATCATAGTATCAGAGGACAGCGGCAATGCAGATACGATTACGGTGACGCTGACTGATGCGGCTGCATCACCCGCTGTATTTTCTTTGTTTAAAGTTAAGGCAATAGGTGCTAATGCTACGCTAGAGCTTTTGTCGCAGCCTCTAACTGTTGAAGAGGGCGAAATAATAAAAGTCACAGCAGCAACTGGAAATCGGCTGCACGTTGTGGCTTCACTACTGGAGATAACGTGATGGCAGTTCAGTATGACGCAAATAACATCGCCCTGACAGATGAGCGCGGTATTGCTCTGCAAGACCCCTACGGCACTCTGGGCGTGTTGCCAGCAGAGGACGGTATGGAGACAGTTGATGTCTACCAGATGCAGTCCCAGCCAGCCCCCACTCTTGCTGAAGGGATGCGCCTTCAAGACGTTTACGGCACATCTGCCATGCCGATGTATGAGTTTATTAAGCCAGTCCAAACAGGCACCCGCACGTTCTCCACTGTGCCAGACTTTGGTGGCACAACTTTTAATGGCGAACCAATGATGGCGTCACCCCGCAATGCAAACGCAAACTCGACTGATATGGGGCCAATGCAGATCGCGGCTGGTGGCGAGTTGGGCGGTATGATTGGCGGTAGTGTAGGTCGGTTCTATCTTGATCAAGCAGCAGGCGCTAAAAATTTTGGCACCGCATTAACCGCAGGCACAAAAGCATCGTTTGGCAATAAAATAAAAGCCCCTGTTATTGATGGGCCACAAGTTGGCTATGGCTACGGCGCTGGTCGGGCCATTGGTGGTCTTTTAGCGGGGGAAAGCGTGGGCGATGCAGCAAAGGGCGGCGTAAAGGCTGGCATTGGAGCGGCAATCGGAAATATGATTGCACCGGGACTTGGTGGGTTTATTGGTGGCGCTATTGGTGGCCGTGTTATTTGCAACGAGCTACAGCGGCAGGGCGTAATGAGCAGGCAGGACGTATTGTTGGACTATCGCTTCACCAGAGATTACCTGACGCCACAACACGTCAATGGATATCACGTATGGGCCGTACACGTTGTAAAGCAAATGCGTAAGGGCCGAGGCGTCAAGATGTGGCGGCACCTAGCCCAACACAGAGCCAACGAAATCGCTTATATTTACGGAAAGCGCGACAAGCCCGACTATCTGGGCAAGATTTATCGAAAAATTCTGGAACCAATTTGCTGGTCGGTTGGCTTCTTCTGCGAAAAAACTGACTGGTCTGTTCTATATCAAACGAAGGAAATATAATGGAACCCGATCAAATGCCCGAAATGCCCGAAATGCGTGGCGCGAATATGCGGCAGGAAAAACGCCCACAAAAAGATATGGGCCAAGCATCGCCAGAAATCGCGGCTGCACTTGTTCAGCGTCTTGGCTCAATGTCTGAGCAGGAACTTGCAATGCTCGACAGCGTTATCAGCCCAGAAGTGGCGCAAGTACTGATGAAGCTGCTTCCAGAGCTTGCAGAGCTTATTGCGGCAATAGAGGGTGGCGCAGGCGGTGGACAAGCCCCTATGCCCCGTCAGATGGCTTCTGAGGCCGCGCCAGAGCAAATGGGCGCACTGGGCGGCATGGGCTAATGATGATCAGAACGGCGACACCTCTGGATATATCTGCATTATACGGAATGCTGCACGTAATGCATTCTGAAACAATACACGATGTGTCGCCAATCCGATCTGACAAGCTGATCGCAGCAATCAGCCGCGCCATTCACGATGGTGTTGTGTTGGTGGCTGAAATAGACGGCAGAATTATTGGCTCAATTGGTGGCGCAGAAATGACCGACTGGTGGAGCGACAAAAAATATCTGGCCGACAATTGGTTTTTCGTTTATCGCCAACACAGAAAATCGACCATTGCCACCCGATTAATTAAGAAATTTATGAAAATCGGACAAGAGTCTGGCGTACCAGTCAAGTTAGGTCACGTCTATTCTGGCGATGTAGATCGCAAAGATAATTTTTACGAGCGGCTTGGTCTGACCAAAGTCGGCTCACTTTTCACGGAGGCTTAATCATGGGCAGCATGTGTACACCATCATATTCGTCGCTACCAAGCTCATCTGATACATACAGCGCAGATGAAGTTCCATCTTGGGTATCCTCCGCTGGCAGATCGTTATTTGAAAAAGCATCAGAAATTGCGGCGTCAGATTATCCAACATATTCGGGCGATAGAATTGCAAATTACGGTGATGACAACAGCAAGCTGACCGATCAAGAGCGCAAGGGCATGGGCCTACTTGGCAGTATATCCGACACGGCAAAACCCTATTTAGATAAATTCAATACTGTTTCAGACACTCTGGGACAAGGCTATGGCGCTGCAACTAGAGACGATTTGCTCGGCGGCGAGTATGAATTTGATCCATTTAGCCTTCAAGGCGCACAGGGTTACATGGATATCTATCAAAACGCGATGGACCCTGCGGTGCGCGAAATCGAAGAGCAAACCACCCGCGCTCAAAACGATGCACGGCAACGGGCCGCAATGGGCGGTGGATCATTCGGATCACGTCTGGGCATAATGGAAGGCACAGCGGCTGGCGAGGGCGCACAGGCCGCTGGAGACCTCAGAGCGAGGGCAGGCCGCGAGGGCTTAGACTTTGCCTCTGGACGATTTGATGTGGATCGCCAGTTCGGTGCAGAACGATTTGACACTGAACGTGCGAACAGATTTAGCGCAGAAAATACATTGCGTTCTGGCTACGAAACGGATGAGGCGTCACGGCGAAATCAGATGGATAGCTACGCCACTGCTGGCACGTTGGCGGCAGACCTACAAACTCAAACGGCGCAGGGTCTTATCTCATCTGGCGAGGCAACGAGACAGCTAGACCAACGCGCTCTAGATTTAGCCTACGCTGACTACCTTGATCAGCGGGAGTATCCAGCCGAGCAGTTGAACTTTGCTCTGGGTGCGCTGTCCCAAACGCCTTATTCCAAGGCGTCCAGAGGCTATCAGACAGGCACACAGATGTCGGCCAATCCTTCCGTGTACGGCCAGACAGTCAGCGGCATTGGCGGTCTGTACAGCGCGTATAAATTGATGAACCCAACAAAATAAAAGGGCTAGGGCATGGAACTGGGCGCAAGCGACACTACTGAATTTGACAAAATGATGGGTGCATTGGGAATGCTTTCTGGCAGTAAGGCTGGAGCGCAGAAAGCCTTTGACGCAGCAAGCGCCATGTACGCCCCCGTTGAGGAGGCCAATCCTTGGGAGGCTTCCCTGCGATACTTTCTGGAAATGGGCAAGCAGGCATCACAACCGGGTTCCACATTGTTTGGGTCGGCTGTTGGGGCTGGCCTTGTTCCGCTCGACTACCTGACTGCCAAAAAGAAAGAGAAGCGCGACAGAGACGAGAAGGTGGCCTCAACGGCGATGTCTCTTGCGCCATCGCTGAAGCCGAAGGCTGGTAAAGTCACATATCGTCCTGCCACCGCTGCCGAATTAACACAATACGGTGCAACCGCTGGTCAAATGGGCAGTGATGGAAAGTTTTATGATTTATCTAAAACGGCTGGATCGACATCCTTGTCAACATTTGGAATTGTTGATGGTGCGGATGGAAGATTAGCTTTAGAAACAATTCTTGGAAAACCTGTTGCAGTAGATGGGTTTGGTAATGTTGTTTTAAATAGTGCCGACCAAACTACAGCCTTAACCGCTGGACTGTTAATCCCAAAACAGTCGGGAGATAGCAAAATAACAACAAAAACAATCGGCCAAGGTACATTGGCAGAATATATGAGCGAAGAAGATGCCAGAAAGTTTGTTAAAGACTTAGGTTTGCCCGAAGATAACCCAAATTTTGAAAGAATTGTTGGGCAAATAACAGCAGGAGATAGCAGTCAAGTAGGCAGAGCCGTTACTCAGGCTGGAGTGTATCTGGAGTTATTCCCAGTTTATCAAAATGAAAACATGGTAAACCTTC
>Ga0307997_10001088_pt1 | contig 12672 bp, 3 predicted proteins | sample Davwhametageno36_FD_203165 | JGI IMG/M metagenome (GOLD analysis project Ga0307997, IMG submission 203165) | Marine microbial communities from Davis Island wharf, Antarctic Ocean - #36 | ecosystem: Environmental > Aquatic > Marine > Unclassified | place: Antarctic Ocean: Davis Island wharf... | reverse complement strand
AGTACTGTTTTTATTTTTATTTCCACTTTTCGCTCAACATTGCAGCCATTTCCGCTTTTACTTTCTCGAGCTCCTCCGTCAACTCATTAATTACTTCATCCTTTCCCTTTGGTGCTTCAGGAAGTGCCCTGATACCCCTTGCTGATGCGCGTCTTGCTTTCGTTGCTTCCTCCTCTTTTATTTTTACCAGTTCTTCTCCTTCTTTGGCTCTTTCTTTCGCTCTTTTTCTGGCCTCTTCCTGTTCCTCTGCAACTCTTGCCACTTCCGTCAATTCTGATTTTCTACGTATCTCTCGAAGTTCCGCCAACAATCCCACTTCATCAAACTTGTTATGAACAATTTCTGGAATAACAACATCACTATGCTCGAGCTCTGCCGTGACAACATTGGCAATGACTTCTTCTTGCAGCTCTGACTCCTCCTCGTTCAAATCTTCTCCACGTGCAATTTTTTCTTCAACAATACGCTCCATGTGCATTGTTGTCCACGATTCTTTTCCTATAAAATTCAACCACAAGTACAAATCTTCCCAGAACACTTCTTTTGATGATGTTAATGGTGTCCCTGTCGCTGTATTGATAGCTTTGAACACTGCGTTCATCTTCTCTTTGTTCATTTGCCACCCCGTCAAATACACGAGCATATTTTTTAAAGATCTCTTGGAGAGAGTTTCAAACTGCTGCCGAATATTTCCAAGCTTTACCATGCCGTAGATGCTAAGGGCTCTATGAATATCTTTAGCAATTCCTCTTTCCTTTTTGGTGAACTTAACCTTGGGTTTTGTCTCTGACGGCGGTGTCGCTGACGGTGGTGTCTGTGCCCTTTTCTTCATACGTTGGACACCGATGACCCGTTTGGCACCTGATCGTATTGATCTTGCTGGTAGTGGTGGTGGGTGAGTAACTAGTTCCACCAGCTGAGCTGAAGTCAACGTGTTGTCACCAACCGCAACTTGGAGCACCGACTTTCTCCACTGCTTGCGCTCAATATGCTCAGCCTGTTCCAGATCTCGTGCAAGAGCATCGTTTTCTAACTCTCGCTGGTGCTCTTCGGTCCGTTTCAGCAGCCGATCGTACAAGCGAGTCTTTGCCATGTTGTGCTTGACTTCTATCTCTGAATTTCGTTTCTGTTTCTCTAAAATTGCCTCGTCAAATTTTTGGTGACCTTTTGACACGCCGAGGGCTACTTTTGCTTTGTACTTGAGCGAGTTTTGTGCAGTGTCCTGCCTGTTAAGACGCTGGCGAGCGACACCTGGAATGTGAGGCAAGTGCGCTTCGACGCGATCTCGCATTTTTACTGGCGCTACCCTCTGGGGTGACGGCTGTCGCTCGACAATACGACTGAATACATTTGGATAAAAATATAGTACGAGGCTGGCCAATAACAGCGCAATGAGTGCTCCAGCAATCATAGAAACGATGACGACGAGAGTTGTATTAGTATCGTCGTCGCACGGGGGTGAGGAGGAGGGTGTGGGACTGCTCATTGTTGTTTTAAAATCATCTCATGCTGTGTACACACAGTAAGTAAGTAGTAAGATAAAAGTTACGTGCGTCTGGACTTGAAACTGTATTATAGCTTGCGCGTTTTGGACGTCTGGTGCGTAGGAGCTTGCGTAGGAGCTCGTCTGTTTTTGGAAGTTAAAGTGTTAATTAAAGTGGGAGTTGCTAGCAAAGTTCTTCATTGCAATTTTTCCAGTTTTTCGAGGTGTATCTGGTAGTGGACAGGTTTTGGGGGAGCAAAAATCCGTTTTTCTCAAATTTTGCAGAGACAAACATTTTGCACAACAAAAAATAATATGTCCAACGACACGCACCCAACGACGAACCGTCACCAGACGTTGGCCCTCGGTGGAGAGTCACAGGAGGAGCTGGTGGAGCTCCAGCAACGTGAGGACATGCGTCACGACGGTGTTTACTCCTCCTCCGTCCATCGTCTTTGGTCAATATTCATCAAGGACAAGAACAGTCACGTTCACAGAGAGAGTTATCTTGCTGGTCTATCAAACTTTTGTCAAGTCCTTATGCCCAATCTTCCTGAAAGCGAGGCGCTTGAGCTTGCTGCCAACGACTGGGAGGAAGACATTGGTCACTTCAGCTCTGATGGATCAACATTAGACTTTGATGGATTTTATCTTGCCATGTCAGAGTTGACGGATCTTTGGTGTCCTGTGACTGACGCGGACGATTATTCGTCGTTTGTTGACAGTTTATTCAAGAGATCGACAGTTCGCGTTGTCCACGATCCGGACGGTTCAGTAGTTCGTCGAGATTTGGTCCGTAGCCAGTACGTGTTTGTGGGAGAGGCACCACCAGGAGACGATGTTGCCGACGCGAAGAAACTGAAGTTGGACGAAATGTCAGAAAATTCAGCAGCGACCAAGATGCAGGCAGCCCAGCGTGGAAAATCAAGCAGGAGACAAGCGAGGGATGACTGGCTGAGTAATATTGCATCCAAGTTTAATCCAATGGGATTAGATTTGCGTCGATCAGTCACCAAACAGAAAGAAAAGGCAGCACAAAAGATGCAAGCAATAACAAGAGGAAGAGTCGGAAGAAAAAAAGTGGTGGCAGTAAAGATACAAAAGGAGAAGAAAGAGCAGGACACGGCAGCACAACGAATGCAGGCAATCCATCGTGGGCGAGCAGCAAGAGAGGAGGTAAAGAAGAGAAAGCTTCGAAAGCAGTACTCAAGTTTAATTCCAAAAGGAATGGATTTGAGACGTCCCTCAAGTAAAAGATTATCTGATTTGGAGGAGCAAGAAAAGAGCGCTTTGCTGATGCAAAAAATGACAAGAAGTAAAAATGCAAGAGTTGCAGTACAGGAGAAAAGAGAACAGAGGAACGCAGCAGTTAAGATGCAGAACATTCAGCGTGGCAGGCTTGCAAAGAAGCGTGTGGGTAAGATTCGTGAGGAAAAGAAAGAAGAGGCAACAGCAGCAGAGGCAGCAGCAGCAAAAGCAGCAGAGGCAGCAACAGCAACAGCAGCGGAAGAGAAAGCAGTGGCCGTGGATCAATTAGCAAATTCTGGTTCCTTTCAACTAAAACGCGGGACTTATCATGAGGTAGTTGATTACGAGGAGGAGATTCTTTTGAGTGGTAATGACTCGCTGGTATCATACGAGTGGGCAACATCTGAAGAGATTGCAAACATGCAGAAGCAGTCAGAGAGCGCACGACCACCAATGTTATTGGAGGGACAATCAATGAGTCCAATGTGGGAAAATCCAACAGGAGAACATTTTGCTGAAAATAATCATCCATTAATTCAAGGAAGACATCATTCACATTTACGTTTACTTCATGTAGAGGAAGAGGAGGAGAGAGCAAGAGAGGAAGCAATGCTTAAGATTGCATCTGATGTAATTCCATCAGCACCTGCTGCTTTGATATCCAATGTGACAGTCCCTGAAGGTACTAATGAGGAGAAGAGTATAATACATATTGAGGAGGTGGCAAGAGAATTAAATCCAAAAGGATTAGATTTACGTCGTCCTCATCATCATGGCAAGAAGAAGAAGAAGAAGAAGAAGAAAACGTCGAAACACATGAACAAGTTTAAGGCAGTGTCAAGAACTATTGGCAGGCTTACTAGTCTCAAACAGTTTGCATTGGAAAGGCATGTGGTACTGTACGGGACGGAAAATAAGACGTCGGGTGGAACAAATGGAGGAGCCTCTCCCACTACTTCCAGTCGATCGAGGAGGCAGTCTGTACCAGAGGCTTCCATCGTCCCCAACGAACAATATCGTGCACCACCACCACCTTCTTTGCAACAAGAAATGATTCTCAAGAAGAAGGAAGAAGGTGTGACGTCGTCGTCATTGTCATCGTCATCGTCATCGTCGGGTGCAACAGCAACAGGAACACTCTCATCTAAATCAAGACAGGATGGAACACGACGTCTTGTCTTTGGGAGATCGTGCGAAAATGAGTACGGGTTTGACTGCGACGTTTCCATGAGAATGAACGACGTGTCTGGATTGATCGGTGTGCAGCGTGGTGTGTGGGTGCTCAGTCAGTCGGACGACGTTGGTACGGCTGCTGCGAAACACTTGAGTAAGGCGCTTTCGCTCGATCTAGTAGCACCAGAGGTTGTACTGGAGCGCGCGATCAAGGACGTGGCACAGTATGTAGTCGACAACGAGCTCAGGAAGGAGGAGATGAGAGCGGAGAGAGAATTGGCAGTGGAGGAGGCTGCAGCAGCGGCAGGAGAGGCAGAGGCAGGAGGAGAGGAACAGACATCTCCAGCGGCGAAAGAGGAGGAGAAGGAGAAGGATCTCCCAATATCTTTGTCAGTAGCAGTGGGAAGAAAGCTCCTGTCTGGTGTTGCTGTCCCACAGGAAGATTTAGATATCTTACTTCGGGACGAGGTCGTCAAATCTTCCTCTGGTGGTGCTGGTTCTTGTGGCTTTGTTTTGTTTGGCTATCCAAGAACGTTAGAGCAAGCAAATGATTTATCGTCTAAACTTTCATTTGCGTTTGAGCCTGAGAAAATTTTAATGCTGGAGTGTGACGACGCTTCAATGTCACTCCGAAATGATGGGCTCCGTTTGTCGTTCCCGAGTTGCATGTCCACGTCACTAGTTGATCGATCAGCACGCGTGGCGTCAGTGGAGTCCATCCGTGCATCAACTATCAAGAGTGCGAGAGATGAGAAAATTCGTGAGCTTCGTGAGGCTGCGGAGGAAGAGGAGGTCGTGGAGGGTGAGGAGAAACCAAACTACGAGAAAATGACAAATAGCCAGCTGGAGATTGATTTGGAGAGCCTGGAGCTGCCAGAGTTTCCAACGGAGGAGGAGCTGCATGGTAGTCTACTGCACGTTCAACCTCCACCAACCAGTGGATCAGCACTCCTGCTACCTCTTCAAAAAAAAGAGCAGGAGCTTCAGAGAACTAAAATTGTTCATGTGAATCTTGCTCAGCCTTTGGATAAAGTATTGCATGAGTCATTGTTTGGTCTTATTGGTGGATGGGCATCACCCTTTGGTCTTGGATGCGTGCCATCTACTGTGATTTCATTTCCAACACTTCCGGAAGATCTACACCACCCAGTACCAATGGTGACGGAGATTGAACCGCTCGTGGGATTGGTGGAGAGTGAGGAAAGCGAGGAGGGTGCTGCGGCAGGAGCAGCACCAGCAGCAGAAGAAGAGAAGAAGGAGACTGGTCCTCCACCCAACCCACCGCTGACGCAGCAGCAGGTGCAGCACCTCTTGTACAACGCCAGCGTCCAGGTCGAGGAAGTCGCCAGTAATGGAGCTAGTGGAGAAGAGGGAGAAGAGAGTGGAGAGACTTCAAATGTTGTTCTCACTCAGTCTCTTGGAAGATTTCTTACGGATGATGTCGTTCCTCACCAAAGAAGATTTGGTTGGTCGAGAACTCGCTGCCCTGTCGCTCTCGTTGATGGAGATAAGCTTGTTTACGGAAGACCTGAGTATGCATGCATGTCAGGTGGAAAAGTATACGTCCTCTCCAGTGAAGAACACAAGAAGAAGTTCTTATCGCACGCACAGAGATATGTTGCGGCTCGACCATCACTCCCTAACACCAGGACGGCGTGCATCGTCTCTGCACCTTTCACCAACACGGCGACAATGTCAGCTGCGAAATGTGTCGCCGACAAGTACGACCTTCGTTTGTTGTCCGCATCGAATATAGTGTCCGCTTCTGCTGGCCAGGCAAATGGACCCGAGGGCTGCACAAGTGGTGCGTTGGCCGAGCTGATGGTAGCGGCCACCGCATCAATGGAGGGAGGCAAGGGAGGATGGATCATGGAAGGATGTCCACTAACGTCAATCCACGTTAACGAGCTGGTCTCACGAGGATGGAATCCAGACGTTGTCGTTGTATTTGCACCGCCCGGTCCAAAAGCAGAGGGAGGGGAGGAAGGAGGAGAGGATGGAGAGGATGGAGAGAATGCTGCGGCCAACACGACTACTTCCACCCCTGCTGACAATGTTGCTGTGGTTGACGCAACTCCTGGTCTTGATGCCTACCGTGAGGATCATCCTGCTCTTCTTGAGATTCTCACCAACGCCGGCATCGAGGTAATGTCAATTCCAGTATCAGGATCCTCCATTGATATCTTTGGCGAGGGCGACGTTACGATTATGACTGGATGGTTAGAGCAGAGTGTCAACCCAATGATGCCACGATGTGATTTGATTCTGCCTGAGACACCAATTTCTGAGGGTCCATTGGTCTCATTCGCACCAACGGGAGCGCTGTGTCCAGTGGCACTCAAGTCTGGAACATCAGCCATGGGAAAAGAGGAGCATGGTGTAAGTTACGTCAACGGTACAAAATTTTTATTTTGTGATGCTAGAGCAAAGGAGGAGTTTGATGCATCGCCATGGTCGTACGATCCAGTGTGGTCGTTCCAGGGTGTAGATGGAACAACCAAGACGACACCAATGCGACTGTTGGTAATGGCACCAGTTGGATCAAGTCGAAGAGAGATTCTTTCCAACGTATCGGAAAGAACATGCCTTCCTATTGTTTCAGTGGGGGAGGATTCAGAGTATATCGCTGCATTGGCCAAGTCGAGAGAGAAGAAAGAGGATTACTCGTGGGCACTCGGTGGTGATGGTGAGGAGGGAGAGGAAGAGGAAGAGGCAGCAGAGGAAGCAACGGAGAAGGAGGAGGAGGTGCCAGTGGGTCCACCACCCGTCTCGCTGGTGTACTCAGTGCTGGAGCGTCTGCTAAGATCGTCAGTAGTGTCCTCTGGATGTGTCATTGATGGTGATCCTATAATTTTTACTCCTGAAGTAATGTCGTGGATGTCAAAAAAAAGACTTCATCCTTCTTCAGTCGTATTGGCAACAATGGATCCACAAGTAGCAACAGAACGGAGAGTGGCCAAGGAGTTTGCATGGGAGCCACCCGTGTACTTTGCAGGCACGGAGGAGGAGCTGGCTGACGAGGACTACGAGCCACCACCTCGTCCAACCAGAGAGGAGTTGCAGGAACAGGAGGAAGAGGCAAAAAGTACACTGACGACTTCAATTATGGAGCAGGAGGAGGAGAGCATTGGAGCATGCGAGGCAACAGTAGAGAGGCTGACTACGGAGCTCAGCGTTTCAGAGATTTTACCACGTCCTTCCATTGGTGTTGGTCTCCGCATGGCATCGGTGCGCGTGTCTAAAATTGTCGAGTCTCATGTGGAAGGATGTGAGAGGAGAAGGACTGAGGGATCCGTTGTCATTCTTGGGACCATGACCAACAAGGAGGAGATGAGTGCGGAGGAGATCGATGAATCAAGAAAAGAGTCAGAGATGATGGCATCAAGAATGATTGCCAGTGGATACAAGACAATGTCCCCAATGATGACGCGTGATCCAACTCTGCCAAGAGGTGGAGATGAGGGTCAAGTTGGAGAAACGGGATACGCGTGTGTCTTTCGTCATCACGTCTACTTTTGTGACAATGAAAAAAATCGTGACAAATTTACTTCACGTCCTCTCTTTTATCTTAACAAATATCAAAGCGGAAGCTCTCACTCTTCACCCTCTCCTTTGTCACGAGAACCTGTCACTGCATGCATCATTGGAGGACCACTCTCTGGAAAGACTACGCTCGCGCTCTCTCTCTGCAGAGAGATCAATGGCATTCATCTCACACCTGAGAACGTGCTCCAATGGGCACTCCAATCTTCCAGCACATCGTCCTCACCTGCTTGCGCAAAGGCTGCCAAGGAGCTGACAAGCGGCAGTGCGATTCAATCACCAAGAACGGCCAAGGACATTTCGTCCAGTCTTCTTTTGTCATGCCTCCGCGCACGAATCCAGCGTGCTGACTGCAAGACGCAAGGATGGATTTTGGATGGATTTCCAGCCTGTGCTGCTGATGCTCGTGCCATGGCAGATCCCATTCTTGGAATTAAAGTTGGTGTTGTGCTGAGTCTTGAAAATCTTCCACATGTCATTACGATGAAAAGAGCAAGAGAAAGTAAGAAAAGAACAACTCAAGAGGTAACAGAAGAACTGCAGATTTGGATTCATGAACGTGAGTCAATGAAAGCATCACTGTCACAGGCATATTTGAACGTGCGTCATATCAATGTTGGTGGAGGAAGATCAGAGTGGCCAATTCTTGACTCGGCACGATTAGCACTATGTACATCGCGTGCTAAGATTCAATCTAGATCTACAGCGCTGCTCCTACGTGTTCCAGCACCACTTGATGGTGTGGGTACAATACATTCAAATGAACTCATGTCAAAACGTGGACATTTGGGTGGATATTGTCCAATGAAATTATCAGAAGAAAATCGTCTGGTGGCAACTGGACATGGCTCATGGAATCAGCGTCGATTTGGTGCAACGTATTGTGGACGCGTTTACTCATGCTCCGATGCATTGTCTCTCGAAAGATTTTCATCCAATCCTGATTTAATTTTATCATCAACAATCCTTCCTGACAAGCTGCCACTTGTTGTTCCACTGGGCTCCCACCTTCGATCAGCAACTACTACTACCAACACGCTTGCTTTTGGTGGTTATTGCTCAGTCACTTTTAAAGAGGGAAGAGGTCTACGTGATTGGTCGTCCATTGTTGAGGCAGATCCAGTTCGTTTAGTTCAGTACAACACTGAAATCTATGGTTTCTCTGATGCTGCCCGTCGAAGAAAGTTTATGGAGCAACCACACTTGTACGTTGGATTGGAGCTTCCACTCAAGCTGCCACCGAAGATGCAGCCCGTAAGCATGAGTCAGCTGAAGAATGGTGGTCTCCATGGCGTATTGGCGGTCGCTGAACAGTCGCTGTCCCTAGCAACGCAGGAGGCTTTGATATCTTTGGGAGAGCATCGAATGAAGTTTCCCTCGCTCGGTGTGACGGAGACGGCATCCAAGTTTGTGGCACTCCATCTGAAGAGTACCAATCCTTCGTCAACCCAAGAGATTCGTGAGAAGTATTCCTTAAAGCTGCGAGAGTTTGTGGAGGAGTGCTCTCTTGCTGGATTTTTGAGTGACAACCAAGAAGTGTTGAACAGCAGCACTCCGCGTGGATCTGGTATCAAAGCGGTCCGTGGAATGTCCGTAGAGAAGAAGAAGAAGATGGATGAGTACATGAATAATGCAAGAAAGTTTGAGCTTCTTTGTGGAGAAAGATCCGAGCAGCTGTACGACAGGTACATGCAGTGAGAGTTTAATCTCACGCGTTGTTGTTGGACATGTATGCATACCTGGCCATGTACATGATACATGTAGCAACAACAAACATTTAATTTAAAAATCTTGGAGGTTCGACGACATTAAAGTCGCAACGAACTTGACAAGAACAAAACAACTTTCAATAACGAATAACTAATTAAAATAAATATTAATAACAAATCAATTATGAAACATCACATTATATACATGTACACAGTACTATTTACAAATATTGCTTCGCTACTACGCTAGACTACTTTATCATCTCCCTGGAGCAGTACCCTTTCCTCTCTTTTTTTTGGCACCAAACCAAAGATCCTGCAAGGTTTTTTTGGCAGGATTTAATATGACGACCTTGTTCATGTTATCGTTCAGACTTTGCTGCGCTAAAATGTTCTGCAGACTCCCAACAGCACCACACTTCCGAAGCCGTTTCGATGTACTCTTATTGCTCTCTGCCAGCAGGGAACACATTCGCAAACTCTGCAAAACACAGTCTCGATTCATAATCAGACCCTCGTTCGAGAGAGCACTTGTAACGGCTACATGGGCATTAACCAGGATAAACTCTTTTTGTCTTTCTTTTCTTGCATCTGCTTTTGTTAACGCCAGCATATTCGCCATTGCGTGGCATCCAGCAGTTTGCACTGGCACGGAGTGTGCCATGCTGGGTCGTCGCATAATTGAACAAATGAGTTCGTGTGCTCGCAAGTCGATCATGTCCTCCGCAAATTGCTTCCCGATTCCGAGCAAACATAATCGTGCGATGGTATTCAGTACCGATGAAATTCGAAATAGCATCTCCTCCGAGGCCGAGGCAGCGAGAAGAGAGCCCGAACCAGAGTTGGAAGCAATCTTTACGACGTATTTGGCTGCTGCTTTTGCTGCCTTTTTTTTCTTCTGCATGTCGGCCGCCATGACGGCTGCATCCGCAGCGGCATCAACGAGCACTTCGTTGATCGCTATAGCGAGGGGCGACGTTCGGTTTAGAATTGTTGTCGCAGCATCTTCCGCCTCGCTCCCGTTGGTCTCTGATTCAATTTCAAACACTGAGTCAGATTCGGAGGTCATTACTACTCTACCACTTCCGATATTCCGATTAATCTTGAATGAAGTGTGAAGAGAAGGAACCGTCAACGAAATTTTTTCGATTTTGAGATTTCCCGAGCAGTTCCAAAAATTGTTAGCATTTTTAATACCAATTTTTGGAAACGTTGACGGTTCGTGGCGTGTCACGAGTAACATTTTACGAGATTCCACGCTTATCCAAGTTGCACGAAGATGCTCGAAGGTGTTCCAAAGATTTTCAGCAAGTTTGGTACGAGTTGGAGATGTTCAAGGTGTGTTGCGACGACATGCCGTGCGAGGTAAAAAAGACCACCCATTGTGTGGTCTTTTGGGGGTGTAGAAAAAAGTGGAAAAATTCATTGAGGTTTTGAGCCAGCAAGTGAAACGATCGGGGAATTACTATTTTTTTGCTTACAAAATCAGATAATAATGTAACCAGTACCACCTTTTAAATAAATTTACAGGGTTAGATACATTCATGTTGGTACATTTATTTATATTTATTAATTTACAGTATATATTATGGTCATGTACCATCGTTGATCAATTATTTATAATTTTCTCGTCACTGCGACGGCGGGAATCTTGCTTACTTTCAACCTGGTTATTGTAGTCCCTTTATTTTTTGGTGTTGTTTAAAATGTTTTTATGCGTCAGTTGTAGCATCATGTAATTGTAATGTGTTCATATGTTTGGGAAAAAAAATCAGTTGCACACGAACATGTATAAACTGCAAAAGCGAAGAACGCCGCACTAATAATGTATTCCTTGTTGCGCCAGAACCAATTTCCTTGGCCCGACTCTTTGACGGTTTTCAGTCTTTTTAAAAAATCATCACCTGCGAAATTCCAATCCAAATTCCATAGCTATGTCTTGTACCGTACCCGTTCAATATTTCACTCCTTTGGTATCTTCTCCGTCCACGTTGTGCGAGATCTCTTGTTGGAATGATAATACGTTTGTTTTGTCCCTGGATCGATGTGTGCAACCCAGTCGTCGTTCCCCTCAACGAGCGGCTTTTCCCATGATGTTTCACCAGACATAGGATTGTGGTAGTAAGCTTGACCCGAGGTGTTATCCATGTGCATCTCCCAGCCAGGAACGTCACACGGAATCGGCGAGTCCTCTAGCACTTGTTTCTTCTCTAATGGATTCATCTGCAGATCAATGCCGACCTCGGACAGCCGCATCAATCCTGCAGTCCGCTGCCTTTTATTACGCCGCATCACCACGATGATGACAACGGCAAGAATAACGACAGCAAGAACACCGACAACCACGCCCACGATCACTCCCGTCATATTTGAATCGCCACTCGCATCGCCTGTGGTAGTGACCTGCTCGTTGTCACCATCACTGTCGCCGCCTGTGTCGTCGCGGTTTCCCGTTCCTTCGTCACTGTTGTCACCGTCATCACTGTTGTCGTCACTGTTGTCGTCACTGTTGTTGTCACTGTTGTTGTCACTGTTGTCGTCACTGTTGTCGTCACTGTTGTCGTCACTGTCACCCGTCTTTGACTTTGTGGTGGTGCTCTGCTTGCTCGGATTCGTCGTTATCTTGCTCGTGACCGAAGAGTCGACTCCGTTCGTGTTCATTTCTTCAGTAAATTTGTTGGTAAACTCCGTGGAGTCCAAACGTTCAATACTCGCTCCCGCAGTGCTCGCATCCAAGGAAGATGTGTAGACGATGTCGTAGAACACCACGCTTTCCTCTCCATTCAATCTTCTTGTTCCTACTCTTGTTCCTGCTCTTGTTCTTCGGCGATTTCCTCCTCCAGCCTTGCTGGATGATTGTGGACAAGCGACCTCCGCTGTCCCAGCGGCGCACGCTCGTACGTTAAAGATGTGATCCGGTGCTACGCTGAGGAGCGCGCTCAGCGCCTGTGCAAACGATTTGATCCGCGCTGGATCACTGTTAAAGTCTGAGGGAGACATTCCAAGGACAACCACGGAACTGCTGACGACGTACATGGTCTGGGAAGGAGTGGGCGGAGATACGGCGGCAGCAGGAGAAGGCGTGTTGCTGTTGCCTGGGGAAGACGAATTTTCTACTTGGCAGTAGGAGCCCGTGAAACCGTTGATGCATTGACATGCGCAGTTGTTCGCCGCGACCGTTCCAACTACAGATCCACCGTTCTGACACTCTTCTCCGTTGGAGGCTTGGGTACACTGCACCACTGTCTCGCAGTTATCTCCGGTAAACCCAGCCGCGCACTGGCAACTGCAGGCCCCCGTCGTTCCGGAGGGCAGGCCTTTGTTCTGACACTCCTGTCCGTTCTTTCCAACCGTGCAAGACGTCTTTTTCTCGCAGTTGTCACCATAGTACCCGACAGCGCAGATGCATCCACAGTTGTTTGCGACCAGCGTACCTGACGGAGTGCCGTTGTTCTGGCATTCCTTTCCGTTCTTTCCAACCGTGCAAGACGTCATTTTCTCGCAGTTGTCACCATA
>Ga0307997_10001087_pt1 | contig 12680 bp, 23 predicted proteins | sample Davwhametageno36_FD_203165 | JGI IMG/M metagenome (GOLD analysis project Ga0307997, IMG submission 203165) | Marine microbial communities from Davis Island wharf, Antarctic Ocean - #36 | ecosystem: Environmental > Aquatic > Marine > Unclassified | place: Antarctic Ocean: Davis Island wharf... | reverse complement strand
GATACGATTGAAACTTCATAAGGCTCCCAATCTAATGCACGATAAGACTCTTCACCTTCTTTCTCATCCTCCATCACCATGCGGTGTATGCGATAGCCCACCGAAATGTGCTTGCGTATACCGTCTTTAACATCATTGAAGATTTCTGTTGCTCGCGCGCTATTGCCAAAGCGCACCGTTGCGCGACCTACCCTATCGCTATCAATAGAAACCGTTTCAACTACCCCCACATGATCTGAGGGATCATGGTCGAATAGCTTGAGGATTGTGGTCTAGTATTTCGCTGCCGAACCATCTTTCAACTGGTTCCTCAGAAGAAAAAGCAAGGTCAACAGTTCGCGTTTCATTGTTGATTGCTTCTCTATCTAAATTAAATGTGCGGTATAAATTACCTGTTGCTATTTCACTCATTATCATCGACCTCTTTATTCGGGGTGAGAATATCGTTAGGGGTTAATCCGAAGCTTTCCAAAACTGCTAATTCAGCTTTTCTTTCGGCGCATACATCAATAAAATTTAACCCCGCAGCGGCACATATTGACGTTAGCGTACCTGTACCCATCTCAATACTGAGCTTATTAGCCTGCTGATCTTTGAGCGGGTCTACCCATGCCCACCCTCGCGGTTGCCAATTAACTTTAGTAAACTTTTTAAATTTCTTTTCGGGTAATTTTAGCTCTTGGGTTCTCAATGCTGAGGATAGCCAAGCCTGATAAACGGGTCGATGTAACTGGTCAGAGACCCACTTTTGTAGGATTCTCCAATGTTCGCGCTCTTCAAGAACACCACTTCGAATAGAGCTAAAGTTAACCCCTTCTAAATCATTTGCTAAACCGTTATAAGCCACGTTAAGCCCACTAGACGCGCCTCTCAGTACAGTTTTAATAAACACTTGGTAAGCTGAATTTGGGTGGCTAGGGTCAAATGTCTGTACGCTCATGCCTGCTGGTAGCTGTTCAAAGACTCCTGGCTCCATATCTGTAACAAGATTGCCAGATTCATCTTCCTCACCTACATAAGCATCAGAGTCAGGGGAGGTATAAAAGCCCATTTTGCTCGCGCCAATTCTTGCAGCAATTAGCTCGGCCTCTTCATATCCCGAAATCATATTTAAACGCTTCATAGCGGTATTCATCCAAGGAACGCCGCGCAACTGACTCGCTCGCTCAGTAATGAACAAATGGCAAACATCATTTGCGGGAACTCGGTTGTACTTTCGGCCCTTGAACATGATGGATGTTTCATTCGGGTGATCGGTCAATAAATGGTAAGCCACTGGCGCATTCCACTCATTCACTTCAACCGACATAATGATTCGATTTCCGTTGTTTAATGTGAGGTTAAAATCTTCATCTAAATGATCCGCTTCAACAATCTGAACAGCAAAGCCAAAAGCGTTGTTAAAGCCTCTAACTTTTATTACCAAAACTTCACCATCTCTCGCGCAGCTTTCCACCACTAAGCGCTGAATATCTACCCAAGATAAACGACCCGTTACGGAACAGTTTTCTGGCAAACTCCACTCTTTAAACGATGCTTCAATTGCATCATTGTCTAGTTTGTCGAGAGAACCATCTTCTCTGGTAGATCGGGCTTGAAGTTGGATGCCATGAACGCCAACAACATTGGCTTTAACCATCTTTAAAAATTTAGAAGCGTAATCGTTGTCCATTGCCAACTGTCGTGAACGGCCTCGCATAACTCGCAGGCTCGCTTCAATTTCGCCATTAGCGGTTAGCATTGAACCTTTAAAATCTTGCGTTAAACGGTCAATAACACTTGAGCCATATCTGCGGAATGAAGTTTTACGCTTTTGTTTAGGGTCTTTGTCTGGCTCTTGCTGCTTGCCCAGAAAGCTCAGGATTCCCATTTAAACAAACCTCGTTTTTATTATGCCTGAGTGACCTAGCCCGTTTTTAATGCGATCTTTTCTAACTTCACGCGCATAGTCTGCGGCGTAGCTGTCACGCCAAGCCAAAAGGTCAGGAATAGGAATTCTGCTAATTGATCGTCCAGCGATTGAATAACCCATTTGATCTTTTGTAGCTCTTCCCGCTAGGGTCGCTCTAATTGCATCTAGGGTTATTTTTACGTCTGATCTAGGGTCGGTAATTGCGGTTACTTTGTTCGCATGAACAATAAATGTGCCGCTATCTAAAGTTAAACGCTCAGAATCAGAGTTGCGTTTAATATACATTTGCCAATGGTATCGCCCTGCAACAAACTTGGCGCTCGTTGCTGCGGGAACAACCACATGATAATCAAGAGAAGAGGCTACAGCGGTTAAGTTAATTACAGTTGACCCAGAACCTTCTAGCCGAGCCGTATAACTTAACGTGTATGCAGATGGGGAGTAATCATTGCCTAGGTCAGAACGCGCCCACGCCACTCTATCGCCTGCCGTAAAGGTCAAAGGCTCAGTATTAATATAAGTGGATACGTCAAAAAGGTTAGCCATTAGCCGCCCATAGCATTGATATTTGCTAGTGGGTTAGCTGTCCTAAGAATAAAACGCAAGTCACCGTATTTGAATAACTTCCTGAGTATTCATAAATGCGTAGCTATTATTATCCATAGTATCAATAACCATCCCAATAAATCGAAGGGTCGGCAATTCATCGTCATATAAATTAAAGCAATATTCAGCACCTATATCTAAATCTTCCACACCAAAAATCCTTCCTGATATGTTTCCATCAAGGTCGTTTGCTGCGTCAAGTATCCATTGGTCTTGCGCTAAATGTAGGTCAGATAAAGGCATCAGCTATTCTAGCATTTATATTTAAAATTAATTTAATTTATTTTCCATATTGACTTGTATAACTATCACAATGTGATATTATAAACACATAGAAACAACACAGCACCACGGAGCATTACATGACACAAGTAAAACGGTTTGGAATTGAGATTGAAGCCATTGCCCCTAGCAACATGGGACGCGCTGACTTAGCCCAACAAATTAGCCATTTAGCCGCTGTTGAGTGTGTTTATGAAGGTTACAACCACACTACACGCCCACACTGGAAAGTTGTTACTGACGCAAGCTTGAGTGGTGACGGCGTTTGTTTTGAAGTAGTTAGCCCAATTTTAGATGGGGAAGATGGTTTGGCACAAGTTACGCGAGTGATGGATGCGTTAGATAGATTGGAATGTACTGTAAACAGAAGTTGTGGTTTGCATGTACACCATGACGCTACTGTGTGGGGCGTTAAGGAAATTAAAAATGTTAGCCGCCTATGGCTAAAGTATGAAAGTGCAGTTGACCAGATAATGCCAGCCAGCCGCAGAGGTAATGCAGGAAGATGGTGCAGAAGTAATTTACGGACTTCACTAGCACGCCAGCTTGCAGAAGTTAGCCGAAGTGCTGGCATAAGTGCAGTGATTGAATCAATGAGCGGTGGTAGCCGCTACTACAAGCTTAACTTGAGCAGCAAGTTTGTACATGGGACTGTTGAGTTTAGACAGCATAGTGGGACAGTTAGTGCAGAAAAAGCAGTGAACTGGGTAAAGCTGACCGCTGGTTTTATGAGAGCCGCTGAAAATGCAAAACAAATTAATGTAACTGGAGCAGGAAAGTTTGAGAACTTAGCCAAGATTGGCAAAGACCGCATGCTGACTGCATATTTAAAACGCCGCCGCTTAGAAGTGGCATAGGAGTATTATTATGGGCAAGCTAAAAAATTTACAAATAATCAAAAACGAGGAATTACCAATGACTAAATTATATTTTGCATACGGAGCCAACACAGATATGGACAGCATGAGTATGCGCTGCCCAAAAGCTAAGGCTGTTGGCAAGGGTACACTGTGGGACTTTATGCTAGCGTTTAGGCGAGTAGCCGATATTATCCCCAATAACAACCATGTTGTTGAGGGCGGTTTGTGGGAGATTACCGCTGACTGTGAGGCATCACTAGATAGGTTTGAGGGCTTCCCTAACTTTTACACTAAACAGGAGGTGCATGTAGTTATTAAAGGCGCTGACCGCCCAGTAAAAGCTATGGCTTATGTTATGAATACCGATGACATGCTATTTACGCCACCGCCTAGCAGTTACCACGCGACCCTACAGCGCGGGTATAAGCATTTTGGTATAGCTTATGAGCAGCTTGCTGAGGGTGTTGAGCGTAGTAAATGTGATGACTTGCCAGACTTTAGCGAGCCTAATAATGATTTTTATTATGACGAGTTTAAATTATGAGTAATAACGATGAGTTTTTTAGCTTACTAAAGCTACATAACTTGAGCAGCAAAGCAGTAGTTGACCTTTACGCCAGTGACGGTGTGAAGGTTAGCCGCAGCACTGTTGAGAAGTGGAGGCTTACAACCAAGGATGCTAGGAATATGCCAGACGTATCACTAGCATTGTTGAAGCGCATACTAGATGAGCAATAATAGGTAATAATTTTATGAGTAATGAGCAAATAATTGAATACTACGATGAGCATTTAAATTTAACTTTAGCTGAATTGTCTGATATTACAGGCAAATCAATAAAAGATTTAAAACGACTATTAATGGGGAGTTAATTTAATGGACGACTTTGATATAAAAGTTAAAAGGGAAATATTTGTAAAGACTGCGGAAGTTAGGGTTAACCGAGCTTTAAAACATATAAAGATAATTGCAGACTTGAACAATAAAACCCTCTATGTATACAGTGACGATGATATGAAAAAAATAATTAAAGCTCTGAAAGATGCTGTTGTAGAAATCGAGAACAAATTTAAAGAGCCTATAGTTATTTATAAAAAAGAAGAATTTAAACTAGAAGAATAAAAAAGCTACCAGCGACTAACAAAACTACTAGATTTGCGCTTTGGTGCTGATCTAGTTTTTCTCTGTGTACTGGTTGGTATAGACTCTTCCGTTAATAGTGGGGGAGCTATTTTTCTGGCCCTAACTTTTAACAGATCAGGATTAAGATTATTCAATGCGGCATAGGCATAAGCAAAGCAATCTAAAGCCTCGTTTCGCTCTCTAGTTTTTACCCACTCCATGACCGAGAATCCTTTCCTAAACTTAGTAACTAACTTTTCCGCAGTTAATTGAGCAAAAAATTCCTCATCTAATCCAATAGAAAAATGAACGTTATCATTATGCAGCCATGAATAAATTGTGCGCTTGGCTGTGTCTACCCCAATGTTGTAAAGCATGGCCCTCTGCCGCCCAGTTTGCTTTGGGTTGGTTGTTAATGGTCTACCCATACCTGACACACCCTTAATTGCAAAGACCCTTCTGCCAGCCCTAGGTTTAGTGAACGCATAAACGTGTTCCGTTAAATAACCAGAGTCTACCGCCACACCAATAATTTTATGTCCGTTGTAGGTTTTCATAAGAAATGAATCCAGCGTTGCCCAAACCTCTTTTTCTGTAGGCTCTCCATAAAATACTTTTTGAGTAAATATCCAAGGCTCGTTATCAAGACCCCACCCAACCACTTGAACTTCTATACGATCCTTTTGTACATCGACCCCTGCCGTTAATATCAACACTTCTTCTGGGATAGCTGATAAATCATATGATTCTCGCTTAGACATAAGGCTATCTCCTTCAACTGTTTCGCCTTCTTCTTCCCACGTTTCACCAAGGCTAGTATTAACCCAAGCTTTAAGGGTTTCAGGTGAGCGTTTTGCTGAGAGAAAATCCTCGGCAACTTCTGACCATTTGCGCCAAGGTGAATAAAGCTCGTTAATATGAAAGCCTGCTATTTTTCCTAGGATTCCTTCTGCTATCCATTCACCATGTTTCAACATCCAAGGCTTGCTCGACTCTTCAATAATTGACCCGCAATGCTCGCAAACACAGTGAGATTTTTTTGGCTCGTTCTCAGGCCATTGAATATTGGCCCACTTTAGCGTCTGTTTTACATTACATTCAGGACAAGGCACATAAAAACGGCGCTTGTCACTTTGCTCAAACTCCATTTCAATTCTTGAAACACCTTTTACGGTGGGGGTGCTGGTTAAAATAATTTTACGATTCCAAAAGGTCGTGGTTCTTTTCCGCGCAAGCGTTACAGGATCGCCCTCACTGCCTGCGGATAGCGGGTATCTATCGACTTCATCAGCCATGACTAATCGGATGGGACGGCTGGCTAAACTTGCTGGCGAATTACTGCCGCCTATCGTGATGTGACCGCCTGCAAAACTTTTGTGCATGGTGGTGTTGCCGCTATCCCTTGCCCTTGGATTTTTAATAAGACGCGAAAGTATTGGCGTATCTCTAATCATTGGGGCAAGCCTATCTTGCGACCACGTTTTACCCATCTCTACTGTAGGTTGAAGCACTAGGATAGGCGCGGGGTCTTGAGCCATGTAGTATCCCACCACATTATTCAACACTTCGGTTTTGCCAATTTGTGCTGAGGACATAATGACCACGGTTTCAATATTGCGCTCATTTACTGCGTCTAGCATTCCCCGCTGATATGGTGCGCGATCAGTTCTCCATTGGCCTGCTTCTGCCGAAGATTCTGCTGATAGGCGGCGGTGTGTATCTGCCCATTCACTCACTTTCAACAGCGGTGGAGGTGTCCATATTTGGGATACCCTGTTCCACACGCTTTCTAAATTTGTCAGGCAATCCATCGTTTGCTAACTCCTGCAAAGCTTCAGTAATTTCTATTTTAATAATCTGTTCAGCTTCGCCAAAGTCTTTTGCTGCTAAAACTCGGCTGGCTGTTTTTGAAGGAACGCCAAGCAATTTTGACTTAGCGTTTGCTGTAAAATGCTGCCAACATTCAACTACCCATTCCAATTGAATATACTCACCGCGCATTTCACCAACTTCCATTTCCATTCGATCTGCTTGAGCTTTGGCTAAACGCGTCCTTTCACTATGCAAATCAGTCGCCGCAGTTTCTTTACCAAAAGCCCGCTCTCTTAAAAAGCGAACATAGCCACGAACACACTTAACTAAATCCCATCGACCTTTATCCATTGGCTTAGGTATTACCCCATCTTCTGCTAATCGCCTTATGTGCCTTTCTGACAAATCTAAAACAGAAGCGATTACTGCTATTGGATATGTATTGCGATCTGCCATTACTTTGGATACCACGCTTCTGAATATTTATGAGCATCAATTTTTAATGCTTTAAAAACATTCTCTTCAAGGAGCAGTTCTATTTCATCCTTAGTAGCACCGATTGCCTCTTTAACTTGATCTATTGTGTAATCATATTCTTGGATTACTGACTTTATAAGCTCTGCCATTTTTACTGAGGCGTGTACTCCTTTTGCTCGGTTAATGCGAACCGTCAATAACATTCGCTCTGGCTCAGATAAAGACAAAACAGTGCATGGAACTTTGCCGTCACTAAGGTTTTTAACTTTAATAGAAGTCTTAGCTAGTGTTGCTCTATGGAATCCATCTATTATCACATTATCCTGTGTGACTAAGATTGGCTGAATCCACCCATTTTTTAAAAGCGAATGTTCTAGTAATTTAAACTCATGCTTTAGCACGACATTAGGGTTGTAGTCATTAGCGGTTAATAACTCTGCATCAATCCACTCTATTGAATCAATTGGATGGTTCATTCTTTTTCTCCTAAATGTCGGCGAGTGTTTAACTTTTCCCACCATTTATCACCTTGCTTATGTGTCACAAAAGGAACGTCTGCCCAGTGGTTAGACTGCATAAATATTTTACCCATGTGAGGTACAAAATCTTGCACACCTTCTTGCCTTACTTTTTCCTTATAGTCATTCCACCTACTAGGAAATCTAAAACGTAGATGCAACATAGCGTGGCAATGTCCACAAAGTGAATGTAAGCTATCTAGATAGACTTCCAAAGTAGGACCATAATCTTCTGCGTGGTGCATTGTGTTTTTAGTCTGCTGACAAATCTCACAAGGGCCAACACTGGGCTTATCTTTGCTTGCCTTATACTTGGCAAGCATCCTGACTCTAGTCTTGCCAGACCATTGTTTATAATCATTCATGTTTAAACAGCCTCCCACTGTAAATAATTCCAAACTTGTTTTTGTTATGCTCAATAAATCCATTCTTTTTATAGATAGGCCAGCTCATAGGAGTACAAAAAGCTGTAGCTTTACCAACAAACGGCCCTAGCTCTTTCAGTCTAGCCTCCATAAGAAGATTTCCTACGCCGCCCATACGGAAGTTGGGGTGTACAAAGTCGCTCTTAAAACGCGCTCTAGCTCCCTTAATGACCAATGCGGCACAACCAATAACTGAACCTTCATATTCAGCGCAGAACCATAAACACCCTTCTGCGTTATCAAAAGTAACTCGCTCTTTTTTACCATGCTTTATAAGCGGTGTTATTTCTTTGTAATCACACAGCCTGATTAAAATCTTCATAAGATACCTGAGCTTTTGTTGGAGTTTTGCATGGCTGTATAACTCTTTTGTATGAGCCGTTAACTACTTGTTGAAACACATACATAATTGGATACCCCCACATATTCTCAGGACGACCCGCTTTACCCGTTCTTTCGTTATTGCTTCTTATTTTTCTTGCCATTTCAACTCGGCTAAAAGCAATGGCTCTCATTTTTGGGTCAGAGATATTTTCCTTAATGTATAAGTGTATTCCTCTCCAACTTTTTGGGTATCGGTTAATAATAGCGAACCTATCTAAGTCTTTAAAATAACGCTCATGCACAATCATCTCAGGAAAAATGTCCATCAACTGTTGGTAGAATGTAGGGTATGCAGTTTTTAACTTGTGCAGTTCTTTAGCGGCTTCTGCATGTAACGGTGTAGATACTCTCAGTGCTTGACCATTCCATTTTTGAACATCATAAATTGAGCAGTAACGAATTTTGCGATCATAAAAATATCGGAACACATCATTTTCTGACCAATCAAATATAGGCTTAACAAGTTTTACGTTTGGTGACTCAGTAGCGTTAATGTAATTTTCATTGCGTTTATTCATGCAAGCTCTAAACCTAACTAAAGACTCGTCACTGCGGATACCATTCACCATAGCCACTTTTCCTTTTAAGCCTTGGATACAAAACTTATCCATATCATATTGGCTCATAGGCTTTGTTGACCCGCTAGTAGTTATTGCTCCTTCTGGCTTAGGTCGCAACCACTCTCTTTTGTTGTCCCATTGTATGTACTCATATTTTTTACCAAGCACATATTTTTCACTCAGCATTGGTACAGCAAAGTAAGTAAGGTCAAATCGCTCTGTATCAGCTTTAACCTCAAGCACAAATTTAATTACATCATCTGGTATTAACTCTTCGTCTCTAAAAATAACCTTAACTGGCTTATTGATTCCTCTTTCATCGTAGACCTCTCGCACCAAATAAATTATTACTAGAGAATCCTTGCCGCCAGAAAACGCGCAAACTAATTCATCAAAACAATCAATCACATGGTTGATACGCTTCTTTGCCTCAGTAAGAACGTCAATACCAATGTAATTAACTCCCTTTTTTTTATTTTGTGTCACGCATAGCCTCCTGCGCGAATGCAACTAAACGCTCAGATATTGTTACGGTTCCTGTGTACTCATTTTTTAACCACTTCAAAAAACTCATCCACTGCTTTTGTTCTTGCTCGTCATTAAAAATAATGTTGTATTGGATAGTATAAGAATCCTCTAGCAAGCTAGGGTCTTCGTCCTCTTCTTCCTCTTTGTCCATCATTAGCATGTCCAGTTCTGGCAAGGTAAATCCAGTTTGCTCAAGGTCGTAACCCTCAAGCTCTAAATCTTCTAGCTCAATTTTTAAAAGATCCTGGTCCCAACTAGAATCTTGGGCTACCCTGTTGTCAGCTATACGATAAGCTCTCTTTTGAGAATCCGTTAATCCAGTGGCAATGTGTATTGGAACTGACTCCAGCCCCAGTTGCCTAGCGGCTTCTAGCCGAGTGTGTCCCACAAGGATAACCATATCTTGGTCAACCACTATTGGCTGGCGAAAACCAAACTCTTTTATGCTTGCTGCCACATGATCTACAGCACTGACGTTGTTCCTTGGGTTGTTAGCGTAAGGAATAACGCTCTCTAATGATGCCTGTACTACTTCCATAAACTAATCCCCTCGGTTATGACATAGACTTTTCAGTGCAGACGCTAAGTAAATTACGCGCCTTAGCACACCTGTCTTAGTAAATACTCAGTAGTACCTTATCTTCTAGTGAGCATGGCCCTGTTAAATGCTTTAGCAAACTCTGTATCAAACTTACTATTGATTACTCCCTGTCCTATTTTGTAGAAGGGGAATATCTTTTGGTATTGCGTTTGATTAACAAAGGCATGGATCAATCTAGTCTGTGGCTTTGCCCTGCTTCCACTTTCCCACACACCTGTAGTTCCATTGATGTTTGCAATAAACTGTTTTTTGTTCCTTATTAAACCTTTTTTACTACGCGGAACGTTGCCATATTTATTAAGCTTTACGTTATCCGTTGGTACAGCTATCCACTTCTTTGAAGCCCTTCTGCTTCCACCCTCTACCTGATACCACATATACTCGGCAACTCTTGGTATAAAGAACACGCTACCTTCCAATAATGTTTTCTTCGCTTTATCAACACGAACACCTCTTATTGTGTACGGTGTAGGTCTGTCTAAGTGCCTAGGCAATTGCGCCTGTACTGCCTTGCGAATACTAAACGCTGTGTTGTTAATTGCGGCGGCTGTAGCAAAAGGTATTTGCTTCTTAGCATCACTGTCTAAACGCTTAACTACAGACTTAATATTATCTTTTACACTTATTTGCATTTAGCTAACCAACCTTTAACACGCCACGGGGTGTTAGCTAATCGCCCTGCTGAAGCCTTACTGTATAAGCTGGTATTCATTGCTTTATTAACAGGCCAACCTCTACTTAATCGTTTGTGTAATACATCAGTAGATAAGCCACTTTCTATTGATATTTCTTTAATGGTTAAACTCTTTCCTTCAACATTAAATGTTCTAGGCATTGGTTTCCTCAATTAAAATCCATAGCCCAGATGGGGCTTTTCGGTTAGTAATTGGCCTATTGATAGCAAACTTCACTACCTTGTCAGCCTCATCCCCCGATAAGATTCCCCGCTTAACTAATCCATCCTCAACCATTTTGCATGTATAACTGTAATTAGAGCAGTCTCTTTCCCTGCCTCCTTTACCTATTTGTGGCGTAAAATAAAGCCTTACTGGGTTAAGGAATAAATCTGTATCTATAAGCTTTACTGCCTTATGCGCTTTATCAGCTTCTTTGGCCCTCTTAGTCCAGTGCTGGCCTGCATAGATCGCATTGGTACTTGGCCCCATATATTCAACAAAAAAGCTCTCACGGCGCATTTGACCCCTCTCCCACTTAGCCATTTTTCCATCTGCTAATTCACTTAACATCAATAGCCAACAGTCATGGAGTGCATGCTAGATACATCGGCTTTTGTTTGAATTATTAAGTCTGCTTGTTTGCCAAATCTACGCTCCCATTCTGCGGGGGCTGCATGGTAAGCATCACTACCTAACCTGTGATGCCTTGGGCATAATGGTATAACGTCAAAATGACTAGACCTTCTGCCTATACCTGTAGCTATGCGAGCATGATGTATCTCTGCGGGGCTTTCGCCATAACCTAAATTTCTGCAAACAATGCAACCTAGGCTCGCTACATGATTAAGCCAGCGTTTTTCATCTTTCGTTTTACTCTTAATCATGCCGCCTGCCTGTATGTTTCATAATGGCTTAATGCTTTACCGCCCCATTGAACGTTTTGCTCTGCGCCAAATGCGTAGGTAAGCTCTATTAAATCGCTAAAATCTTGTTTAGATAACGCTCTTGTACTTATGCCTAATGACACAAAACCACCATCAATAGCAGGCACTATTTTTTGTTTCTTTAAAGAGGCGGTAAGAACAATCTTCCACTCAGTATTAGTAAGAGTGTATCCATACCAATTAACCTGTTTTGACAGATCACTGAGCATGGGCCACAGCTTTCTATTTTGTAGCAGCGTTCTAGTTGGCCTTCTAACAATGACCTCAACAGCGCCGCCTTGAATAACCTCAATCAACACTGAATGTAACCGTTTGAGCGTTGGCCTTAACCCTTCTGGCTGTTCAATGTATAAACGCATTGGTTTCATTGTTTGTCTAATTCGTCTAGCAGTTTAATCATGCTTTTATAGACCTCTACGGGAATAACCACATGGCCCATAAAGCCATGCCTTGTTATCCCGATTATGTCTCCACTATCAAGAATCTCTTTTAAATTCTCTTTAAGGGTATGAGCACTAACCTCTACGATCATGCAGCGCACCAAGTCATTGCTAATCGCCCACTAACGCCACAGCGTTTGTTTTCGCTATTTCTTACTGTTCCTGCTTTTGCCATTTCAGATAATCGGCGCGCAAATTGGTATCGGTCATAAACAGGGGATTTTTTGCCAAGCTCATTACTGGTTAATCCGCTGTTTCCTTGCAAAAATTCCAGCATTTCAATGCGCTGTCTTTCGTTATTTTGCTTTGAATCATTAGCGGCTAAATGGCTAGTGATTGGGTCTGTCTTTCTTGCTTGGGTCATTATATGTTCCTCTTCGTTTAGCTTCGTTTATTGCTTTTGCTAACATTTCTTTATAGGGCGTTGTGTGCCCTCCTGATTCACCATGACTGCAATGTTGAATTTTTAATCCTCTAGATAAATATTCTTCTAGCTTTTCATGGCTAAAAGGAGAAGCTTGATCTTTCTTCC
>Ga0307997_10001086_pt1 | contig 12687 bp, 10 predicted proteins | sample Davwhametageno36_FD_203165 | JGI IMG/M metagenome (GOLD analysis project Ga0307997, IMG submission 203165) | Marine microbial communities from Davis Island wharf, Antarctic Ocean - #36 | ecosystem: Environmental > Aquatic > Marine > Unclassified | place: Antarctic Ocean: Davis Island wharf... | reverse complement strand
TCTAACGACTCGTTAATGATTGTATCAAGCATCGACTTTAATGGCGTTTAAAAGTCCACGAGCTTTGTGCCTTGTTTCCATTAACTCTTTTTCAGGTACTGAATCGTAAACAATACCGCCACCCGCTCGAAAACTGACTTGATTTTCACTGTAAAGCAACGTGCGTATAAGAATATTTAAATCCATCTGTCCATCAAGTCCAATGTAACCCAGTGAACCGGTATAGGCTTCCCGAGGTGCTTGTTCAAATTCGCTTATGATTTCCATACATCTGACTTTTGGACATCCAGTAATTGTGCCACCGGGAAACACGGCATGAATAACATCAGTTACTGTTTGATTAGGACGAATAGTGCCTTGAATGTTGGATACAATATGGTGTACATGTTCATAGCTCTCTAGCACCATTTTTTCGGTCACTTGAATGCTTCCAGCCTGACAGAAGCGTCCTAGATCGTTACGAACTAGATCAATAAGCATGACGTGCTCAGCTTTTTCTTTTGGGTGAGCCAAAAGATGACTCGATAAGACTTTATCCTCTTGTTCAGTTTTTCCTCGAGGATGGGTTCCAGCAATCGGTCGCGATTGGGCTACGCCATTTTTTACAGAAACGAGCCTTTCTGGTGATGAACTAATAATGTATTGATCGTTGTATTTTACAAGCGCTGAAAACTGCGCTGGATTACTCAGACTTAGGCTATGATAAAGGGAGATGGGATCGCAGTGTTTATCAAACGCAACGTTCCACTTGCGTGAAAGATTCGCTTGGAAAATATCACCATCACGAATGTATTGTTTAGCCTTAACAATAAAGTCTATGTAGTCGCTAGGGTCGTCTTCTGCAATTTCTCCTATTGCCATTTCGCTTGGACGGTAGACTCCCGCTTCAGCAATATCAGCTAGCATAGTGTCTAACAGGTGTTCTGAACCATCTTCAGCAACCATATAAGCTTTATCTTGATCGTGATCCAAAATAATTGCAGCAGGAATTCGAGCTTTGAACGCAATAGGCAGCAAAGATTTTTCGGCAAAGAATTGAACACCAGGCTCTACTGATTGCGCATATTCATAACTTAAAAAAACAAACCAACCACCACAAAATGGAAGGTCAGACTGTTGTTTTGGGGTTGCAATATCGACTGTTATTGAGCTAAGGCAGTCCTCATCTCCAATCCATTGTGAAACAATAGATTGAGGATGAGAGAGCAATATCGAGTAGCGGGAGTTTTCCCCACCACTCGAATTAGATGCTAATAGATAAGGGTAAGTATCAGGCTTAAGTGCATGAACAGCAAGTAGGTCTGGAGTCCCTTTGAGTTTGCGGCTGATTGTCACGGATGATCATATCGTCTTAAAAATACAAGTACCATTAGTGCCACCAAAGCCAAATGAATTTGACATGGAAACATCTAATTTCAAGTCTCGTGCAGTATTTGCAACATAGTCGAGATCACAGTCTGGGTCTTGATTTTCTAGATTAATTGTCGGTGGGATTACTTGATCACGTAGAGCTAATATTGAAAAAATAGCTTCAATGCCGCCGGCTGCACCGAGTAAATGACCCGTCATAGATTTGGTTGAACTAACGACAAGCTTGTAAGCGTGATCACCCATTGCGAGTTTTACCGCCATTGTTTCAGCTACATCACCGGCCGGTGTAGAAGTACCGTGTGCGTTAATATAACCAATATCTTCTGCATTAAGTCCTGCATCATTCATTGCATTTTTCATACAACGAGCAGCACCCTCACCGGTGGGTGATGGAGACGTCATATGAAAAGCGTCACCACTCATGCCGTAGCCAACTAGTTCACAATAAATGTTGGCACCACGTTTTTTGGCCATTTCGTATTCTTCTAGTACAACAACACCAGCACCATCACCAAGTACAAAACCGTCTCTGTCTCTGTCCCAGGGCCGACTAGCAGCTTCTGGATCATCATTGCGAGTAGATAAAGCACGAGCAGCGGCAAAGCCACCGACGCCTAGAGGACAGGTAGCCATTTCAGCACCGCCAGCTACCATAACATCGGCATCACCATATGAAATCATTCTCGCTGCATCACCAATATTGTGAGCGCCCGTAGTACAAGCACTAACAATTGAAATATTAGGCCCTTTAAGGCCACGCATAATTGATAAATTACCTGAAACCATATTAACAATTGAACTGGGAACAAAAAATGGAGAGATCTTTCTAGATCCACCCGCAACGAATGAATCACGATTTTTTTCAATCGTAGGCAATCCGCCAATACCAGATCCAATAGCAACACCAATTCTTTCAGCATTTTCATCAGTAACTTCAATACCAGAATCATCTAAAGCTTGAATACCGGCTGCCAGACCATAATGAATAAAAATATCCATTTTTTTCTGATCTTTGGGCTTTATATATAAAGAAGCGTCAAAGTTTTTAACTGAACCCGATATTTGAGCACTAAAGCCACTGGCGTCGAAAACTGTAATCGGCGATATACCACTTTTTCCTGCAATGATATTCTTCCAAGACTCTTCAACTGTATTTCCAACTGGAGTCAAAAGCCCCAAGCCGGTAACTACTACACGTCGTTTTGACAAAATTGATACCTCATCTTAACTCAAGGACAATAACTAAAAATGCCGCTTAACATGCGGGATGATAAGCGGCATTATTCAAAGCGAGTGTTCGCTTAAAGGTTAGCGTTTACGTAGTCGATTGCTAGCTGAACACTAGTGATTTTTTCAGCTTCTTCATCAGGAATTTCAGTTTCAAATTCCTCTTCAAGAGCCATTACTAGTTCTACGGTGTCAAGTGAATCAGCGCCTAGATCATCAACAAAGGATGCTCCATTAGTGACGTCTTCTTCTTTAGCACCTAGTTGTTCTGCAACAATCTTTTTTACACGGTCTTCAACAGAGCTCATTTAGAGTTTCTCCTGGTTAATGATTTGTTTGGCTTGTCTCAAGTGGCGATATTGTATTGAAAACTACAGCGACTTGCCAGAATTGTATGTATTTATTTTTACGTTATTAAACAATAGCTTAACCTTTGACACTAAAAAAGCAACCGTCTTTCTTAACGATAATTTGGGTTCTGGATAGCAAAATTTAAAATTTGAGCTTAGGAATAGAGCATTTTATGAGCTTAATTTTATTTAAAACTCTTAATGTTAAAAACCAAAACCTTTATAAAAGTAACTTGTTTATGACATGTACATGCCACCATTAACATGAATATTTTCACCCGTAATATAGGCAGCAGATGGCGAAGCCAAGAAGACAACGGCTGCGGCAATGTCTTCAGCGCTGCCTAGTCTACCGAGCGGAATTTGGCCTGTAAGTGCTTTTTTCTGTTCGTCATCCAGTTCTTTGGTCATATCAGTATCAATAAAACCTGGAGAAACTGTATTCACTGTAATATTTCGAGAGCCAATTTCACGCGCTAATGATTTAGTAAAGCCAACCAATCCTGCTTTTGCCGCTGCATAGTTGGTTTGGCCCGGATTACCGGTCGAACCCACGACCGATGAAATATTAATTATTCTTCCCGCCCTTTTTTTCATCATGGGCCGCACAACAGCCTTGGACATACGAAAGATAGAGGTCAGGTTAGTGTTAATAATTTCATCCCACTGCTCATCTTTCATCACCATCAATAAGGTGTCTTTAGTAACACCCGCGTTATTAACTAATATGTCAGGGGCGGCATAGTCTTCATTAATTTTTTTCAAGCAGGCCTTAACTGAATCAGAATTAGCAACATTTAAAACCATACCAATCCCAGCAATTCCATTTTCCTTAAACCCATCCGTTATCCTTTGAGCACCGGCTTCACTTGTTGCGGTTCCTATTACTGTGGCTTGTTGCTTGCCAAGCGCGTGAGCGATAGCTCTACCAATGCCTCGGCTGGCACCCGTTACAAGCGCAATTTGATTCGTTAACATAAATATGGTTACTCCGAGAATGATTCGATTGTTGTTTCTAAAGAAGTGTTATCAGATATTGATTGTGATTTCAGTGATTTCTCTATTCGTCGAGTTAAGCCACTCAATACTTTACCCGGCCCACATTCAACAAGGCATTCAATACCTTTCGTGTGCATCAGACGAACGCTATCGGCCCATCTAACTGGTTGATAAAGCTGTTTCTTTAATAGCTCTTTAATTTCGTCAACTGAGCTAGCAATGTCTGCATTTTGATTGTGCACGACCGGAATTATTGGCATTTTAAATTCAGTATTTGTTAAAGACTCAAAAAGCTGATCAGCAGCGTCCGTCATAAGTGAGCAATGTGAAGGCACACTAATCGCTAACAGCACCACACGTTTTGCACCCAGTGCCTTTGCGTTCTTCATTGCTTCATCTACTGCCGCTTTGTTGCCAGCTATAACGACTTGTCCCGCAGAGTTAAAGTTAGTTGCTTCAACTACCCCTCTGGTTACGCTTGCGCAAGCCGCAACAACGCTATCGTCATCGAGACCAATAATGGCCGCCATTGAGCCTACGCCGGTTGGTACAGCCGCTTGCATTAGCTCACCACGATAAGAGACTAAAGTCACTGCATCTTGTAGCCTAAGGCTGCCAGAACAGACTAAAGCTGAATACTCTCCAAAACTATGCCCCGCCATCATACTGGCACGCGGTATTTCTTCACGTTCATTTGCAATCTGCCAACAAGCTACACTGGCACACAACATGGCTGGCTGTGTTATTTCGGTTTGATTTAGTTTATCTACGGGGCCTTCAGAAACGATCTTCCACAGGTTGTAACCTAGCGACTCTGACGCCTGATCATAAATATTTTGTACAATTGGTTGGTGATCATTCCAGTTTGACATCATGCCAACTGATTGAGCACCTTGCCCTGGAAAAACAAATGCGATTTTAGTCATTGGTAGAATTGATGATTAAAGAGCCAAGATAATATCATAGGCACACACAAGCCTATATAAGTCAGTTGCCTTCAATGCAAAAAAATGCATAATGACGCGTCTCTAAATAAAGGCTTAAACAATGGCAAAAGGCGACCACATTGAAATGAAGGGAACGGTAAAAGATACTTTACCTAATACCATGTTTCGAGTTGAGTTAGAAAACGGTCACGTTGTTACTGCGCACATATCCGGTAAGATGCGAAAGCATTACATCCGAATTTTAACAGGCGACTCAGTAACAGTTGAATTGACACCTTATGACTTATCTAAAGGTAGAATTACATTCCGCGAAAGATAAGATCTTTCGGGTAGATTTTTATTTTGGTTATAGTAAACCAAGCCTACACTGTAGACTTGGCTTAATTAGTGCCTAATTGATCGCTAAATCCCCTGATTCAGCATTTGATGAGGTAACTTTACACGTCAGTTGATTATCATCTATATCTATTTTTACGCTTCCCCCTTCAGTTAAATCACCAAACAGTAATTCGTTTGCCAGTACCTGCTTGATTTCATCTTGAATAACACGAGCCATTGGTCGAGCACCCATTTGTATATCATAGCCTTTTGCGGCTAACCATTTTCTGGCACTGTCGGTAACATTCATGCTCACTTTTTTGACTTCAAGCTGAGATTCCAGTTCGATTAAAAACTTGTCCACCACATTTAGTATAACCTTAGGACTAAGTCCTTCGAATTGAATTACCGCGTCTAATCGGTTTCTAAATTCTGGTGTAAAAGCTTTTTTGATTGCTTCTCCGGTATCTCGAGTGTGATCTTGCAATGTAAAGCCCATAGAAGACCGGCTCATCATTTCTGCACCCGCATTGGTTGTCATAACTAAAATAACGTTGCGGAAATCAGCTTTTCGACCGTTGCTATCCGTTAGAGTACCGTTATCCATGACTTGCAATAGGATATTAAATACATCCGGATGAGCTTTTTCGATTTCATCAAGCAATACAACCGAATAAGGATGCTTATTCATTTCTTCAGTCAGCAAGCCACCTTGATCAAATCCAACATAACCTGGGGGAGCACCGATCAGTCGAGATACAGAGTGCCTTTCCATATACTCAGACATATCAAACCTAATTAGCTCAATACCCATTATCTTTGCGATTTGCCGGCAAACCTCAGTTTTACCAACTCCAGTAGGCCCAGCAAATAGAAAAGAGCCCACCGGTTTGGCTTCACGCCCTAAACCAGACCGTGACATTTTAATTGCCGAATCAAGAGCCTTTATTGCTTCATCTTGTCCAAACACAACTCTTGCCAAGTTCTTCCCTAAGTTTTTAAGCATGTCTAGATCATTACTACTGACTGTATTGGATGGAATTCTAGCTATTTTCGCCACTATCTCTTCAATATCCTGAACACCAATTGTTTTCTTGCGCTGTTTAATGGGCATCAAACGGCGCTTAGCACCTGCTTCATCAATGACATCAATGGCTTTATCAGGCAAGTACCGATCATTAATGTAGCGTGACGCAAGCTCAGTCGCTTTACGTAATGCTGGTAAGGTATATTTAACGTTGTGGTGCTCTTCAAAACGAGACTTTAAACCTTTCAGAATTTGATAAGATTCTTCAACACTGGGTTCTGGTACATCTATTTTTTGGAATCGACGAGCAAGTGCCCTATCCTTCTCAAAAACACCTCGATATTCTGCATAAGTAGTCGAACCAAGACATTTTATTTCACCACTAGCCAGTACCGGCTTAATTAGATTGGAGGCATCCATAGCACCACCAGATGCTGACCCAGCACCAATAATAGTATGAATTTCATCTATAAAAAGGATCGCTCCCGGTTCTTTCTTCAGTTGATTGATGACCGCTTTTAATCGTTTTTCGAAGTCACCTCTATACTTAGTTCCTGCCACCAAGGCACCAAGATCGAGCGAATAGACAATACTATCAGACAGTATCTCAGGAACCTCTTCTTCCACTATCTTTCTGGCTAGGCCCTCAGCAATGGCTGTTTTACCTACGCCAGCTTCACCGACAAGCAATGGGTTATTCTTCCTGCGTCGACACAAGGTTTGAATAATTCGCTCAACTTCATGATCGCGGCCAATAAGGGGATCAATTTTTCCTGCAATAGCGAGTTCGTTTAAATTGGTTGCAAATTGGTCTAGTGGGCTTGCTTTATCGGACTCAGGCGCACCACTTTCATCCGGTGGAGCCAGAGTGTCATCTTCACTATCTTCATTAATACGACTTATGCCGTGTGATAGATAGTTAGTGACGTCGAGACGCTCAATATCATGTTTGTTTAATAAAAAAACGGCATGTGAATCTTGTTCAGAAAAAATGGCAACTAACACATTAGCACCAGATACTTCGCCACTTCCAGAGGATTGAACATGAAAAAGAGCACGCTGCAGAACCCGTTGAAATCCCAATGTAGGTTGAGTGTCCCTGTCCTCATCAGTTGATAGTAGGGGTGTATTTTCATCAACAAAAGCTTCTAATTCAGTTTTAAGCAATGCGATATCACTTCCACAGGCCTCCAGTACCGCTATAGCGGCTTCGTTATCAGTAAGCATCAGTAATATATGCTCAACTGTTATAAATTCATGACGCTTTTCGCTGGCATCATGAAACGCCTTATTGAGGGATAGTTCTAACTCTTTGTTCAGCATAGTTATAGTTCCGAGGCCTAACTTCTTTGATCATTTATATAGCTTAGCTGGCACGAATTACAGGGCAGTAAATGTAAATATTTCCAAAGGCCGTAATTGAAGCTAATCGTTTAAGAATACTTTAATTCTCTTCTAAATCGCATAGTAATGGATGTTTATTTTCTCTGGCATAGCTATTGACCTGAGTCACTTTTGTTTCTGCCACATCCTTGGTATAAACACCACAAATACCTTTGCCTGATTTATGTACATTTAACATGATCCGCGTTGCACCCTCACGGTTATGGCTAAAAATTGATTCAAGTATATGGACAACAAATTCCATCGGTGTGTAATCATCGTTGAGAATCAAAACCTTATACATAGGGGGCTTTTTGAGCTTAGGTTTAGTTCGCTCGACCAGTAAGGTGCCGTCGTTATCGTTGTCACTATTTTCGTCTGTCATATTTTAATATTAATGTTCAATCTTTCGCCCTAACTAAGGGTGAGTTGAAAAAAAACAAGGCTAAGCCATTATTCATCTAAAAACTATACTAGGTATTACTAAAATGCATCCAGAAATAACCAATAGCGACCTATTATGGTTAGCTTACGTTCAGAGCCATGATTACTTCAAAAACCTTTTAAAAGTCAAAAAACCCAATCTAGTTAGATCAGTGAACAGGGGGTCTAAAATATATCTGTTCAACTATTGAGATAAAAATCAATTTTTTTAAGAAAAGGCCCATAACCAAAAATACATTTTATGATCAACTTTGACTACCTGATAACTCGATATCTATTGACAATTAATAATAATTAAAGCGGCCCAAACTAAAGTATCAACTCTAACCTCGTTACAACAAATTATATCTAAATTTCAACGAGCCTATGCTCTCTTTATCACTTCTGTTGTATAATCTTTTATAGAATTTTCTACTTATTGATATTCAAATGAGGTCTCTATGAGCTACCAACACATAAAAATACCAACCCAAGGTCAAGCAATTACTGCCAACCAAGACTTGAGTCTGAACGTTCCAGATAATCCTATTATTCCCTTCATAGAAGGTGATGGCATTGGTGCTGATATTTCTCCAGTTATGATTCAAGTAGTTGATGCTGCTGTTAATAAAGCTTACGACGGTTCTAAAAAAATCTCGTGGATGGAAATATATGCGGGTGAAAAAGCAACGCATATTTATGGCGAAGACGAGTGGCTTCCTGAAGAGTCTTTGTCGGTTATGAAAGACTATGTTGTTTCAATTAAAGGGCCGTTGACTACGCCTATTGGTGGTGGCATTCGATCGCTCAACGTGTCTATTCGACAACAGCTTGACCTTTATGCCTGCGTTAGGCCGGTACGCTATTTCTCTGGTATTGAAACTCCATTGAAACGGCCTGAAGATACTGAAATGGTAATATATCGTGAAAATACTGAAGACATCTATGCCGGCATTGAATGGGAAGCTGGTTCCGATGAAGTAAAGAAAGTAATCAAATTCTTTACAGAAGAAATGAATGTAACCGGTATAAGATTCCCCGAGACTTCGGGTATCGGAGTTAAGCCTGTTTCTTCAGAAGGTACTAAAAGGCTGGTACGAAAAGCATTTCAATACGCTATCGATAATGATCGTGATTCGGTAACTCTAGTACATAAAGGCAATATTATGAAATTCACCGAAGGTGGTTTTCGAAGCTGGGGTTACGAGTTAGCGAAGGAAGCATTTGGTGCTACTGAGGTAAACGGTGGCCCGTGGTGTGAATTTAAAAATCCTAAAACCGGTAAAACAATTTCGGTTAAAGATGTAATAGCGGATAACTTCCTTCAACAGATACTACTCAGACCCACTGAGTATGATGTGATTGCTACGCTTAATCTGAATGGTGACTATATTTCTGATGCACTGGCTGCACAGGTTGGTGGTATTGGTATCGCACCCGGCGCTAATATTGCTGACACTATCGGTGTTTTTGAGGCAACTCACGGTACTGCTCCAAAATACACCGGTTTAAATAAGGTTAACCCAGGATCAATTATATTATCTGCAGAAATGATGTTGCGGTATATGGGTTGGACAGCAGCAGCGGATCTAATCATCAAAGGAATGGAAGGTGCCATTGGTGCCAAACAGGTAACTTATGATTTAGCGCGAAATGAACCTGAGGCAACTGAGCTTAGCACCTCTGATTTTGGAGCTGCTGTTATCAAATTTATGGATTAGGCTGTCAATAATGATGATTTAACTGGTTTGCTCCATTCGGTGCAAACCAGTATCTTCTACAATTCGAGCTGCAATTTCTTCTACTGAAATGGTGGTCGTGTTTAAAAATTTTATATTGTGCTTATAATACATTTCTTCCGCAGCACTCAATTCAAATCTGCACTGTTCCAATGAGGCATAACGGCTATCGGCGCGTCTTTCTTGCCGTATATTAACTAGGCGATTAGCGTCCGTGGTAAGTCCATACAATCTGTCTTTAAATGGTCGAATAGGTTCAGGTAGACGATCTGACTCCATGTCCTCTTCTGTAATGGGGTAGTTGGCTGCTTTTAATCCAAATTGCAGTGCCAAGTATAGACAACTTGGGGTTTTTCCTGTCCGTGATACACCAATTAAAATAATATCGGATTCATGGTAGTTGCGTGTTTTGCCACCATCATCGTGAATTAATGAAAAGTCTATGGCGTCAATCCGTGATTCGTATAAAGAAGGATTTGCAATCCGATGTCCCGATTGATGTGACGATGGCATGCCCAACGTTTTTTCAAGACGCGGTAAAAAGTCACTAAACGGGTCTAAAACTAAAGCCTTGCACTGCCCGATAATGGCTTTAAGTTCCGGACTTGCCATGGTCGAAATAACGATAGGCAAGGTATTATCTTCGCTTAAATCACGATCGATTTCCTGACTTACCAACCTCGCCTTTTCTTCGGAGTCTACAAACGGAATCGTTTTCGTTTTAAAGTGAAGGCCAGGAAATTGAGCCAACAAACTGTGACCTAATGTCTCCACCGTTATCGCAGTTCCATTTGATATAAAGTACGCTTTTCGAGTGTTCTCTTCCATAATAAATGACTACAACAGCATTAGTTTAGTGTTTCTCAGAATATCATTGATCAGTGCATCAATATCCACTTTTCTACCAATATAATACTAACTCCTATGATAAAATATTTTTTTAATCACCTGGATCAATAGATCGAAATGACTATCAATATTATGCTGCTTGACCAGCTTGGAATAGACGATGTGCCACTGGTCGGTGGTAAGAATGCTTCATTGGGTGAGATGATTAGCAATTTAGGTAATTTAGGCGTTTCAGTTCCTGGTGGGTTTGCTACCACATCCGCCGCTTTTGATCAGTTTTTAAGCGATGCAGGGCTAACTAAAAAGATTCATCAAACACTCGATCAACTCGACACTAATGATGTCAATACCTTAGCTAAAATTGGCAAAGAGATTAGAGGGTGGATCATTGACTCTCCCCTGCCATCAAAATTTGAGGATGACATTAAGACAGCCTATGAAGCAATGTCTGTCAATGGGTTCGAGGCCACTGTAGCGGTACGCTCATCAGCAACAGCTGAAGATTTACCCGATGCTTCTTTTGCCGGCCAACAGGAAACCTATCTCAATATAAAAGGTATTGATCAAGTCTTACACTCTGTAAAGCTAGTGTTTGCATCATTATTTAACGATCGCGCTATTTCATATCGAGTACACCAGGGATACGCTCATTCTGAAGTATCGCTTTCTGCTGGTATACAACGCATGGTTCGAAGTGACCTGTCATCTAGTGGTGTAATGTTTAGTATCGATACCGAGTCTGGATTTGAAGACGTTGTATTCATCACTAGCAGCTATGGTCTGGGTGAAACTATTGTTCAAGGTGCGGTTAACCCCGATGAATTTTACGTTTATAAAAACACCCTGGGAATTGCTCAACGCAGCATATTGCAAAAGACTCGAGGCAGTAAGCTGATCAAAATGATTTATGCCAACAGCGACAATCCTGCCAAGGCAATCCAAACCGTTAATGTGCCTAAATCAGAACAAATTCTGTTTTCTATTACAGATGAAGATGTTACTGAGCTGGCTAAAATTGCAGTGACAATAGAAAAGCATTACGGCCGAGCAATGGATATCGAATGGGCTAAAGATGGTGAGGATGGCAAAATTTATATTGTTCAAGCCCGGCCTGAAACAGTTCAATCACAAGCAGGCCAGGTGGTCGAAAGATTTGTTCTTAAACAAACTGCAGAGCCAATACTCGAAGGTCGCGCAGTGGGTAATCGTATAGGACAAGGCACCGCTAAGGTTGTGAGCAACCTATCACAAATGGATCAAATTCAGGTGGGTGATGTCTTAGTGACCGATATGACAGACCCGGATTGGGAGCCAGTGATGAAAAAAGCATCGGCAATCGTTACCAACCGAGGCGGTCGAACCTGTCACGCCGCTATTATTGCACGCGAACTCGGTATTCCTGCGCTAGTGGGTACGGGTAACTGCACCGAAGTCATTAAAAATCTGTCTGAAGTAACGGTATCCTGTGCTGAAGGTGATACAGGTTATGTATATCCTGGATTACTCAAATTCGAGCATCAACAGCATGAATGTACCAATATGCCCGACATTCCGGTCAAGGTTATGATGAACATTGGAAACCCTGAACGCGCATTTAGTTTTTCGCGTCTACCTCATTCTGGCGTTGGTCTGGCACGGCTTGAATTTATCATTAATAAAATGATAGGTATTCATCCTCGCGCTTTGCTGGAGTTCGACAAAATGGATAAAGAGTTGCAGCAAAAAATTAGTCTCAAAATTGCCGGCTATCCTAATCCTGTTGAGTATTTCATACAAAAATTAACCGAAGGTATATCAACCTTAGCCGCAGCTTTTGCACCCGAAAAAGTCATTGTTAGAATGTCTGATTTCAAATCAAATGAATATGCCCACTTGCTAGGTGGCGATATTTTTGAACCCGATGAAGAAAACCCTATGCTGGGTTATCGAGGCGCTTCTCGTTATATCAGTGAAGATTTTAAGCCTTGCTTTGCTCTAGAGTGTGAAGCTATTAAGCGGGTGCGTAATCAAATGCAATTGAGGAACATTGAAATTATGATTCCGTTTGTGCGCAC
>Ga0307997_10001080_pt1 | contig 12744 bp, 10 predicted proteins | sample Davwhametageno36_FD_203165 | JGI IMG/M metagenome (GOLD analysis project Ga0307997, IMG submission 203165) | Marine microbial communities from Davis Island wharf, Antarctic Ocean - #36 | ecosystem: Environmental > Aquatic > Marine > Unclassified | place: Antarctic Ocean: Davis Island wharf... | reverse complement strand
TATGAACAATTATTCTCACACAGAGAGTCGGTCTGAACCGCGCTGTAATTCCTACTATAGTGCAACGGTTAATAATGAAACTAGCTATGAAGCTTTGGATAGCGATATTCAGGTCGATGTGGTTATTGTTGGTGGCGGATTTACCGGCGTTGCCTCTGCAGTAGAGCTTGCTGAAAAAGGATATAAAGTTGCTGTGCTCGAAGCCAATAAAATAGGCTGGGGTGCCACGGGTCGTAATGGTGGACAAATTACCGGTAGCCTGTCGGGTGACCAGGCTATGATTCGCCAACTTAAACGTAAAATTGGAACCCAAGCTGAAGATTTTGTCTGGGGCCTTCGCTGGCGTGGTCACGATATTATTAAAAAGCGAGTTGAAAAATATGGTATCCAATGTGATTTGAAATATGGCCATTTACATGCCGCTTACAAATCAAGTCATATGAATGAATTGCAAGCGAGTTATGACGAAGCAGTGTCAAGGGGCATGGGTGACGAAGTGCAATTGATGTCGGCACATGAAATTCCAGATATTTTGGAAACAGATATTTACCACGGTGGCTTACTCAACCAGCGTAACATGCACGTGCATTCTTTGAATTTATGCATTGGTGAAGCAAGAGCGGCGGAAAGTCTAGGTGCTAAGATTTTTGAACACACCGAGGTGCTCGATATTATTGATGGCGTGCAGACAAAAGTGGTGACAAAGCACGGTAGTGTGGTTGCTAATACGGTCTTATTGGCTGGTAATGCCTATCATCGTCTTGGTGGTAAACCGCTCAAAGGCATGTTGTTTCCAGCATCACTTGGCAATCTTGTGACCGTGCCATTAGGCGATGAAGTCGCTAATAAAATCAATCCCAGTGATATTGCAGTATATGATTGTCGCTTTGTGCTCGATTACTATCGACTCACTGCCGATAAAAGATTGATGTTTGGTGGGGGTACTAATTATTCAGGCCGTGATTCAAAACGAGTCGCTGAAGAACTGCGACCAGCGATCGAAAAAACCTTTCCTCGTTTAAAGGGCGTTGAAATTGAATTTGAATGGACAGGCAAAGCAGGTATTGTTATTAATCGAATCCCTCAGTTAGGCAAGCTTTCGCAAAATGTCTATTATGCACAGGGTTACTCTGGTCATGGTATTGCAACAACCCATTTTGTTGGTGAAATTATGGCCAATGCGATTGACGGTAATGCAGAGTCATTCGACATTTTTTCAGGCTTTAAACAAATTCGGATCCCTGCTAATGATTGGGCTGTGCAGCAAATGCTAGCCCTAGGTATGTGGTATTACAAAATGTTAGAGAAAATTGGTTAGCGCTGTAATCGACTCTAAAAAGTGTTTGTTTCATTTTTCTTTCGTTATTGACGACAACCAAAGTTTTATCATTTTTTAACAAAACGAAAACCAAATCATACTCTTACTCATTATTTTTTAAGTACTATGAACTTTCACTTAATTCTAAATAGATTAAAATATTTTGAACTTCTGTTTTAATTAGCTTAATCAATATTTTGACATTAAAGAAAATTATGAGGAGATTTAAATAATGTTTTTAACCCAGAGACAAAACTGTATCCTTGATTTACTAAAGAGTAACGGGCAGGTTTTAGTTGATGAACTTGTTGAAAAGTTTAATGTGACCCCACAAACCATTCGTACGGATCTAAATGAACTTAGCAATGCTAATAAAATTGTTCGAGTTCACGGCGGTGCGCATTTAATCGATGGTCGAGCAAATGTGGAGTATGAGGCTAGACGTCAGATTGCAGCGTCCCAGAAAGTGCTTATTGGGAAGGCGGCATCTAACATGATTCCTAACAATGCCTCTCTATTTATTAATATAGGTACTACTACAGAAGCTTTTAGCGATGCGCTTATTGATCACAAGGGCCTAATGGTAATCACTAATAATATTAACGTTGCCAGTAGTTTGAGATTATTTAAGGAAAATGAAGTTATCATCACGGGTGGGGTAGTGCGGCCGTCTGATGGCGGTATCGTAGGAGAGGCTGCGGTTGATTTCATTGGAAACTTTAAAGTTGACTTCGCCATTATTGGCACTTCGGCGATAGACTTTGATGGATCACTGTTAGATTTTGACTTCCGTGAAGTAAAGGTCGCACAGGCTATTATTAAAAATGCCCGTCACGTTATACTGCTAGCAGATGCCACTAAATTTGACCGAAGTGCTCCCGTTAGAATCGGTCATATTTCCCAGGTTGATACATTTATTACAGATACTATTGTTAATAATGACTTTCGTGACGTATGCATAAAATCTGAGACCGAGGTCATCGAAGTTGCAGGCTGACAGTAGGCATGATCAAAATAAATACCCCAAAAAAATAGCAACATTGTTCAAAAGTAAAAATTCCCGTTCAATCATTTTAATGACTAGACAACATGAGACCATGGTCGTTGAATGTCACCAACAGCATTTGAAGTCAACTGAGAGCCTAAGCTTAGGCTTTTAGTTGACTGAAAAAAAACATTTATTTTCAGAGTCTAAATAATTAGACAATTTAAGGGTGTAATATCCACCTTTACTTTCATTTGACATTCGTTTTACCTTCGGTTAATTTGTTTTCAAGCGCTGAACCCATCAGTTGTATTCATAATCATAATTCTAAGGAGCAACATTGTCTGAAATAGACGATATATTTGTCATTGGTGGCGGTATAAACGGGTGTGGAATTGCGCGCGATGCTGCTGGTCGTGGATATTCTGTTCGGCTTGCTGAAATGAATGATTTAGCCAGTGGAACCTCTTCCTGGTCTTCTAAACTCATTCATGGTGGTTTTCGTTATTTAGAACATTACAAATTTAAACTGGTTCGAGAATCACTTGGTGAACGTGAGATTCTTTTGAAAATGGCTCCGCACATTATTTGGCCAATGCGATTTGTACTGCCCCACCATAATTCAATGCGGCCAGCTTGGTTGTTGAGGCTCGGACTATTTTTATATGATCACATCGGCAAACGTAAGCTATTGCCTGGAACCAAACAAATAAATTTAAGAACTGATGCGGTCGGAAAACCCCTTAAAACGAAATTTTCAAAGGGATTTGAATACTCTGATTGTTGGGTAGATGATGCACGACTTGTCGTGTTAAATGCCCAAGATGCCCAAAAGCATGGGGCTATCATTGAAACCCGAACTAAAGTTGTATCTGCTCGAAGAGGAGATGGGCATTGGTCTATATCAACTAAAAACTGTCGTACTGGAGAAATATCTCAGCACAAAGCGCGTTTACTCGTCAATGCTTCGGGGCCTTGGGTTGATAAGGTATTGGGTGAAGCACTTGATAGCAAGCGCTCCAAAAATGTTCGCCTAGTGCAAGGCAGTCATATAGTCGTCCCTAAAATTCACGATCATGACAGAGCCTACATATTTCAGAATGCAGATAATCGAATTATTTTTGCTTTACCTTACGAGCAAGATTACACCTTAATTGGCACTACGGATCAGGATTACCACGGCGATCCTGCTGACGTCAAAATCACTGAGCCCGAAATTTCTTATATATGTGCTTCAGTCAGTGAATATTTTGAAAAGCCAGTTAATGTCGATGATGTTGTTTGGTCTTATTCGGGTGTTCGCCCACTTTATGATGATGGTGCGACGGAGGCACAAGAAGCCACCCGCGATTACGTTTTACGGGTTGATGGTGATGATTTGCCTGTGATTAATATTTTTGGTGGAAAGATTACTACCTATCGGAAATTGTCAGAATCAATGATGATGAAAATTGAAGCTTTGATAGGTGCGCGGTTTGGCGCTTGGACTGCAGAATCGAGTCTTCCTGGTGGTGATTTTGAGGTATCTAATTTTGATTTTTTGTTGGCAAAGCTGTTACAAGAATTTGAATTTTTAGGCTCAAGGCTTGCTACAAGGCTTGTTCGTTCGTATGGGACTAATGCTTGGGTGATAACGAAGGGTGCTTCAAATATTGACGATATGGGTAAAGATTTTGGTGGTACTTTATCTGAGCGTGAGATTGAATACCTGATCAACCATGAATGGGCAGAATGTGCAGAAGATATAATCTGGCGGAGATCTAAACTGGGTATTCGACTTGATAATAAGGAAGTGTTGGCAATTGAAGATTGGATTAAACAAAAGTTTGAATCTAATCAATATGCAGAGCAACAACGGAGTCAGAATTGTTAGAGCTGCGAAATTTGAGCAAAAAAGTCGGATCTTCTATTCACATCAATGACGTGTCATTGATGCTGGAGAAGGGATCTTTAAATGTTTTGCTTGGCGCAACTTTGTCTGGAAAAACTTCACTAATGAGGTTAATGGCGGGACTTGATAAGCCGACCTCGGGTGAAATACTAATGAATGGCGTAAGTGTACTTAGGACTCCTGTTCAACAACGTAATATAGCAATGGTTTATCAGCAGTTTATAAACTACCCGGCATTTTCAGTTTATGAAAATATAGCATCTCCAATGCGGGTGGCGGGCGTTGATAAAAAAACTATTGATATAAAAGTTCGTGAAGCCGCTGATTTAATGAAACTTACTCCGTATCTGGACCGAGGGGTTCTTAATTTGTCTGGTGGACAGCAGCAGCGCACAGCGCTTGCAAGAGCCTTAGTGAAAGGTGCTGAATTAGTTTTATTAGATGAGCCGCTTGCTAATTTAGACTACAAGTTGCGTGAAGAGCTTCGAGTAGAGCTACCAAAAATTTTTGCTGAGACTGGTGCAATATTTATTTATGCGACGACTGAGCCCCAAGAAGCATTGTTGCTTGGCGGTAGGACGGTTACGCTGCATAAGGGTTGTGTAACTCAGTTCGGTCATACGATTGACGTTTATAATAACCCATCAAATTTAGACACAGCTCAGACCTTTTCTGACCCGCCGATGAATGTAATCTCAATGCGGAAACAAGCGGATCAGTTTGTTTTTTCACAAGGTTTGGTTGATTGTCCAAAACAACTCCTAGGATTGGCTGACGGTCCGTATAGCATTGGTATTCGGCCTCACCATTTGATGTTAAAAGAATCGAAGAGCGCCTCACTTAAAATTGAAGCGCCAGTCTCTAGTACTGAAATTTCTGGGTCTGAAACTTTTATTCACTTGTTGCAGGGTGACCTTAAGTTGGTTGTGTTAACTCATGGTGTTCACCGGGTCGCAATTGGAGATCAAATTCCAATATATATAGATCCGTCCAAGTTTTTTATATTTGACCAACGCGACGCGCTTGTGTCTGCACCCAGCGTTGGAGTTGCGTAATGGCTCAAATTACACTCGATAAATTAGCGCACTCTTACTTAGAAAACCCTAAAACTGATAACGATTTTGCACTGAAGGAAATTGATTATGTTTGGGATGATGGTGGTGCTTATGCTCTTTTAGGCCCTTCTGGGTGCGGCAAAACGACACTTCTGAATATAATATCTGGGCTTCTGGTCCCGTCAAAAGGGAAAGTCCTATTTGACGACCGTGATGTCACTACCTTTCAGCCTGAACAGCGCAATATTGCACAAGTTTTTCAATTTCCCGTTATCTATGACACGATGACAGTGCGTCAGAATCTCGAATTTCCATTAAAAAATCGCCATGTTCCAAAGCATGAAATTGCGAAGCGAGTTGACGAAATGATTGAAGTTCTCGATTTGAGTGAGAAGGCTAATTTAAAAGCTCGTGGACTGACAGCTGATGAAAAACAGAAGATTTCTTTAGGTCGCGGGTTAGTTCGTTATGATGTCAATGCCATTTTGTTTGATGAGCCGTTAACTGTTATCGATCCACATATGAAATGGCAGCTTCGTACTAAACTAAAAGAACTCCACCGTCAGTTTAATCACACTATGATTTATGTCACTCATGATCAAACAGAGGCTATGACCTTTGCCGACAAGGTTGTGGTCATGTACGAAGGAGAAGTAGTACAGATAGGCACACCGGAAGAACTTTTTGATGAACCCAAACATACTTTTGTAGGCTATTTCATTGGCTCACCAGGTATGAATATCCTGCCTGTTAATGTTGTTGGAAATCAAGCTAAAATTGGAAGCCATTCTGTTGATCTGAAAGGGTCATATCCTGATTTGACGGGGAAAATTGAACTTGGGATTCGGCCAGAATTCATGTCGTTTAATGAAACCGGAGTAGGTATTCCAGTTCAAATTACGGGCGTTGATGATATTGGTCGGTTTAAAATTGTTCACGCTAATATTGATAATATTGAGGTGAATGTTGTTTTGAATGAAGGCGAAAGTATTCCTTCAGATCCAAAAGTTACGCTTCAAACCTCACGTACTAATATTTATCAAAACGATCACTTGGTTCGACCCCTAGTTAACGAAAGAGGTACATAGGTGATGGAAAAAACTTACAACAATAAGGCTTGGTTGTTAGTCATTCCTGTTTTTATACTGGTCGCATTATCTGCAATCATTCCAATAATGACGGTGGTTAACTACTCAGTTCAAGACACCTTTGGTGGCAATAAATTTTTCTGGGTTGGCACTGAATGGTTTACCGATGTGTTGAGATCTGAGCGCTTCCATAACGCATTAGGGCGCAACCTTCTGTTCTCGTTTATTATCCTTTGTATTGAAATTCCGTTAGGTATTTGGATTGCTCTTTCAATGCCTAAGAAAGGCATTTGGGTGCCTGTTTGTCTTATCATGATGGCACTGCCGCTTCTCATTCCATGGAATGTCGTTGGTACAATATGGCAAATTTTCGGCCGAGGTGATATTGGCCTTCTTGGGCACACAATGTCCTTACTCGGCATTGATTATAACTACACCAATAACATTTTTGATGCTTGGCTTACCATCATCATCATGGACGTATGGCATTGGACCAGTCTCGTCGTGTTACTTTGCTATGCGGGTCTAGTGTCTATACCAGAAGCGTATTATCAAGCGGCAAGAATTGACGGTGCGTCAAAGTGGTCGGTGTTTCGCTTTATTCAATTACCCAAAATGCGCGGAGTCTTAATCATAGCGTTTCTTCTGCGTTTTATGGACTCATTTATGATTTATACCGAACCCTTTGTCCTTACGGGTGGTGGCCCAGGAAACTCAACAACCTTCCTATCTATTGATCTTGTGAAGCAAGCCATTGGTCAATTTGATCTGGGACCAGCAGCAGCAATGTCGCTGATTTATCAGTTAATCGTGCTTTTAATTTGCTATATCTTCTTTACTGTGATGAGCCATGTTGGAAGTGATAAGCCTTTAGAAGAGAAGGCAGAGTAATGCTTAATGATAAGAGCTCAACGACCAATCTAGTCGACAGTGCGATGAGCGAAGTGCAGTTCGTGCGCAAGCCCTTAAATCTTAAATGGATTACACCGTCTCTTTATATTATCTTTTTGATGTTACCGATTTATTGGCTCATTAATATGAGTTTCAAAAGCAATCAGGAAATTCTTTCAACATTTACGTTGTTCCCTGAGAACCCAACATTGAGTAACTATGTTGTAATATTTAGCGACCCGTCTTGGTATAACGGTTATATAAATTCTATGATTTATGTGGCCTTAAATATGGTCATTTCGATTTCAGTCGCGCTGCCTGCTGCCTATGCATTCTCAAGGTATCGTTTTTTAGGCGACAAACATATGTTCTTTTGGTTGTTGTCTAATCGGATGGCACCTGCCGCTGTTTTTGTGCTTCCATTTTTTCAACTTTATTCATCGTTCGGGTTAATCGATACGCATATCGCGGTCGCACTGGCGCACTGTCTTTTCAACGTGCCGTTGGCCGTTTGGATTTTAGAAGGGTTTATGTCCGGCATTCCAAAAGAAATCGATGAAACCGCTTATATAGATGGCTATTCATTTCCAAGGTTCTTTGTGAAGGTCTTCATCCCATTGATTGCCTCTGGTATTGGTGTCGCAGCATTCTTCTGTTTTATGTTTTCTTGGGTTGAATTACTCATCGCAAGAACACTGACCACTGTTGATGCAAAACCGATCGCTGCAATAATGACTAGAACTGTCGGTGCGGCAGGTGTTGATTGGGGAGTTTTAGCCGCAGCAGGTGTTCTCACCATTATCCCCGGCGTATTGGTTATCTATTTCGTCCGTAATTATATTGCTAAGGGCTTTGCCCTTGGTCGCGTTTAAATAACTCATAGGAGCGTTAATAAATGGAACTCTCTTGGATGGCATGGACGGGCCCTACCGCAATATTCTGGATAGGCATTATCAGCTGCATTCTCGCAATGTGTGTATGGGAATATTTTTCACCTGGTGGTAACCCACGGGTCGGTATTTTATGCTTTGAAACAACAAGGGGTGATCGTCTTTTCATATCACTTATTGGTAGTGCTTTTATCCACCTCGGCTGGCTAGGGTTTATCGGTGCAGCTGGATTATGGTGGGCTCTTGGTATCTCATTGATTTACGCCATCAGTGTTTTTAAAACAGTGTAATGGCAAACTTGGGCAGGTTCTTTAATGCTTGCTCTTCGACTCCGCATTAACCCTTAAGGAGGATTAAAATGCGAAAACATGTACTAAAGTCAACGGCAATAGCTGGTCTGATGATAGGAATGAGTTCTGCACAGGCTGATATGGCTGCAGCAGACAAATTCCTAGCGGACGAAATTGCGGGCGTTTCAGTTTTAAGTGCTGAACAGCAAAAAGCAGAAATGAAGTGGTTTATTGATGCTGCAAAACCCTATACAAACTTAAGAATCAAAGTTGTCTCTGAAACTATTGGTACTCATGAATATGAATCCAAAGTGCTTGCACCAGCTTTTACGGCCATCACGGGTATAGAAGTTATTCATGACTTGATTGGTGAGGGCGACGTCGTTGAGAAGCTTCAGACCCAAATGCAGTCTGGCGAGAATATTTACGATGCCTATGTAAATGACTCTGATCTGATTGGAACTCACTGGCGTTATAATCAGGTGCGTAACTTGACTGATTGGATGGCAGGAGAGGGTAAAGACGTTACAAACCCAGGCCTAGACCTTGCTGATTTCATTGGAACTTCCTTTACGACTGCTCCAGATGGCAAACTTTATCAACTGCCTGATCAGCAGTTCGCAAATCTTTACTGGTTTCGATACGATTGGTTCAACGATAAAAAGAATATGGCCGATTTCAAAACTAAATATGGTTATGATCTCGGTGTTCCAGTGAATTGGTCAGCGTATGAAGATATTGCTGAATTTTTCACTGGACGCGACCTCTCTCGTTTAGGCGTTGATGGCAATGTTTATGGCAACATGGACTATGGCAAAAAAGATCCTTCACTGGGTTGGCGCTATACTGACGCCTGGATGTCTATGGCTGGCATGGGCGACATCGGTGAACCAAACGGTCTTCCCGTAGATGAATGGGGTATTCGTGTTAATGACAAGTCACAGCCAACAGGTTCTTGTGTTGCGCGTGGTGGTGCAACTAATTCTCCAGCTGCCGTTTATGCGGTTGAAAAAGCCATTGAGTGGTTAAAAAAGTACTCTCCACCTGAAGCTGCTGGCATGACATTTGGTGAAGCAGGTCCAATTCCTGCCCAAGGTAATGTTGCTCAACAAATGTTCTGGTACACCGCTTTTACTGCAGCGACGGTTAAGCCTGGTTTACCAGTAATGAATGAAGACGGCACTCCAAAGTGGCGTATGGCCCCATCACCTCATGGCGCTTACTGGAAAGAAGGCACTAAGATTGGTTATCAGGATGCAGGCTCATGGACTCTCATGCAATCTACGCCTGTTGATCGTGCTCAAGCGGCTTGGTTATATGCTCAGTTCGTAACCTCAAAAACGATTGATCTAAAAAAATCTGATGTTGGCCTGACATTCATTCGTGAATCAACAGTTAATTCGGAGCACTTCACCAAACGTGCCAATAAGCTCGGTGGGTTAATTGAGTTCTATCGTTCACCAGCGCGTGTGCAGTGGTCACCAACGGGAACTAATGTGCCCGATTACCCAAAACTTGCGCAACTGTGGTGGCAGAACATTGGTGATGCGATGTCTGGTGCTAAAACAGCACAAGGTGCATTGGATAGCCTATGTGCGGCTCAAGAGAAAGTGCTTTCTCGTATAGAGCGTGCAGGTGTTCAGGGTGAACTTGGTCCTAAATTGAATGAAGAAAAGGATGCTAGTTACTGGTTAGCACAAGCGGGTGCACCAAAAGCAAAACTGGCTAATGAGAAACCAGCGGGCGTTACGGTTTCATATGATGAGCTGGTAAAAAGTTGGACTCAGTAGTTTGTATCTAGAGTGGAAAAAAGAGCCTGTTTTCGTTTAACGGTTGCTTAATTAGGCAGGCTATTTAGACCTGGGGAAACCCAGGTCTTTTTTAATTTAAGTGGAAAGTAGAGACCGCAATGGTCCCTACTTTTACTTTTGCAATAGATAAGGGCACTCTGCCTTCAGAGGGTTTCCACCTCCTAATGACAGTACCTTAAACTCAAGCCCGTTCGACGGCTTAAATAGTCGAGCTAAAATCATTTTTCGATGTGTTGATAGTGTAAGGCTCTATATACGCGTGAGTTAAAGCTCACTATCGATTTTATAGAGCATTGATTATGGGAAAACTAATGGCAAATACTTTTTTTAATAGTGATCTTTTATCGGGTAAAACAGTAGTAATAACGGGTGCAGGTCGTGGTATTGGTCTCGAAGTCGCAACGTTAATGGCTCAATGTGGCGCGAAAATAATAGCGCATAGTGGTCGTCAAGGTACCGCAAAAAACCTCTCTGAAATTTCAGACTCTGTTTTTGAAGCTGATTTCACAGACACCAAATCAGTCAGTGCGTTTATTGAATTTGTACAAACTGAAACTTCAGTAATTGATGTTTTGATTAACAATGCAGGGACTATGTTAGGCAGATTTGTAGCCGATGAACTCACCAGCGATCAATATCAACAACTTGTTAACTTGAATCAAACTTCGGTTGTTCAAATCACCAGTGCATTAATTCCATGGCTCCGTCAATCACGAACTGCTTCAATCATTAATACGGTCTCTATTTCTGCTACAACAGGGGGCAGTGCGGGTTCATCCATTTACAGCGCTACAAAAGCTTTTATTAGCACATACACAAAAGCACTCGCAAGGGAGCTTGCAACAGATAATATTAGAGCTAATGCGGTCTCTCCAGGCACCATAGCAACTGACTTTCATAAACGTTATTCGAGTGAACAAAAATTGGAATTAACGAGACGGTCTATTCCTCTTCAGCGACTGGGTACACCCGAAGATTGTTCGCCTGCGTACGTGTTCTTATCGTCTGAAAAGCTATCTGGCTATATCACCGGCCAGGTAATAGAAATCAATGGAGGGCAATTGATTATTTAACTGTTAGTGCTATTGAATCTTTATAACTGAGGCCTATTAGCAGTTCATCAATTGACTAAAGAGAAAAAAATGACAACTAAAATTAAAATCGGCATCAATGGGTTTGGACGTATCGGGCGCATGGTATTCCGCGCCATTAAAAAAGACTTCCCCCACTTAGAAGTAGTTGGTATTAACGATTTGCTTGATAACGATTACCTTGCTTATATGTTGAAATATGACACCGTACATGGTCGTTTTGATGGCGAGATAGTGGTTGACGATAACTACTTTGTGATTGATGGTAAACGAATACGTTTATCTGCCGAACGTAATCCTGAAGCATTGAAGTGGGGTGATATTGGCGTTGATGTGGTGCTTGATTGCACTGGTTTTTTTCTGACCGAAAAAAGTTGTCAGGCGCATATTGATGCAGGTGCGAAAAAAGTGGTTCAATCAGCACCACCTAGTGACAATACGCCGATGTATGTTTACGGCGTAAATCATAAAAAATATGCGGGGCAAACCATAGTATCTGCAGCGTCGTGTACTACTAACTGTCTTGCACCAATGGCTAAAATTGTTGACGATAATTGGGGGCTTAAACGGGGATTGATGACAACAGTTCATGCAGTCACGGCATCACAAAAAACAGTGGATGGTGCATCAACCAAAGACTGGCGTGGTGGTCGGTCAGTGTTTGAGAATATTATTCCATCCTCGACGGGTGCAGCAAAAGCAGTTGGCGTAGTGTTGCCTAAACTTAATGGCAAACTGACCGGCATGGCTTTTCGTATTCCTTCGGTTGATGTTTCTGTTGTTGACTTAACGTGTGAGCTAATTAAACCGGCATCTTACGAAGAAATATGTAGCGCTTTTAAAGAAGCCGCTGAAGGTGCAATGAAAGGTACATTGCAATACACCGAAGACAAGGTCGTGTCTTCAGATTTCCGCGGTACTAGTGCGTCTTCAATTTTTGATGCCAGCGCTGGTATTGCATTAGATGACACTTTTGTGAAGTTAGTGTCGTGGTATGATAATGAATATGGTTTTACCTGCAATATGTTGCGATTAGCGGAATATATTTCAGATTAAACTTTATTAGTGGCTTAACGTTCTCAATCAAAAATTACTGTTGTCCCTGAATATAAAAAGGGTTAATGGAGTCGTAGCTATCTGAAACCTGAGTGTAGGGTTCCAATTGATTTGCAATCGATTATGAAGCGTTCTAAGGTCTAATATTAATACTTTGATTTGATATGGCTTTACACACGGTTTAGTTAAAGTGTCACTTTCGATTGTGCCAAAACAGGGTAAGCGGCCTGAATCGTATTCTCTAGTTTAATAGACAGCGCATTACAAACTGAATCGAGCTTTTCCATTTTTCTGGTTCGTAAGCGTAACATCGATACGGTTAATTCAAGTACGGGGAAAAAAGGGCTATTAATAACTTTCAGTAGACCATACCTTAGC
>Ga0307997_10001078_pt1 | contig 12748 bp, 14 predicted proteins | sample Davwhametageno36_FD_203165 | JGI IMG/M metagenome (GOLD analysis project Ga0307997, IMG submission 203165) | Marine microbial communities from Davis Island wharf, Antarctic Ocean - #36 | ecosystem: Environmental > Aquatic > Marine > Unclassified | place: Antarctic Ocean: Davis Island wharf... | reverse complement strand
ATCCCAAGCAATTACATGCGGGATGCGACGTTTTCCCAGTTGACCAAGTTCTCAAGGAAATTGGTCAGGTAAACAGGACGCTTATTGCGGAAATCGATGTAATAGGAATGTTCCCAAACATCACAGCCCAGCAACGTTGTCTGACCGAAACAAACAGGGTTCACGCCGTTTTCAGTCTTAGTAACCTTCAGGCCGCCGTCGGTGTCTTTGACCAACCACGCCCAACCGGACCCAAACTGACCAGCGCCAGCAGCAGAAAACTGCGACTTAAACTCGGCGACTGAGCCAAAGCTTTCGACCAATGCAGCTTCAAGCTCGGACGGCATCGCGTTGCCGTCAGGACCCATCATTTCCCAGAACTGGTTGTGATTCCAAAGTTGGCTGATGTTATTGAAGATACCGTTCTGAGCGACCGAAGACGCGTCATACGTGCCCTTAATGATCTCTTCGAGGGATTTATCCGCCCACTGCGTACCTTCAATCGCCTTATTGCCATTGGTGACATAAGCGTTGTGGTGCAAATCGTGGTGGAATTCGAGCGTTTCAGCGGACATGCCTTTAGATGCAAGTGCGTCGTGGGCATACGGCAGATCAGGAAGTTCAAAAGCCATGATGTGTCTCTCTCTTGAAAAAATTGCAGTTTTCTTACCGCTTTACATGTCATAAGTGCCGCCAAGGTCAAGGGTCAGAAATGTCCGACGGCCCCGCCCTTTGCAGCAGCGGCCAGTAACTTGAACGTATAATCAGCGACAGACCGGAAACAGATGATGGCAAACGTGTCGTCGTCTTTCATCCAAAACGCGGCGGCCACTTGGCCCAAGCGGGTCCGGCGAAAATCACCCGGCTGAAACGTTGATGGGTGCAAATCGACAGGGGCGGCTTTCGCCATGACCTCGCGTGAATAGGTGCCCTCGACAAAGATAAGCGCCCGCGCATCAGACAAATTTTCTGCCAAATAATGCTGGCCCTTCAGCGCCTTGTCGATCTTTGCGATCGCATCTGCTGCATCCGCATGCGGCACAAGGATCAGCGCCTCATCAGGCGACATCCATGCCAGTGCGTTATCCCCGCTCATGGTAGCTTGACCCATTTTCGGGAACGTAGCACCGGTTACGGCCTTACAAACCGATTTCAGTTTTGCGTTCGACAAATCACCGCGCAGGGTAATCATACCTTGCAGACCACCTTCACGAACCGTGACTTCGCCTGCGGCGACTGCGCCCTGCAATGCGCTGACAGCATTAGACATTTTGCTTCTCCCCGTCTTTGTCAAAGAACACCTGATCGACGATTTTGGCAGCGACTGTGCCACCGTCAATTTTGTTAAATTCAAGAACTTCGCCCATCCGGTCAGGCCCGTGCAGCACAAGACCCATGGCAATCCCGCGATCCATGTTAGCCGAATAATAGGTCGATGTGACGCGGCCTTGGGTGTTGCGCTGACCGTTGGCATTGACGCCGTCGGCAATCGCATAGGCCCCGTCCGGCAACACGGACCCGTCAACCGTTTCCAAACCCACCAGTTTCCAGCGGTTCGGATCAGCCATATGCGACCGCGTATGCGCGCGCTTGCCAAGGTAGTCATCTTTCTTTTTTGACAAGGCCCATTGCAGGTTCAAATCCTGCGGGATCACTGTCCCGTCGGTTTCGTCCCCGATCATGATAAAGCCCTTCTCGGCGCGCAAAATGTGCAAACATTCGGTGCCATAAGGCATGACGCCAAATTCAGCACCAGCGTCTAGCAATGCATCCCAGAACGCACGCCCTTGGCTTGCTGGGACCGCAATCTCATAGGACAATTCGCCAGAGAAACTAATCCGGTAGGCCCGTGCATCAAAGCCGCCAAGGTTTACATCGCGCCACTGCATAAACGGCAACGTTTCTTTGGACACGTCCATGCCGCCCAGCTTTTCCAACACCTTACGTGCATTCGGACCAACAACGGCGATCTGCGCAAGCTGTTCTGTCACGTTGGCGACGTAAACTTTCTGATCCCACCATTCACACTGCAACCAGTCTTCCATCCACGCATGGATACGCTCTGCGCCGCCAGTTGTGGTGTGGCAGAGCCATGTCTCATCGTCGATCCGCGCAACCACGCCGTCATCTGATAAGAACCCGTTTTCGGTGCACATCAGGCCGTAACGGCATTTGCCGGCAGCCAGATTGGACATCATGTTGGTGTACATCATATCAAGGAATTTGCCCGCATCAGCACCCTTCACGATCAGCTTACCAAGCGTGGACGCGTCCAAAAGACCAAGGTTCTCTCGGGTGTTTTTCACTTCACGGTTGACCGCATCATGCACCGTCTCACCATCACGCAAATACGTGTAAGGGCGGCGCCACTGACCAACAGGTTCGTTGTCTGCACCATTCTCATTTGACCAATCGGACACAGGTGTCATGCGGATCGGTTGGAACAGTTCGTCACGCGCAGGACCTGCAATCGATGCCATTGAAATCGGCGTATACGGTGGGCGGAACGTGGTCGTTCCGACGTTCGGAATATCCGCATTCAGTGCTTTAGAAAGGATCGCCAAGCCGTTAATATTACTCAATTTACCTTGATCCGTCGCCATACCAAGCGTGGTATAGCGCTTAGCGTGCTCTACGCTTTCAAAGCCCTCTTGGGCGGCCAATTGCACGTCGCTGACTTTCACGTCGTTCTGAAAATCTAGCCATGATTTCGACCGCAATGCCTGCTTGGCACCCTGCGGCATTAACCACACCGGAGAGATCGGTCCTTCGCTCGCATCTTCACCCATTGGTGCAGCGCCAGATTTACCCGTGGCGCCAGCGGTTTTTGCGGCCGCGCGCCCTGCGGCGAACCCGTCAGCGATGCCTTCAGCGGTGAACAGATGGCCGTTGGCGATGCCCGCCGTGGTAACAAACCCCTGCCCGTCTGCGCCCAGTGGCGGCAATTCGGGATTGGGCCGGAACATGGCTTGGGCGTCGTCCCACACCAGCTTGCCGCCGCAATGCGACCACAGGTGTACAACAGGTGACCAACCGCCGGACATGGCGACGCAATCACAAGAAACTTCTTCTAATTCAGCGCCTTCGCCCGCTTGAGCACAAATACCGACGCCGGTGACGCGTTTGCCGCCTTTGACTTTGGCGATGCCTTTGCCCATTTCAACACGAATGCCCAAGGCGCGAGCTTCATCAATTAGTTCGCCGTTTGCAGCGGTACGCGCGTCGATGATAGCTGGAATTTCCAAGCCCGCTTTTTTCAACGTAATCGCGGTGCGGTAGGCGTCGTCGTTGTTGGTAACAACCACGGTGCGGTCGCCCATCGAGACGCCCCAGTTCACGACGTAATCGCGCACGGCGGCGGCCAAAACGACGCCAGGAATGTCGTTGCCAGCGAATGAAAGAGGCCGTTCAATTGCCCCTGTTGCGGTGACAATTTGCTTGGCCCGAACGCGCCACAAACGATGACGCGGCGCGTCTGTTTCGGGCGCGTGATCTGTGATCCGCTCGTATGCCAGAACATAGCCGTGATCGTAGACGCCAGACCCTTGGGTCCGGTTACGAACGGTTACATTGTCCATGTTTTCAAGGTCTTGCAGTGTATTCTTAACCCAGCCTTCGGCAGGCATGCCGTCAACACTTGGTTGGTCTACAACAGCGCGACCACCCCAGTGGGCGGTCTGTTCCACCAGCAGCACGCGCACGCCTGAACGACCCGCCGCAAGGGCTGCTGAAAGGCCTGCAATTCCGCCGCCGACGACCATGACGTCTACGTTGATGTTGAAGTGTTCGTAGGTGTCTAGATCCCGGTCTTTTGGGGCTTTGCCTAGGCCTGCGGCGTGGCGGATAATTGGTTCATAGACATGCTTCCAGAAGGGGCGCGGATGGATGAACATTTTGTAGTAAAAACCAGCCGGCATAAAGCGCGACAGATGCTTATTTATTGCCCCAATATCGAAGTCGAGGGACGGCCAATGGTTCTGCGATTTGGAGGTCAAACCGTCGAATAATTCGGTCGTTGTGACCCGCTGGTTTGGCTCGAAATTCGCGCCTTCACCAAGGTTTACAAGGCCGTTTGGCTCCTCTGCGCCAGACGCCAAAACGCCGCGTGGACGGTGGTATTTAAACGAGCGTCCCATCAACATTTGGTCGTTGGCAAGCAGGGCTGAGGCGAGGGTATCGCCCTCAAAACCCGACAGATTTTTACCATTAAAGGTAAAGGATACCGCTTTGTTTTTGTTCACTAAACGGCCTGTATTGGCAAGACGTGTGCTCATGAGAAATCTCCCCACGACCAACCGGGTCGTGCCGCTGTGATTGTGTCTTTGATCGCTTGTGGTGGCTCAAGCGTTTGGGCGGAGTATGTGCCGAAAACTTGCAGCGTCGCGGTGCAGCGGGCTGCGTGGAAAAACTTGCCGCAACCATAGATGTGGCGCCAGCGTTCAAAGTGTACGCCTTTGGGGTTTTGGCGCTGGAACAAGTAGTCGTGGAATTCGTCATCGCTGGAGCCGGGTCCAAAGCGTTTCAGGTGGGCTTCGCCCTCGCCGTGGAGGTCGGTTTCGTCGGCGTCCACGCCGCAGTAAGGACAGTTTAAGGTCAGCATGTTGCACCCCCAGAAAACACCAATTTTGTGGTGTATTTATTGCATAAGTTTTGCATAAGTTTTGCATATGTCACATTGCGCGGCGCAATTTTCGCCCCTACGTTGGCCATATGACTTGGTTTTACATCATTGTTGGCGGCTTGTTCGCCCTTGGCGGCGGCATCGCGATTTACGAGCTGCGCCGTGGCCGTCCGTTTGCAATTGAGCATATCAACGATGACCCCGAAGCCGAGGCCACTGGCGAGAAAACCCGTTTTGGTGACACGATCAAAGACCGCACTTATCAAGATCTGATGCATTAGTGCGCCACCCCTGCTGCGACGGATTCGTCGATGAATTTACCTTCGCGGAAACGGAACATGTTGAATTCTTCGGTAAGCGGCGATTGGCCTTTGGCCATCAGTTCGGCCATGGCCCAACCTGATCCGGGAATTGCCTTAAACCCGCCAGTGCCCCAACCGCAGTTCACGAAGATGCCGTCGACCGGTGTTTTGGACAGGATCGGTGAGCGGTCGCCAGTCACGTCGACGATACCGCCCCACTGGCGCAGCATTTTCAGACGCGCAATCATTGGGAAGGTTTCGACCAATGCGCGCACCGTTTCCTCAATGTGGTGGAACGATCCGCGTTGGGTGTAGTTGTTATAGCCGTCGGTGCCGCCGCCGATGACCATTTCGCCTTTGTCGGATTGCGACATGTAGCCGTGCACGGTGTTGGCCATCACGACGACGTCCATGCAGGGTTTGATCGGCTCTGATACCAGTGCTTGCAGCGAGACGGATTCCATTGGCAGACGGAAACCTGCCTTTTCAGCCAAGACAGACGCGTGACCCGCCACGACCATGCCGAGTTTATCGCAATCAATCGGTCCTTTGGAGGTGTCGACGCCGACGACTTTACCCGCGTTCGTGCGCACGCCAGTGACTTCGCATTGTTGGATCACGTCCATGCCCATGTCAGAACAGGCCCGCGCATAGCCCCAAGCAACCGCATCGTGGCGCGCTGTGCCGCCGCGTGCTTGCCATAGACCACCCAGGACCGGATAGCGCGGCCCGTCGATGTTCATGATTGGCACGAGTTCTTTGACGCGTGCTGGTTCGATCCATTCGGTGGTCACGCCTTGCAGTGCGTTTGCATGGGCTGTGCGTTTGTAGCCGCGAATTTCGGCTTGGGTCTGTGCCAGCATGATCACGCCGCGTGGGGAGAACATGACGTTGTAGTTCAGGTCTTGCGACATGGTTTCATAGAGCGAGCGCGATTTTTCGTAGATCGCTGCGGACGGGTCTTGCAGGTAGTTGGACCGGATGATGGTCGTGTTACGCCCTGTGTTGCCGCCGCCAAGCCAGCCTTTTTCCAAGATCGCCACATTGGTGATCCCAAAGTTTTTGCCAAGGTAGTATGCTGTCGCCAGCCCGTGCCCGCCAGCGCCGACGATGATCGCGTCATATTTCTTTTTCGGCTGGGTCGGCTTGGCCCAAGCGCGGTTCCACCCAGTGTGGTTGCGCAGTGCTTCGCGCGCGACGGCAAATGCGGAATAACGTTTCATAGTGGCGAATCCTTTCGGAGGTGGCAGGCAAATCGTTGGTTTGGTTGTGAACCTTTGCACGGAAATGAGGATACTGCCCGCGTCATTCTGCGGTCTGTTTACGACATGTCAATTGGGGTTGGAAATACCCATGTGATGCAGGCTCTTTTCACTTGAACGCGCAGGGATTAGATAGGCCGTAGATTAAAGGTGTTTGCCCATGTTTTTCTGGATCATTTGCGTTTTGCTGGCGGCCGCTGTGGGGGGCGTGGTTACTGCACGCGCTGACGGTGCTTTGCGATGATTTGTCAGACCCCAGAAGAGTTTGCTACCCACTTGACTGAGTTTGGTGCTGTTGCCGGATTGGACCTTGGCACCACGACGATTGGCGTGGCTTTGTCGGATATTATGCGCAGCGTTGCGACCCCAGTAGAGACGATCAAGCGCAAGAAATTTGGCGTCGATGCGGCGGCTTTGCTCAAATTGACCACATCGCGCGATGTGAAGGGGTTGGTCCTTGGATTGCCGCTTAATATGGACGGATCAGAAGGCCCGCGTGCGCAGGCGACCCGCGCATTTGCCCGCAATCTGGAAAAGCTGACGCCGCTGCCGATTACGTTTTGGGACGAGCGTTTGTCGACGGTGGCGGCCGAACGCGCGATGCTAGAGGCGGATTTGTCGCGAAAGCGTCGCGCAGAACTAATCGATCATGTCGCCGCTGGCTTTATCCTACAAGGATTGCTGGATCGGCTGGCACATTTGAGGAATGCCCGAAATGTCTGATGACGTCTGGAAACGCGCCGAGGTTGACAGCCCATGCATTAAAATTTGCGTGGTGCATGCGCAGACAAGGCTTTGCACGGGGTGTTTGCGGTCCATCGACGAGATTGCTGGGTGGTCACAGATGTCACCGGACGCACGCAGTGCCGTGATGGATGCATTGCCCGATCGCGCAAATCTGATCACAAAACGCCGTGGTGGGCGTGCGGCGCGGCTGAAACGCTAGCGCGCAAACACGAAGCATTTGTCGCGCCGGATCATCAGCCATAGCGGTGTGCCGACCTTGGGCAAGAACACTGATGGGACTGCGGCGCGCAGGATGCTTCCGTCAAAATCCATTTTGAATTCAACAAGGCTTTCGTTGCCCATGAACCGTGCGCGCTGCACAATGCCGCGCGCTGGTGTGCCGTCGCTGGGCGTTGGATTTGGCCCGCGCCCTGCCCGATCAAAGTCGATTTTCAGGTGCTGCGGTCGGATCACGATGTCAACATTTGTGCCATCCGGAACGCCGGGTGCAAGAAATTGCCCAAATGGTGTATCGGTCAAAGCACCTGACACGGTCCCTTGGATCACGTTGATATCGCTAAAGAAACCAGCGGCCTCTTTGTCTTTTGGCGCATTGTAGATGTTATAGGGCGCGCCGCGCTGCACAATTTTGCCGTCGCGCATAAGCGCAATTTCATCGGCCATGCGCATGGCCTCGTGAGGTTCGTGCGTGACAAGCAGAACGCCTGCGCCTTCTTCTTTGAGAACGGCCAATGTTTCATCGCGGATGTCGTCGCGCAGGCGGTCATCAAGGCCCGAAAACGGTTCGTCCATAAGCATAATTTTGGGGCGCGGCGCAAGGGCACGCGCAAGTGCAATGCGCTGCTGTTCGCCCCCCGATAGTTCGTGAGGATAAGCGTTTAGATGGCGCGTCATGCCAACCTTTTCGAGCAATTCGTTGATGCGCGCCGCATTGGTTTTCACGCCACCGCGCAAGCCAAAGCCTACGTTTTCAGCGACAGATAGATGAGGGAAAAGCGCGAAGTCCTGGAACATCAGCCCGATGGAGCGCCCCTCTGGCGGCACGCGGGTGATGGTGTCACAGACCAGTTTTCCGTCCACATGGATGGTGCCGCTGTCTTGCATATCAACACCCGCGATGATCCGCAGTGTGGTGGATTTGCCGCAACCAGATGGCCCCAAAAGGCAGGTCACTTGCCCGGGCATCACGGTCAGTGCCACGTCGTCCACGACGCGGCGCCCACCAAAGGATTTGATGATATCGCGGATTTCTAAGCGTGGGGTCGTCATGCGCGGGCTATCCCTGACCAAAACCATTGGGTATTGCCTGCATCCCTAGCAAGCCTTGATCCAAGGGGCAAGCTTAGGTCAACGTGAACGCCGCGGATGCGACGATGCGCCCGTTGATTTGTAAGTGCACCGCGTGTGCGCCTGCGTAGAGCCGGAATGTGCTGGCATTGTCGTTGAAGTGGTGGGATTTGGCGATTGTGATATCTTGATCAGCTTTGCCTTCTAGTACCTTCAACTTAAACACTTTTGGTGAAGTTTTTCCGTTTGATTTCATGTAATCGACGACATAGTCGATGATCATCGGTCCAGTATCCAGCAGTGTGAAATTTGCGGCGATACTGATCTTTTCGCCGCGTTTTATCACTGCGGGGATACTGATTATTGCATCATCAATGCGGATATCTGTTTTGTAGCCGAGGTGTCGCATGGCCGCTGGATGCCCTGCTTTTATCAACCCGCGCAGCGCATGTTTGCGCATCCATGTCAGTTCTTTGATCGATTGTTTACCTGCGGATTGCCAGTGGTCAAGCCGGTCAATCACCGCATGTGGATTGGTCTTTGCTATATCATTCAAATGGTTAGCGACTGATCTTGTCACGAACCTTGTTTTGTCGGCGTAGAGTACATCAAGGATCGGGAGCGTATCATCTGTCGTCAGCCCGACGTTGTGCCCCCATGGCAGACGTGGCCGCGTGCCCTCGGATGCCAATCTGCGCACATGATAGTTTTCGTGGGTGGCCCAAGACCGCACACGCTGCATTGTTTCCACGGGATGTTTGTTCAGGAATGCCCGAATGGAAAATTCCATCGAGAAGCGCATCGTGAGCGCCTCTAGCAGGTCCAAACTACGTGAGGTATCGCCTTCAAGACCATGATTTTCAACAAAAACACCAAGCGGTTCATAGATGAAATGGCCAAAGCTGTCGTCTTGCAAGCTGGGGTCCAGCGGCGGCGGTAATGCTTGATATATCGCGGCAGTCGCATCACCGAAATCGCGGGGCAGATGCCGCGCTAACACGTCTGCGATATGGCAGATCCGTGCTTTGAGTTCCAAATCGTGCAGCCCGTTCATGACGTCACTCACAAACAGGTCGGCACTGAACACGCCCGCATCGTCGAAATGGCTAGCCAGTTGTCCAACCGTATCGCGGTTGAACAACTGATCTGCGAGACTGTCCCCTTTGGCCATATCAGATGGTCGCGTTGATCGCGCCGCCGTCGAGCACGATATTTTGTCCGACGATAAAGCCTGCATGTTGTGAACATAGGAATGCGCAGGTCGCCCCAAATTCAGCGGCGGTGCCATAGCGTTTTGCAGGGATCGTCGCCTGACGTTGCGCACGTGCTGCGTCCATGTCGATGCCGTTGGCGGCCATGACCCCTTGATCGAGGCTAATGGCACGATCCGTCGCATGAATGCCGGGCAGCATGTTGTTTATCGTCACGCCGTGTCCGGCAACTTGGCGCGCGGTGCCTGCCACATAGCCTGTTAGCCCTGCACGTGCCGCGTTGGACAGCCCAAGCTGCGGAATGGGGGCTTTGACGGACCCAGACGTAATGTTGACCACCCGTCCCCAGCCACGGTCAATCATGCCGGGCAAAAGCGCCTTCATCAGCGCGATCGGTGCCAGCATGTTTGCGTCCAGTGCAGCGATAAAATCTTCGCGGTTCCAGTCGGACCACAGCCCCGGAGGCGGGCCGCCTGCGTTATTCACCAAAATATCCACGTCGCCTGCAGTGGCGAGCAGTGCGGCCTGTCCGTCGGCTGTGGCCACATCGGCCAGAACCACGTCGACTTGCACGCCGTATGTGTCGCGGATGTGATCAGCGGTTGCATTCAGCGTTGCGGCTGTGCGCCCGTTAAGGACGAGATTTACGCCAGCCTGAGCCAAGCTTTCAGCGCAACCGCGCCCCAACCCTTTGGAGGATGCACAAACCAGCGCCCGCTTACCCGAAATTCCCAAATCCATGATCGATTTCCTTTGTTAATTAGTTAGCAGAAAAAGTGCGTTATACCTGTCTGAAAGGCAAGGCTGTCGCTTGCATGCGTTGACCATTTCGATAACAGCCAATAGGTATTATAGCACTCAGTATCAGCTACAATATTTCATGTCGAACGACGCCCATCACCCCACGATGCAGACGGTTGCGGTGCTCCGTTCCGAAGATTTCTGCGTTACAGAAGGCGTCGCAGAGGGTGAAGGCATAACATTTGCTGACGAGTTGGTAATGGATGATGTTTACCAGCAATCCCAATCCGCGACCCGTGTCCCGCTTTGCCTTGCGCTGCGTGAAGGGGAAGACGGGTTTGTGATTGACCCGAGCACCGCCATCGGCAAGCCCGGCAATATCATCTACTTGGACAGCTGCATCACCATGATGGGCAGCGATAGCACCACATATGAAGTGCTTGTGTTGGTCGAGGTTGAAGATGGCGCATTGGAGGCGACTTATCTGTTGCCGCTGGCCAATTTGGTTGCCGACACAAATTACCGTCTTGTTGGTGTGGACCGCGATGCGGCAACCACCCGTTTTGCCGAGGTCGCATGTGTTTCGTTCACCCGTGGCACCCATATTACAATGGCATCCGGCGAGCAGCGCATGATTGAGCAACTGTCAGTAGGTGACAAGGTTCTGACCCGCGATGATGGCCCGCAAGCTGTTCGCTGGATTGGCCAGACCACATTGCGTGCAGTTGGCGAATTTGCCCCGATCGTGATCACCAAGGGCGCGTTGCACAACGAAAATGATTTGCTCGTCAGCCCCGACCACCGACTGTTTGTTTACCAACGCCAAGATAAACTGGGCGCTGGCCGTTCAGAGGTGTTGGTGAAGGTCCGTCATTTGGTCAATGGCGATAGTGTGTATCGCCGCGATGGTGGTTTTGTCGACTATTTCCAACTGCTGTTTGATGAACATCAAATCATCTATGCGGAAGGTATCGCCGCCGAATCCTTGTTGATTGACCCGCGCACCCGCGCCGCCGTGCCCGAAGATGTGCGTGCAGCTAGCGGCAACCGCGCTGATCACGCCCGCCGCCAGCATTCGGACTTTGAGGTGCAGGAGAAATTGCTTTCCCAACCTGATGCGGTGGACCTGCTGCGCAAGGTGTCTTCAAGTTAATTTGTGCGGGCGCCCGTAACTGTTCCGTCAAAAATATCGACGCCGTTTGGCCCCGTGATGTCCCCGAAAACAACCCCCGTCACACCGCCCTGATTGCGCCCCCGAAAGTCGCCTGAAAGGCTGGCGTCGATAACATAGTCGCCACCATTATGGGTTAACATGCCGTCAACATCCGCCCCAAATGTATAGTCCACATCCGTGTCGGCGCCCCGATCAAGGTTTCCGTTTGAGATATCGAGCGCACCAGTCAGGCCGTCAAAATGGTGTAGTGTGCCTGATATTGGTTCAGCTGTGTCGCTGAATTCCACCGACAAATTCAGATCACCAATATAGGACTGTGTCGTGCCGCGGATAGCTAAGTCCAACGTCCCGAAGCCTGCGTAAATGGCCCGTCCGGTCACTGGCAGACGCGCAGGATCGCTTTTGTTTTCACCTTGCACTGCGTCCGCAAGATCAACGGCTTGGTCCGCGCGTGATGCTTGATCGGCGCCTGATCCCTTGCCCCCGCAACCAACGATTAACATCAGAGCGCCAACAAAGATCCAATTACGCATTTAATGAAACCCTTTCCGTCATTTCAGCGAGGGTTGGTCAATTTGATTAACGACAGGTTAATTTTACGCAAACAAAAGGCCGCCCAACAATGCGCAAGGCGGCCCTTTTGTTAATTTCACCTAAGTCTAATCAGCTTCTACGACGATCCCAACAAGTGTTGACGCGCCTGACCCGTTAAAAGTGCCTGTGCCAAAGTCCGCCATGTCAATTGCCTTCACCGAATTATTTCCAAGTAGGGTTCCAAACATTTGGCCAGACAATACGATAGTATCGTCGTTGCCACTAATTGTGCCCACATAATCTGCAGAAATGTCGTTGTGATCCGCGCCGCCGATGCTGCCCCCAGATATATCAATGCTACCGGAATATTCATCGATGTTTTCGCCTAAGTCGACACCAAATAGATTTGTAATTGATCCATCGACGTCGCCGTTGCCAAAGTCCACGTCGATCTGCGCATCGCCCATCAGCACCGCATCACCGGTCTCAGAAATTAGGTCAAAATTCACTGCTACAAGCCCAACGCCGGTAAAAGACGCTGTGCCCGACGCGGAAGCGACGGTTATCGCGCCCGATGGCCCGAGGGCATCTGGCCCGAGGGCATCTGGCCGATCAATCAATGTTAAATAGTCGATCGTCCGCGCCAATAGCTCCGCCTCTGTACTTGGTCCTTGTCCAGCTCCCCCAGAGCTAATGTTGTTTCCGCCGCAGGCCGTCAAAGCGGACCCCAAAATGGCCAATGTGGTAAATTTTGCAAATGCGTTCATAATAATAGCCGTCCTAAATGATTCCACTATACCGCTGCTACTCCAAAATCCGAAAGTTCTCGTGGGTTATGACGCGGAAGTTGTCTGACACCTTGTCGTGGAATTTCGTCCATTCATGCGGGA
>Ga0307997_10001076_pt1 | contig 12762 bp, 14 predicted proteins | sample Davwhametageno36_FD_203165 | JGI IMG/M metagenome (GOLD analysis project Ga0307997, IMG submission 203165) | Marine microbial communities from Davis Island wharf, Antarctic Ocean - #36 | ecosystem: Environmental > Aquatic > Marine > Unclassified | place: Antarctic Ocean: Davis Island wharf... | reverse complement strand
TCCTGCATGCCAAGATAAAGCAGCTTAGGGTTATGTTGCCATACCACACCGTTATAGAGGTCTACTGGATACAAACGGTTGTTGGTTCTAAGCTTAAGAGACTCGTCCATAAATGGAAAGTGGTGAATATAACCTGTGCATAGGATAATACTATCAACCTGCTTTTGTGTGCCATCAATAAAGTAGGCTGTATTTTCATCTACCCGCTCCAATGCAGGGACTTCTTGCCAGTTGTCTGGCCAGTCATAACCCATGGGCGCAGTGCGATGGGCCACAGTAATTGTTTTGGCGCCATACTTCCAGCACTGAGAGCCAATGTCTTCTGCTGAATAAGAAGTGCCTAAAATCAACACGTCTTTATCTTTAAACTCTAACGCGTCACGGAAGTCGTGAGCGTGCATAATGCGGCCACCAAAGTGATTGAAACCAGGGTATTCAGGTACATGGGGTGTGGAAAAGTGGCCACTAGAGACAATAACGTAATCAAACTCCTCTCGATACTGCTTATTTTTAGGCAAGTCTTCTGCAGTAACAGTAAAGGTGTCTGAGCTATCGTTGTAAGAAACATTACGAATAACGTTAGAAAAACGGATATATTTACGTACATCCGCCTTTTTAACGCGACCTTCGATGTAGTCAAACAATACCGCACGCGGAGGAAATGAGGCAATCTCTCGGCCAAAGTGTTCGTCAAAGGAATAGTCAGCAAACTCTAGCCCTTCCTTAGGGCCGTTAGACCAAAGGTAGCGGTACATGCTGCCATGAACTGGTTCACCATACTGGTCTACCCCCGTGCGCCAGGTATAATTCCACAATCCGCCCCAATTATCCTGTTTTTCAAAACACACGATATCTGGAATTTCTGCACCCTTAGCTTGAGCAGACTGGAAAGCTCGTAACTGGGCTAAGCCGCTCGGGCCAGCACCAATAATAGCAACACGTTTTTTACTCATGACGCACCTCGTTAATTAATCTATGGCAAGTTTTTACTCGTGTAATACTAGCCTAGCCGAAATAAGCGCTGTTGCATATTGTGGGAAACCCGTAGTTGAGATGCTGTTTAAAATAACTCTATTCTTGAGCATAGTGACAACTGGAGCGGCCCCTAAGCAAGGGTTTTATGACAGTTAACAGCGACTACTTGGTAATTTTGAGATAGCTTTTTACAAGCTCTGGTAGGGTTTTTGCCTCTAGTTTCAACATTACGCTAGCGCGATGCACTTCAACGGTTCGCTCACTAATACTAAGATCAGACGCAATTACTTTATTGGCAAGGCCGTCAACAACAAGTGCTGCAATCTGCCGTTCTCTTTTAGTGAGACTATTGAGCTGGGTTTGATGTTTAAGCGCTAGCTGGCGCCTATGATTATTGGCTTCATCAGTGGCAAAAGCTTCTTCAATCTTGAGTAATAACTGGTGTTCATTTACTGGCTTACGTAAGTAATCTAGTGCGCCATTGCGCATAGCCTCAACCGCCATGGGTACGGTGCCATGGCCAGTAATAAATATTAGCGGCAACTGACAGCCTATTATGTTGAGATGCGCCTGCAGCGCTAAACCGTCCATACTAGGCATACGAATATCTGCAATGATGCAGCCACGAAAGTCTGCTGTAAATAGTTGTATAAACTGCATAGCATCCTCAAAACAAAGGCTGTTATAGCTATTGCAGGATAACCACAAGCTTATGGAGTCACGTACGGCGGGATCATCATCTACAATAAAGACTGACTGATTCATGCTTGTGCCTGTGGAGCGATGGCTAAATTAAAGAAAAACTCCGCCCCATTTGGCACCAAATTACGGTAATTCAAACGACCACCATGGGCTTCAATAATGGCCTTACCAATGGTTAGGCCTAAGCCCATACCTGCGGTTTTGCCCGTGTGTTTATTCGAAGCAAAGGCTAAAAACAACTTATCAGCCATGCTGTCTTCAATGCCAGTGCCTTGGTCACTTACTTTTATCCATAGTTGCTGCTGATCAATCACTGCCCGCAGCTCTATAGCGCTGCCAGAAGCACATAGATTGGTTTGCATAGCTTGCATGCCATTACGTAATAGATTCAAAATAACCTGTTGAATTTGAATTGGATCGCAGGAGATTAAAGGTAAATTTTGGGGAATTTTTAAGTCAATAGTAAAGTGCCTTACTTGAGCTTCAATTTCGGCTAAGTCTTTAATCTCCTTCAACAAATCTGTTGTGTTTACCTGATCTTGCTGGTGACTGGATTGGTAGCTCATGGCCTGCATGCGCTCAATCACCGCACCCGCACGGTGGGATTGTTGAGCCACCTTATCCATGACCTCCATTAGCTTATCTTGTTGGCCCTGTTGGGCTAACAGTTTTGCTGACTTACTGTACATGGCGATGGCTGTTAGTGGTTGGTTAAGTTCATGGGCAATAGCGGCAGTCATTTCACCAAGAGTATTGAGGCGTTCTACGTGCGCCAGTTGTTCGCGTTGCTCATTTACCATACGCTCTGCATGACGCAGGCTAGTGATATCGGTGATAAAGCCCTCAATAATCGCTGTGCCGTCTTCGAGCCTAGCCACTACTCTACCCCTCTCCCACACCCATTTATGGGGGCCAGAGCGCGGCACTATGCGGTATTCAAACTCAAATGGGCGATTAAAATCAGCCGCGGCACGCACTTGCCTGTCTACTTCTGCTACATCATGTCGGTGAGTAAAATCGCCCCACAAAATAGATTGAGACTCTAACTCTTGGCTGCTATAACCACACAAGGCTTCGCAACCTTCGCTGACAAAACTCATGGGCCAATGAGGTAGATTAAGGCATCGATAGGCCATGCCGGGCAAGTTTTTAAATAACGTCTGTAAACCGTCATTAGCGTTGTCGTGGGTGTTTGTAAGTTGGGTCATGGTGGCGAATTAGAGTTCGGCTGCTATGCTTTAGTCTTAACCTAATAGATTAGGAGCATGGATGCAATGGCGATTTCACATTGGCCTATGGCAGAAAGACCACGGGAGCGATTACTAAACCTTGGGCCTAAACATCTCACAGATGCAGAGCTGGTGGCCATTTTTTTACGCACAGGCAGTGTGGGGTTATCAGCAGTAGATGTGGCGCGCCAGCTACTATCTCGCTTCGGGGGGCTGCATGAGGTATTAGCTGCAAATGTAGCTGATTTTTGTTTGCAAAAAGGTGTGGGACCCGCAAAATATTCACAGTTACAAGCGGTCAGGGAGTTAGGTTTAAGGCTTCAAAAAGCCCAGCTTAAAAAAAGTGTAGACTTAGGCACTAGCAATAAAGTGGGTACTTACTTACAGTGTGAGATAGGCCAGTATTGTAGAGAAGTTTTTTGTGTTTTATTACTCGATAACCAAAACCGGTTAATTGAGTGCGTGGAATTGTTTCAAGGTACGATCAACAGCGCTAATGTTTATCCCCGTGAAGTGGTTAAGTTAGCTTTAGCTAAGAATGCAGCTGCGGTAATACTAGCCCACAATCATCCCTCTGGTGTAGCGGAGCCTAGTGCCAGTGATAAGCTCATTACTCAGGCGCTGGTGGATGCCCTGGCACTGGTTGATATCTGCGTCTTGGACCATTTTGTAGTAGCCCGCGCTGAATGGGTGTCATTTGCGGACAGAGGGTTGATGTGAACCCCCCATGCTCCTTGCCAATTCTTTGCTAATCTGCTAAAGTCCGGCCTCCATATTTCCACCCCCAGAATTCAGGTGGTCATGTGGCTGGTACGGATAATGGCCCGCTGGAGGGCTGCTCCGCCTGAGAGCTAAGCACAATGTTTAGTTCAATACTAAATTTGAGGAAGTTAAAATGTCCAGAGTATGTATGATTACCGGAAAGCGCCCTGTCGCTGGTAACAATGTGTCTCACGCAAAAAACAAAACACGTCGTCGTTTTTTACCAAACTTGCATTGGCATCGTTTTTGGGTAGAAAGCGAAAACAAATTCGTTCGCCTTCGGATATCGTCTAAAGGTATGCGTATTGTTGACAAGAAAGGTATTGATTCCGTTCTAGTTGATGTTCGTGCCAATGGCACCAAGGTTTAAGGAGAAGACTAATGCGCGATAAGATTAAGCTGGTTTCCAGCGCTGGTACTGGTCACTTCTACACCACTACTAAGAACAAGCGTACCATGCCTGACAAAATGGAAATGATGAAGTACGATCCACGAGTCCGTAAGCATGTGATGTACAAAGAAGCCAAAATTAAGTAATTGATTTTGCTTTATAAAACCGGCCTCTAGCAATAGATGCCGGTTTTTTTATTTAGGGAATGCTTCAGTGACGCAGGTGTTATAGAACTAAGGCTAATAACTTGGATTTATTAAGGCGGTGAGTATATGGTCTTCCCACGTACCTGCAATATTTAGGTAAGATTTAGCATAACCTTCCTTTTCAAACCCAAGTTGCGCCAACAAAGCTGCACTGCGCTTGTTAGCAACCGTATACGTAGCCATAACCCGATGCATGTTAAACTGGTTAAACATATAGTCTAAACACGGTGGCATGAATTCCTGCATCATTCCCTGTCCTTGGTGCTGGGCATCAATGGAATAACCTACAAAGCAGGCCTGTAAAGGGCCACGAACAATTTGAGAGAAATCAATACTAGCGATCATATGCTGGCTCTGTTGGCAAAAAACGCCTAACTTAACTTGTTTATCAGCGTGAAACTCACCCTCTGCTTCCAAGATTCGGTTAAGCATGGTTTGGTGCTGATAGAAATCGCTTCCACGCTTAGGTTCCCATGGCGACAAATGAGTGCGATTACGCAAATAGTAATTGGCCAGCTCGCCACTGTCTGCAGCATTAATGAGACGGATATGCCCGCTAGGGGTGATGATGTCTGGCTTAATAGGCATGAGGCAGGCGCTTTTTTTTATTGTGGTGTTATGACACAGGAAACCATAGGTTATAAGGCCTCTAGCGCTTCTTGCAGTGTTCTCACACCGATAATCTCCATGGCCCCCAAGCCATCGCCATTTTTTGCACCAGTTGCATTGGCTTTAGGCACGTTTGCAATAGGCACAATAGCTCGCTTAAAGCCGTGCTTAGCGGCTTCTCGAATACGTTCTTGGCCACTAGGTACCGGGCGAATTTCACCAGAAAGTCCAACTTCACCAAACACCACTAAGGTTTGATCTAGCGCCCTATCTCTTAGGCTAGAAACAATAGCTAACAACATTGCCAAGTCAGCCCCAGTTTCAGACACTCTTACGCCACCTACAACGTTAACAAACACATCTTGATCACCCGTGTGTAAACCCCCATGGCGATGCAAAACGGCTAGCAGCATAGTTAGGCGGTTCTGGTCTAAGCCAATGGCTACCCTGCGAGGGTTGTTCATACTGCTATCATCAACTAGTGCTTGTAGCTCAACTAACAGTGGCCTTGTGCCTTCCCATATTACCATCACCAAACTGCCTGCAGCACTGGTATCACTGCGAGACAGAAAGATGGAACTCGGGTTTTTAACTTCTTTTAGGCCGTTTTCCATCATCGCGAAAACACCCAGTTCATTCACTGCACCGAAGCGGTTCTTATGGCTCCTAAGAGTCCGATAGCGGCTGTCGTTATCCCCTTCTAGTTGCAATGAGCAATCGATCATGTGCTCCAGCACTTTAGGGCCAGCTAAACTGCCATCTTTAGTAACGTGACCCACCAATAACAATATTGCGTCAGACTGTTTTGCATAACGAGTAAGCGCCGCTGCACACTCTCTTACTTGGGACACACTGCCAGGAGCAGAGGTAATGTCAGCTAGTTGCATCACTTGTATGGAATCAACCACAATAAGCTTAGGCTGCAGCAGAGCGCAGGTGGATAAAATCGACTCGACGTCTGTTTCGGTAAGCATCTTTAAATTACTAGTGGGTAATTCTAGGCGCTGAGCCCTTAAGGCAACCTGCTGTAATGATTCCTCTCCAGTAACATATAAGGCTGGCATCTGTTGGGCTAAACTGCACATGAGCTGTAATAATAAAGTACTTTTTCCAGCACCAGGGTGCCCACCTATGAGGATAGCAGAGCCTGGAACTAAGCCACCACCAAGTACACGGTCTAGTTCACCAATGCCCGTACTTAAACGAGGCATGCTAGCCACATCTACGTCACTTAGGTCCTGTAATTGAGAGGTGACCCCAGCGTAACCCTTAGCAGCATTTACCCGTGTGCTTGCACTGACATGTCCACCAGCAGGCGCTAAACGAATTTCTTGTAGGCTATTCCAAGCACTGCAGTCGGTGCACTGCCCCTGCCATTTACTGTAATCAGAGCCACATTCATTACATACATAAGCTGTTTTGGCTTTGGCCATGTCGCTGTCTCGAGGTTATCATTATGAATCAGATTGAAGAAGTATAGCTGCATCTTTGGCAAAATAGGTGAGGATGCCATCTGCACCGGCACGTTTAAAGCCTACTAACGACTCCATCATAACGCTGTCTTTATCCAACCAACCGTTTTGGAAGGCCGCCATATGCATGGCGTACTCACCACTTACTTGATAGGCAAATGTAGGCACTTGCAGTTCACGTTTAACGCGGCTGACGATGTCTAGGTATGGCATTCCGGGCTTTACCATGACCATGTCAGCACCTTCGCTAAGGTCCATTGCAACTTCGTGCAGGGCTTCGTCACTATTGGCTGGGTCCATTTGGTAGCCAAACTTATTACCCTTGCCTAAGCTGCCTGCAGAGCCCACAGCATCGCGAAAGGGCCCATAATAGGCGGAGGCATACTTTGCAGCATAAGCCATAATCCGCGTATTTTGGTAGTTTGCTGCTTCTAAGGCATTACGAATAGAGCCAATGCGGCCATCCATCATATCAGAGGGCGCTACTACGTCTGCGCCTGCTTCTGCGTGAGATAAGGCTTGCCGAATAAGGATGTCTACAGTGATGTCATTAAGCACGTAGCCATCATCGTTAATAATGCCATCTTGGCCGTGTGTGGTAAATGGATCTAGCGCTACATCGGTAATTACGCCCAGTTCTGGGCAGGCGTTTTTCACCGCCTTTACTGCGCGTTGGGCTAAGCCATCAGCGTTATAAGCCTCTTCTGCCATCAAAGATTTGGCTGACAAAGGGGTTACAGGAAACAGTGCAATAGCCGGAATTCCCAATGCCACAAGCTCTTTCGCTTCAGCGACGAGAAGGTCTATACTCAAACGCTCTACACCAGGCATCGATGCAACGGCTTGGCGCTGATTGTGACCTTCAATAATAAACATGGGGTAAATCAAGTCATCAGTAGTCAGGTAATTTTCACGCATTAAACGGCGGGAAAAGTCACTGGATCGCATACGTCGCATGCGGCTATTAGGAAACTGACGTTGGCTTGGTTGAAAGCTCATAGTTGCGCCTCTAGTGTTAAGTTATCTAGGCCTCGTTACCTGAGGTATTTAATTGCGTACCTGGTCCGCAAAGGCTCAGTGTTCTGCTGTTAAGATACCATAGACTCAAGTTCATCATTTTTTTCAAGCCAAAGTTCTTCGTTATGTTCATGTTGCTGGCTGGCATGGGCTTGTTGGGCTAATAAATCTTTTAGTTTGGCCTTATTTTCCATTTCGTACAAGCTAGGTTGGGCAAGCTCTACGTCTAGTTGGTCTAGTTTAGCTTGCCATAAATCAATGTCTTTTTCGTGCTTGGCGATCGCTTTTTTTAATGGGCTTAACTGTTTACGTTTTTCTGCTTGCAGGCGTTTTTGTTCCTTGCGCTCTGCAGGTGTTAAGGTTTCAGATTCACAGTGGACAGCTGCGCTTGGGTCTAAGCGCATAGTCTCTTGTCTTTGTTTCATCTTAGCCTGTGCTTGAGCTTGAGCCAAAGCTTGAACTTGTGCTTGGTAATCCTGCAGGTCACCCTCAAATTCTTTCACTTTACCATCCGCGACTAACCAATAGTTGTCTACTACTTGGCGTAGCAGGTGGCGGTCGTGAGAAATAACCACGATAGCCCCTTGATAGGCCTGTAGCGCCATAGTCAACGCATGGCGTGCCTCTAGATCTAAGTGGTTGGTGGGCTCATCTAGCAACAGTAAGTTAGGTTTTTGAATGGCAATCATGGCTAAGGCTAACCGTACTTTTTCACCACCTGAAAAGTGTTTTACGGGTTCAAATATACGCTCACCTTGCCAGCCAAAACCGCCTAAAAAATTACGCAGATCTTGTTCACTCGCCGTGGGTTTTAGTCGCTGTAGATGTAATAACCCATTGGCCTCCATGTCTAATGCTTCCAACTGGTGTTGGGCAAAGTAACCTATTTTAAGGTGTTCGCCAGGCACAACTTGGCCTGATAAAGGCGCGATATCTCCAACCAACGTTTTAATCAAGCTTGATTTGCCAGCCCCATTAGGGCCTAGCAACGCATAGCGCGAATCATGTAATAGTGTAATGTTGGCACTAACGATGGGCTTATCATAACCAATACTCACTTGGTCTAGGTCAATTAAGGTAGAACTGGTTTTGTCAAATTCTGGAAAACGAAAGGTAAAAGGTGAATCAGCATAGGCTGGTGCAATCTTCTCCATACGCTCTAGTGCTTTCATACGGCCTTGTGCTTGTTTGGCCTTGCTGGCTTTTGCTTTAAAACGCTGGATAAAACTTTCAATGTGAGCAATTTCAGTCTGCTGTTTGGCATACATGACCTGTTGTTGTGCCATACGCTCTGCCTTCTGACGTTCAAACGCAGCGTAGTTGCCCCGGTAGGAGGTTAGCTGCTTACGATCTAAGTGCACAATCACCTGCACTACTTGGTCTAAAAAATCGCGGTCGTGGGAGACCAAGAACAAAGTGCCGGGGTATTTTTGTAACCACGATTCGAGCCACATAGTGGCATCAAGGTCTAAGTGGTTAGTGGGTTCGTCTAATAGTAATAAATCTGACGGGCACATAAGCGCCTGAGCCAGATTTAAGCGCACACGCCAACCTCCCGAAAAGCTGCCCACAGGCTGGCTCCAATCCTGTTCTGGAAAACCCAAACCTTGCAATAATTGCTGCGCTCGGTTAACAGCGCTATAACCACCCACGTGGTCATAATCTGCATAAACGTGGCTCAGGGCGGCTTCATCATGTTTAGTTTCGGCCACAGTAATGGCTGCCTCGGCGGCTCTTAAGGCCTGATCCCCATCCAGTACATGGTCTAAAGTAGATCTATTAACATCACCGATTTCTTGCGCCATGTGGGCCATGCGCATTGCAGGTGGCCACGTGAGTTGGCCTGCGTCAAGCTGCAGTTGGCCGAGTAACAACTTAAATAAGGTGGTTTTACCGGCGCCATTGCGCCCAATTAAACCGTACCTTTGGCCAGAATTTAGAGTCAAGTTGGCCCCCTCAATAAGAGGCTGACCACCGCGTTGTAGTGTGATTTTGTCAAATTTAATCATGGCCGCGGATGATACCACAGGCTTAGCTAGCTATAAGCCTAAACCTAAACAAACAAATGTAATCAAATGTAAACAAGCAAAAATATTTTGCTTCGGGTTTGACTCTTATATATCCTATGCAACGCGCTGAATGATAACGTTTAGCACTATTACTAAGGAATACTATGAAAACTTTAATTAGCCGTTTGGCTGTTACTAGCGCTATTGGCCTTGCTGCTACACCTGCTGCTGCCGAAATCGACCTAAACAATGCAGAACAAAAAGTAAGCTATAGCCTAGGTACTTTGGTTGCTGGCCAACTTGCTAATGACTTTGATAATCTTAACCTTGAAGCTTTCGTAGAGGGCTTTAATGCCGCTTACCTTGGTCAAAAGACGTTGGTAAACGAGCAGCAAGCAGTCACTGCGGTGCAGGAGTATCAGCGTAAAATGGCATCATCAAAATTTGAAGGGGCATTGAATAATAGTGAAGCCTACCTCGCTGAGAATGCTCAACAAGAAGGTGTTGAAGTCACTAAAACTGGCTTACAGTATCAAGTGTTGTCTGAAGGCGAAGGCGCGATGCCTGTTGCTACAGACACTGTAACTGTGCATTACCATGGTACCACTATGGATGGGCGTGTATTTGACAGCTCTGTAGACCGTGGTGAGCCAGCACAATTCCCATTAAATGGCGTGATAGCAGGTTGGACAGAAGGTGTTCAGCTAATGCGTGTTGGGTCAAAGTTTAAGTTCTTTATCCACCCAGACTTAGCCTACGGCACTCAAGGTGCTGGGCAGATGATTGGGCCAAATGATGCGCTTATTTTTGAAGTTGAATTAATCAAAATAGGTCAGTAAGGCTAAAATACCTTATTGAACAGCATGAAATGCTCAAATAATGGCAAAAATAGGTAAAACTCAGAATTTTTCCTATATTTATTAAAGCATCATGGGGGTATGTTAGAACCTCACGGAACGTTGTTAGTTTAATAGCTTGCTATTTAAGCGAACAAGGAAGGACATGGAGTCTACAGGATGTACTCGTGCCTAGGATGGGCACTTCAAATTTGGTAATATTGTTAATGACACGTTAATAGTATGACCATTAAAAAACCCCAGCATGCTGGGGTTTTTTATGCCTGCTATTTAACTTTGCGGTTATACGAAGTTAAATACCAATACCATTACAGCTGTTAGGCCTAAAGAAGCGTGTATGACGCCCTTAACGGTAGTCAGTGGGCCCTGCTTACCAAACATAGCGTTAGCTTGAAGAGCGGCAATGATAATTAGCATAACGATCATTGAGTTACTCATGCTAAACGCGTTGTAGCCCATGCCACCAGAAGGATGGCCAGATGCTAGCATACAGAATGCCATTGGCGCAGAAAATAAAACGTTGTGGCGTGAAGCCAACAATGCTTTAGCACCCGCTGCAGGTGCATCACCTTCAACCATGCCTAGAGCAATTTTCTGGTTAGGCCAGATAATAATCCACACGTTTAAAAACATTAATGTGCCAAAAATAGCACCAACAACGATGTAGTTATTCAGTGCTGCCCCAAGGTAGCCAAGTAGCACTACGCCAGTAATGAACGTACCCATGGCACCCCAGCGGAACCACCACAAAGCACTTGGAGCTAGCTTAGCTTTAGCGTCTGCTAGGCCTTCAGGGCTGGCCTGTTTAAAATAGCCGCCCTGAACAAAGTTGAAGTAGTAAAGCATACCGATCCAGGTAATGCCGAATAAAACGTGTGACCATCGGAATAAAAATCCTAATAAGTCCATAGTACGCCTCTCATTTAAGTTATTGTATTTAAGATAATGGCTCTAAAAAGGCTTTATAAGCACTTTAGACCCAAAGGGTGATGGCCGCTATTGTACAGTTAATATAACGGCCTGTTCTAGTTTTTTGCGACAAAAAACTACTGTTCGTCTAGGTAGCGCTCAGCATCTAAGGCAGCCATACATCCAGTGCCTGCAGAAGTAATAGCCTGACGGTATATATGGTCCATAACGTCACCGGCGGCAAACACCCCTTCAATGCTGGTTTGAGTGGCATTACCCTGAGTGCCACTTTGTACCTTAATATAACCCCCTGCCATGTCTAATTGGCCTTCAAACAGGCCGGTATTAGGCACGTGGCCAATAGCGATGAACACGCCATCTACGTCTAAATCCTTAGTGCTATCGTCCTTACTGCTCCTAATGCGCATGCCTGTGACACCCATATCGTCACCAAGGACTTCATCAAGGTTGTGATACCATTCTACGTTTACATTACCATTTTCTACTTTATCCATTAAACGATCTGATAGAATTTTTTCACTGCGGAACTTGTCACGGCGATGAATAATGGTTACTTCTGCAGCAATATTACTAAGATAAAGGGCTTCTTCAACGGCAGTATTACCGCCACCGATGACAGCGACCTTTTTGTTGCGGTAAAAGAAACCATCACAGGTAGCGCAAGCAGATACGCCTCGGCCTTGAAATGCAGTTTCGCTGTCTAAACCGAGGTAACGAGCACTTGCTCCAGTACAAATAATTAAAGCATCACAGGTGTAGTGGGTACCTTGGCCTGAAAGTTGGAACGGGCGCTGGCTTAAATCTACAGCATCAATGTGGTCAAAAATTATTTCGGTTTCAAAGCGTTCTGCATGGGCTTTCATGCGTTCCATTAGATCGGGGCCCTGCAAACCCTCAACATCTCCAGGCCAGTTGTCTACTTCTGTAGTAGTGGTTAACTGACCACCCATTTGCATGCCTGTAATTAACACTGGGTTAAGGTTAGCGCGTGCTGCATATACAGCAGCAGTATAGCCTGCAGGGCCAGAACCTAAAATTAGTAATTTACAGTGTTTTACTTCGCTCATGGGGAGTCCTATATAATGGTATGGTACAACAATAAATATGCGGCTGACCTTATCATAATTCAACCCATAGAGCAGGCAAATTATGCTGTGGATTTGGAAACTAACAGGAATGTAACATGGGCAACAAAGTCGACAAAAACACTGATGATAAAGTTCGGTTAGACAAGTGGCTATGGGCTGCCCGTTTTTATCGAACCAGAGCCCTTTCAAAGCAAGCTGTAGAAGGTGGAAAAGTGCATTATGAAGGCGCTAAAGCCAAGTGCAGTCGTGTGGTTGAGCTTGATGCCAAAATAACCATTCGTCAAGGTGCTGATGAAAAAACCATTGAGGTAAAAGCTATTTCGGGAAGCCGAAGAGGGGCGCCAGAAGCGGCTCTTTTGTACAGCGAAACTGCAGTCAGTGAAAAAGCGCGATCAGACCTAGCTGCAGGTCGTAAAGCGATGGGCCAAACCACTATTTCAGACGGTAAACCCACTAAAAAGCAGCGTAGGGACCTGCAACGTTTTGAACAGCAGCAGTTGTAGTTTACAATTAGC
>Ga0307997_10001072_pt1 | contig 12800 bp, 4 predicted proteins | sample Davwhametageno36_FD_203165 | JGI IMG/M metagenome (GOLD analysis project Ga0307997, IMG submission 203165) | Marine microbial communities from Davis Island wharf, Antarctic Ocean - #36 | ecosystem: Environmental > Aquatic > Marine > Unclassified | place: Antarctic Ocean: Davis Island wharf... | reverse complement strand
AACGCGCCCAAATGAACTTGCTTGCTCCATACTAACTCTAGATGGATCAGATGATTGTTGAGATTCATTTGCAGAATCTCTAAAATCTGCAAAAGCTTGCTTTTCGGCCTCAGCTTTACTTAAACCAGATTTAACTAAAGAATTAACTCTGTTTCTATAAAAAGTAGAACCACCTGATGCAATAGCAAAACTATCAGCTATCTGTGTAGGTAAAAATCCTTTTTTAAGTAACAAAGATAAACCAGCTCTAACTTTATTAGTTGAACCAGCTGCTTGTTGAGCTATTTCATCAGCATTTACATCTGTTTTTAATCCAGATCTTCTTTGTTTAAGAAAATCAGAGTTAAATAAATAACTAAAGTCAGACCAGTATTGTTTTTGATTAGCAAAAGCTTTAGCAGCTGCTGCAGGGTTATTGTCAGACCAGTTTATAAAGTTTATAGAAGATATAGTTTGTAGAATAGCAGATCTTTGATTAAAAAACATAATAGTACCTACTGAATCATTAACCCAGTTTAACCAATTATTTGTTATTCTATTAGCACCAGAAGGTCTGTTCCTACCCGTCTTCATTCTATATAAAGAATCGTCTAAAGCTTCAATATATTTATCACCAAAAGTAGCACGTAGCTTATTTTTATTATCTTCAGTATAAATATCATCAATAGCTTCCTGCCAAGGAGCTAACATTTCAGATCTAGTAGTAGTATTAACATGATTAACTAAATCTGTAGTTATTGTACCTGCTAACCAACCTTTTGTTGGATCTGGATAACCGTTTACATTTAAACCAGCTACTTGATTTGCAAAATTTTGTAATTCAGGATTATTTTTAACATGTTTAGTTAAAGCTGTTATATCTTTTTTAGATAAACCATCAGGAACTGCTCCTTTTTGATCCCATAAATATATTCTTATAGCATCTTCATTGGAAAAATCACGTACAGCTTCTTTACCTAAGTTAGCTGGAGTGTTTTTTATTTGTTCTTTTATTTGCTTCCACTCCGTCATAGCATCTTGCTTAGAAGATTCAAAAGCTGTCATCCCATCATTATAAGGAGACATAACATTATCTTTCCACCATTTTAAATCTTTATTACCTTGCTCACCTTTACCAAGTGTAGGATAAACTAAACCTAAAAAGTCTTCAGCTGAATAAGGAACAAAAGCTTGAAATCCTTTTTTAACACCAATTTTAGCAGCTCTAGCGTCAGAATAAATAGCTTCGGCTTTTATACCTTTATTTTTTTCTAACATCTTGTTAAACTCTTTACTTAATGGTGATTGAATTTGAGATATACCATTTACATCTTCATAAAAAGTTCTGCTTTTAGAAGATAAAACTGTTGGCTTATCTTTTGCTACTTGAACTTTTTTAATTACACCTGATTTATTTAATATATCAGAAACCGCCTTAACATTAGCCGGAACATCATCAGCAAAGAAAATATCATTATAACCCTCTTCAACTTTTTGACTAATCCAATCAGCTTTAGCGCTTGGCTTTCCGTCTGCTAAACCAGTAATATTTTCTAATGGAATATTTATATCTAATACTTCTTTTAAAAATTTTTGTATTGCTATGTTTGCATCAGCAGGTCTAGCTGTTAAAACAAAAACATCTCTATCTCCTTTGGAATCGTTAATTTTTTTAGCAATATCAGCTAAAGGCCCTTTAGTTCCATTTTTAACTTGACTAAATTCTGAATAATCAAAAGCTGCTCCTGCTTTTTGTAATTTACTAAATTGTTTAGCAAATTGCGCAGCATCTAAACTGCCTTGCGTTCCATTTGGAAGCGTGTAAAGAACGTTAGATTTTGTTTTGGCAAGTGTGTCATCAAAATCAAATATTCTAGCTTTTTTTATTGTTTTTCCAATAAGTGTTTTTGGTTTTATAACAGGTTGACCAGTTTCGTCTATATTGTACAATTTACCTAAAGTTTCTTCTCCAGTTGTCATACTGTTAGGATCTATACCTCCATACAAAGCAACTTCTGGAGCAAAATATCTTTGTGTCCAAGAGCTTGATATAAAATCAAAATCTTCACCCATAGAGTTTTTTCTACCTGATTTAGATAAAACTCCGTCTACAGCTTTATCTAAAGCTATTAGTTTAAAATTATTTCTTACAGGTGGAAAAATTTGATTAAATTTAACACCTTTTACAGCTCCAATAAGTAATATTAATTTAACATTGTTAGCTTGCATCGCATGCTCCCATTCGTAATATTTAATTTTTCCATTTATATCTTTAACACCTTTAGGATTTTTAGAATAAGCTAATAATTCAGCTCCTAAACGCATCCAGCTTGTTGCACCCATGTGTGTTTGTGCCATGTGATTTACTACAGCTGCAAATTCAGGATTTGTTTCTATAATATCATAAAAAGATTGCCATGTTTGCTCAAACATAGCTTTGTTGCTTTTGTTAAATTCTGTTTTTTTATACCAATTTTTAGCAATTTCTTTTTCTGTTGTTCCAAAATAATCACCATATTTTCTTGCAGTCCAACCTTTAGCATCGCCAACAAAATCTGCAAACTCTTGATTAAGAAATTTTTTTCTTCTTGTTTCGAATAAATCGTCACGCTTTTTCCAATCTTTATATTGATCATCTGTTCCTCTATCTTTTTCACCTTCTTTACGTTTAGGTGCTTTTCCAGACGAAAACATATCAGCACCACCAGGACGCAAACCGGTTTTAGTAAATATTTTTTTAAATAATTTTTTAGAATCTATTTTATCTAAAATATCCCAAAATCTATTAATGCCTTTTTCAGTAGTAAAATCTATTGGCCCTCCAATTTTTTTAAGTATTTCAGCTGGAACTCCTGCTGCAGGATTTGCAGAATTAGAATTCCAACCAGGTAAAGAATTTAATTTAGTAGCTAATTTTTTACCATCAGATTGTATTAAACCATTTTTAATTTCTGAACGACTAGCAAAACTAATTTTATTTTCTTTATTAAAAAGTTCAGCTGTCGCTGGGTTTGTTTTTGCAAAATTAATTAAAGCTTCGTTAGAAATTTGTTTAGCTACAGCATCTATAAGTGTTGCTTTTCTGTCTGATACAACTCTGGTTTTTTGTGGTTTAGTTGTGGGATTACCTGTTTTTTTACTAATTTGACCTACAACCACATCATTTCCTTCGTAATAATCTACAAAATCTTGCTTATCTGGTATATTATCAAAATTCCAATCAACAGATACTCCAGAGCCCATTTGAAAATCAATGTTGTTTAATGCAGCATTGACTAAAGAATCATAATTTTTGTTTATATACTTAGAAAAATCATTAGATGTTTTTGTATTTTTACCTAATTCTTTACTTATTTCGTCTTTTAATTGCTTACTAAATAAATTACCAAGTGATTTTCTTAAAGCATTTATTTTTCTTTTCTCCGATACTTTTGGATTTTTTAATTTACTTTTAACATCATTAGGTATACTAATGTTATTTAAAAATGCTTCTACTAATTTTTCGCTTTTTTTATTAAGTTTTTCTAAATTTAAAGATTTTACAATAGGTTTTTTAGTTGAAATTTCATTTGAAGCAGTTTCATCAGTTGACACAGCTTGCGCTGTAGAACTTTCTATGTCAACTTTAATTCCAGTTCCTCCTTTTTCCACTGTAGATTCTATACCTAATGATTTTGCAGTTCTATTAGAACGTTGATTAGCTCTTATGGTAACAAATTTATCTATATCTTGTAAAGATGGATCATATTTGTTGTTTATTTCTGTTGCTAATTCAGTTATTAAATCTCTTTTAAAATCTTCTCTAGTTGTATCACCTTTTGCATCATCTGCAATTTTATCATATTTTAATTGAGTAAGTTGTTCTATTATCGGACCAATTTCTTGACCAAATTCTGATTTTAAAAAATCACTAGTATTTTCACCTTGTGGTGTTTTAGATAAACTTTCAGCTATTAAAGTTTTTGGATCACCATATTTATCAAGTAAACCTTTTAAATTAGATCTAGATGATACTTGAACTCCTTCTGAACTTTCAGTAGCAGGTTCAACAAGATCACTTTTAGCTTTTATATCTAAAACTTTAAATCTACCTTTATTAATGTTTTTACTATAATTTTTTAAAAAATTGTATACTTCTTCACCGGTATTCAGTTGAACAGAACCAAAACCATAACCTTGTAAATATCCTTTTATAGTATTACTTAAGTTTTTTATAAGATTAGGACTTCCGTTTTTAATTTCTATTTTTTCACTAGTAGCTATATCAGTAAAAATATTTAACCATTCTTCAGAACTACCTTTTGTTAATTCACCGTCTACAGTATCATATCTAGCATTTATTCTATTTTGAATTCTATCATAAACGTCAGAGTTTTCTTCTTTTAAATAAGTTTTAAATGCATCTACTAAAGGATCCATCCCTTTTGCATCTCTACTAAAATTCATAGTAACAAAATCATGAAATAATTCATGACCCAATGCATTTAATTGACCTGTTTTTGCTGCTCTAATTTTGTTTACATAAATATCAACTGTTTTTTTACCATCTGGTGCTTTATTGTACACGTATTCAGCATCAGATTCTCCCCAGTTTTCTTCACCTAAACCTTTGCCTATTTCCTGCATTTCAAGTTCAGTGTCTATATAAGCAACGTTTCTAGTATAAGACTCACCATCGGGTCCAATTTTTTTACCTTTTTCGTAATCAACGTATTGTTTCTCTTTTTTATCTAAAGTTTCCAAAGAAGTTAAAGCATCTACCATCATAAATTCTTCAGATATTATATTCTCTACTCCTTTATCATAAAAGTCAGGAGAAACTAATTGTCTGTTTAATTCAGCTACTTCCCTTCTTTCTTCATCAGCTTTTTCTTTTTGGTTTGGACTATACGTATCATCAGAACTATTAACAATTGAATTTAAATTGTTTTTTATATCTTCATTTTTACCATAAGTTAATAATTCGGCTTTAGAAAGACTGTTGAATTTAGACGTAAGTTCTTCTAGTTTATATTCTTTTTGTAATTTTAATTGTTCAATCCTTGATTCAACTCTTTCTCTAGCAATTGGTTTACCAATTAAACCGGCTAAACTTGCTTGCTCTTCTATTATTTGTTCTTCAATTTTACGCATTTCACCTTTCCATTGAGAGGGTGCTAACGCTTGAAAAATACGAGGTTTAAGTTCTGATATTTGAGATCCAACCGATACACCAGTTGCTCCAGCACCTAATACAAAACCAATCAAGCCTGCATTTATAGAGTTATGTACCGTAGAACTAACTTCTTCTTGTGTTATGTTAGAAAAGTTTTTACCTTCATAAACAAATAGATCAGTAAATTCTTGACCAAATTGCGTACCAAATTCCGTTCCAAATTCACCACCTCCACCAAGTAACATTTTTCCAGCTGTACTAACAACAGGATCCATCATTTCTTTTATTTGCTTAGCTGATTTACCAGCATTTCGCATACCAGTAATGTATCTAAAGCTATTAGCACCTAGATATTCCATACCAGTTTCAAAAGTACCTTTAAGTAGATTTGCTCCATAAACTTTTCCTAAAGTTTCTTCTGGTCTTTTAACTAAATCATTTTCTAATCCAGAACCGGCTGTAGACATACCTAGCATCAAACTTCCAGCAACAGGAAATGCAATTGAAAGTGCTAAAGATGGACCAGAACCAATAGCTTCGTTAACAATAACTTCAGCAGCTTTTTTATAGTCACCACTTTTTATTAAATCAAATCCATCTTGAGGTACACCTTCTTTATCATAATATTGAGGTTTTAAAGTTGCTAAAGCATCTGCAGCTTTATAAACTTCAGACAAATCAATATTGTTTTCTCTAGCTATATTTTCAAAATTTTCTGATAAAGAAGGACCATCTGGTGTATATTCCCCAAATACTCCCGCATCTTTTCCTGTTTTAATTATAGCAGCCAATGGTGCATAACCATATTTTTCAGCAAAATCTACTAAACCAGCACTTTGAGTAAAAATAAAACTAGATACAGAAGCAACTGCAGGCAGAACTTCTTTAGGTATCCCTGTTGTTTTTGCAAGAGCTTCTATGTTAACTTCTCTTATCTTATCTAGTTTTTCACTATCAATAACTCTTGAACCTTTTTCTACAGCAGATTTATATTTATTTATACCTTGTAAATATTCATCGTCCTGACTAGCAAAATTTTGAAACTCTTGTTGATTAAAATTAGTCATTGCATCATTGTAACCAACTATAGTTGGATTACTTTGTATGCTTTTTTCTGCCAACTGTTGTACGTATAAGTTTATTTTATCGTCAGCTTCTTTTTTTCTACGTTCATATTGAGCTCCTTTAGTTGCCCCAGTTAAAATTAATTGTCCATCTGGATTGATATAACCTATTTTAACATCTCTATATGCTTTATCAGCAAATTTATTTATTCTATCTTTTTCTTTATTTTGAACGGTTTTATAAACATTTTCATATGCCTCGGTGACATTGAATTTTTTGTTTAATTCTTCTCTTTTTTTACTTAACTTTTCTTGAATTTCAGGATCTTGAAGATATTTTTCTTTAACTTTATTTCCGCCTCCATCTTTATCAACAAGATCTTGATATATTTGCGATTCTGTTTTACCTTCTTTTTGACCTTCAACAAGTTCATCATAAACCATTTTATCAAGGTCTTCTTGAGCTTTAATATCATCGCGCTCTTCTATAGCTTCAGGAGAATTATACTCTACTGATTCATTATATTTTTTTACAGATTCAGGAATTTTACTATCAAATTCTTCTTGTGCTTTATCAAGATCAAATTCAACTTGTTTATTTAAATCAGCAACTTGTTGTTCGTCTAAAGGCCATTTACCAGTTTTTAAATAAATTTCACGAGACTCTAATATTTTAGCAGGATCAACATAGGTTCCACTAGCTTGTTCAGCTTTTTTATTTGCTTCAACTATTTTAGGATCTTTTCCAGTAGTATCAAAAAGTTTAGCTTTTTCAAGAAGACCATCTATGGTTTCCTTAAGTCTTTTATTAAAAATAGTACTTTTACTTTCTTTTTTAAAATTTTCTTGTTGATTTCTATAATCTAAAGATGTAGCTACAAAATTATTAATATCTTCATCTGTTGGTTTATAGTTACGAGCCTTATCATTAACACGTCCTAATGTAGTGTTTTCTATATTATATTCGTAAGTTTGTTCTTTAGCTACTTTTTTTAATTCAGGATTAATTTTATCAGTTACTATTTCTACACCTTCTAATTGCTCTGTTGCTATTATTCCAGTTTCCTCAACACATTCACCATTTACTTTTTTAAAACCGGGTGGACATTTGCGCCGTCTTTCTAATATTTCTTCTTTTGTATTACTTACACTAGTTTCATTATCTTCAATAGCTACAGGAGCTGATAAAGATACTTCTCGAGCATAATTTCTATCAAATTTATCTCTTTTTAAAGCTTCAGCGTCTTTAACTTCTTCAACACAACCTAATCCATCTTCATTATCTATGAATCCATCTGGGCATACTATTGCTTTTAAAGGACTACTACTACTATTATTATTATAACCACATTCGTGGCACATGTAGAGGTCATTTCCTCCGTCAGCTACTTTCCAACTATGATCGCATTTTTCGCAGTTTATTTTACTGCTATCTTTTTTATGATATCTTATAACTTTTGCAATATTAGATTCTGGCTCATTTGCCGCTATCATTTTACTTACAATTGTTTCTAAACTCATTTAAGAATATTTTTTTATTAAATCTTTAGCAGATGATGCTTTCATTTTTATAGGTGTTTCTTCTGTCACTTCTTCAACCGTATCTTTAATTTCTGTTTGTGGTTGATACATGTCAGATGCAGCATCAGGAACAGTTACATCTTCTGTTGCTGTTTCAGCTATAGTACCTTGAGGCGTTTGCATAACTTCCGTTTGCTGTGCTTGAATTTCTTCTTGGCCAGGAAGCATAACTTGTTTTTGCGCTGCTATTTGAGCTGCAGATGATTGAGCATTTCTAGCTATAGTATCTGGGTGAGGTCTGGTCTGTCTTGTATACTTACCTTCCATGTATCCATTTAAATCTTTGAATGCTCTAGCTTGCGCTCCATCGTCAAACTCTTGGCCTTCTTCGTCAATATAATTTACATCTTCAGCTAAACTTTTTATTTCTTCATTAGGTATATTTAAATGATCACCTAAAAAAGACCTTACACCTGCTGGTCCAGCTGATTTTAATGCATCTATAGTAAATCCTAATACTTCTCTACTATGTTCCCCATATTCACCAGAATCATAAACCAATTCACCTTTTTCGTTAGTTTTAGTTCTAGGCATTCCATTTTCGTCTAATCCTAAATTATTAATGTAAGGATCTAACAAATTATTTATAGGTGGTATTTTTTTAACAGGTTTTGGAACATTAAAGAAATCATATATACTTACATCAAATCCACCTTTAATAGGATGGTTTCCTTTGCCTTCTAATATAACTCTACCTTCTTTGTCTAAATCTAATTTAACTTCACCTCTGTCTATAGATTGTAAAACAGCTTCTTCGTGCTGATCCATACCATAAGAAAGTTGACCATTTTTAAGCATGTCATTATAAGAAGCTAAATTAGTTTCAACTGTTGTTGTAAACTTACCAAGATTACCTACCATTTGCTCTGTCATTGCCATATTAGCAGCAAAATCTTCATTGCTTATTTCACCTTTATCTTTTTTGATAACAAGTTCATTAGCTTTATTAACTATTTTTCTAGCTACATCTCTTGCTTGAACTTTAAAAACTCCTAATGGAGTAGGATTATCTTGATTTAACCTTTCTTCAGCTGATTTCTTAAACTTTCTATCATATTCTAAGTTTCTAGCTTCTCTAATCATCTGTTGTTCAGGACTTGTTTTCTTGCGTGCCTCTTGAGGATTATACTCCATGCTAATTAATTATTAATTTAAATTTAACCATTTTTATATTATCTATTTTAACATTAATTTTACGATGGAGCTGAATCACCCGCCGCTATTATTTGCTCTAACGCATCAGTTGATGCATTTTCATTATTCAACTGTTCAGTAGATAAATTAAGTACATCATTTAATTGACCATACTTAGCCGCGTCATTAGCTGTATTACCTGCAGCTTGTCCTAAATCAAAGTTTGTTTGAGTTTGAGAATTTTGAGCTAAAGCATTATTTATTGCACCCGCGTTTGCAGCATTAGCATTTTGTAAAGCACCAAATTCTGCCATTCTTTCTGCATTGCTTTGACTAGCATTAAATTGTTGACGTTGGTTTTCAGCGCTAAATCTAGATTGAGCAAATTGATTTTGTTGAGTAGCATCAAATTGTCTAGCTTGATTATTAGCAGACATAAGTTGACCTTTCATTGTATTTTCAGCTCCTTTATTGAATTGAGATTGACCTAAATCAAAATTTGAAGCTAAATTATCTTGTCCTAATTGATCTCTTTGTAAAGATTGTTCTGCTGAAGCACGCATTTGTTCGTTAGATTTAACTTGACTATCTATGTCTGCAGCTATACCTTGCTTAGATCTTGCGGCCGCAGCAGCTAAAGCGGTTGCACCACCAGCACCAGTACCAGCTTGAGCAGCTAAATCTTGAGAAGCGGCTAAAGACTGATCTGCTTCTTGAGCTGCCATCTCTGCACCAGCTGTAGATACTTGAAGATTGTTCATTGCATTGCTAAGACCAGAATTACCTCTATTTCTTAAACCCGCAACACTTGTAGTAGACACACCATCTTGATAGCCCGCAACATTACCAGCATAACCTTGAGCATTAGCTAGTGTTTGTTTTTCAGCTTGAGCAGCGTCACCCTCAAATGTTTCACCAGTTCTCTGTCCTCTTGCAAAATTTTCACTATCTATATCAACAGTAGTAGCATTTAAATCTTTATAAAAATTTTCAGGTATAAATGATTTTAAATTACCTAAATCAGTGTCGTATGTTGTTTGAAGTCCAGCAAGTTTATCCTGATTTTCTTTACTATTTAATGAATCGTAAGCTTGTTGTGCTAATTGATTACTTTCTTCTTTTCTTCCGCCCATTATAATTTTTTTATTAATTCATAAGAAGGTCTTTGAAATTTTTCATAACCAGCTTCTAAATAGTAATCTAACATTTTTCCTTTTTGTGCCCAACCAAAAGAATATTTATAACCTAATTCTTTTGCAAAGTTAGTTATAAAATTAACTAATAGTTGTATAGCTTCTCTTCTATCTTTATCCCTATATAAAGGATTAGATATAGCTGCAGTTGGTACCGCAGCATTTGTATTTGACATTCCTAACCACATTGCTGCTATAGGATAATCTTCTTTGCAAACCATAAAACCTCCTAATCCAGCTCTTTTCTTTTCATATTCTCCCATTTGAAAAGCGCCAGGTAGAAAATCTCTAAAGTCTTCATCGTCTATCCAAGGTATCTGGCCATGTGCTGCCCACCATGTAGGTAGATATTTCCAATCAGACTCTTGTAGTTTTCTTACTTGTAATTTCATATAATATAATTTAATTTTACTGTGACGAATAGACTGACTGTGTTGTTAAAGCAAATAATTCTTTTTTAACACTAGCATTAGCTATTGGTAGTTCTAATTTGATAGTTGCGTAAGCACCTTTTATACCGCTTACTATTTGATTTCCATTAGCAACAACTGCTCCAGAAACAACAACAAATGATGGTTCTTCTGAAGCTATTGGAGCAAAATATTTGCCTTCTTTTTTTATAAAAGGTAAAGTTACTAAATTTGCCATATTATGCTAATTGATTTATTGTTATTGTTTGGGCTGCTGCAGCCGATCCTGTGACTCTATTATTTGTTGTTTCCAATTGCATTGTAGTAACTCTTGAATTTCCAGTTGAATTAACTTGACCAGAAACTGTAAAAGAAACTCCTGGCGATAATCCTATAGTAACACCAAAAGAACCATTTAAAAGCAACCAAGAACTAGCTGCACCTGGCGCAGCAGATCCATTTAAATTCCATGTACCAGCTATAGTTTGAGCTGTCCCATCAGCTGCTAAATCTATTGTTGCAGTAGTACCCATTGTTGCTGTAGCTGCTCCTACTGTTGAATCTACTACTGGAGTTACAATAGTATTTTGTGTAAGCACAGGTATAACTTGAGTTATTGCTAGTTCACCGCTTTCGTTACCTAAAACAGGAGTTGGTGTAGTACCAGTTGGAAAACCAGATAAAACATAACTATTGTTTACAAGAATTTCTGTTGTTGCACATGTGTATGTTATAACAACTGTTCTAGTGCTTGCAACGTCAAAAGGTGAATTATAAAAAGCTGTACCTACAGCTGTTGTTGATCCGTCTGATTGAACTGGAGTACTGTAATTGACAGTCCCACCAGTTGGCGCAGTTACATTACCTTGATTTAACTGCAGCGTATATTTCAACGTTGCTGCTCCATTTGCTGTTATTGTCCCAGCTGTTGCTGTTGAAGGAACTGTTATTGGTAAAGTATAAGTTAAATTATCAAGACCAACTCCACTTCTTACATTTGTTAAAGTACCAGGATTAGTAGAAGCTGGCATGCCAAGAACACTAACTGTTACATTAGAAGGATTTATATAGTAATTACTTTCAGCTGCTGTACTAAATATAACACTATTGCCTCCAGCATTATTAAACACTTGTGAAGCTGGAGCTATTGAAGAGTTTGAAACAGTATCTATAACATTAACTGTTAATAGAGCTACCGTAAATGCTAAAGCAGCACCTGTGCCTCCTATATTTAAAGTCTGTATGCTATTTGAATTTCCAACGGTGTGTTGAACTAAAAATACTAATCTTCCATCTGTAGATTCAAAAGGTTCTGTACCGACTGGATTTGTAACGCTTAAGACACTTCCAGAAGCTTGAGTCAATGTTATATTGTTTATGTTTGTAAATTTAAATTGAGAATTTAAAGGTGATACAAAAATAGCCCATTGTACGTTAGCTCCTTGTTTAGCTATAGCTGTATTAGCTCCATTAAAAATTGAATTAGAAGCTGCACCTGACAATTGTAAAGTTGTAGTAAATGTAGTTGCTGCTACTGGTATTGGTCCAACTGAACTTATATCTGTTTCTATATATTCTAATTCCCAGCCAGTGTCGCCTTCATAATCTAAAGTATTAAACTGCTTAACAACAGAAGGAGCATCGTTAAATATAGGTATAACATAAGACTCAGTTGTACCAGTTCCGTAAAAATTATTACGAGTAACGTTCTCACTATGATGTTGCCATAAATCTCCTCTATTAAAAGTATAGAAAGTATTGTTTAAAGATATACCTGTTTCTTGTTTGAACGATCTAAAACTAGTCCATCCATTGGATCTATCGTCAAAAGATATAGATAGATATCCATCAGATGCTGTAGCTAAGTTAGTGTCTGGATTACTATCGTAACCTTCACCTATCAAAGTTAATTCATATACTCTACTGTATTCATCAAATGATCCAATTATTTGTGTAGATGTTTTTAAAGCATCTCTAAAAAAATCACTCATACCAGCACCTGATATTTCTTCTATACCTTGTTGGCTTAATCTTAATACTGCACCTCTATTTCTATCTGTAAAATATCTAGAAAATCCAAAAGATGCAAATGATTGAGGATCTCTTGCTATTCCATATTGACCTGGATAAGCTGCTATAGTACCTAAAAATTGAGAACTACTAGTTACAGGTATTTGACCACCTTCAGCTGTATATATAAAATCTTTATCAATAGGTGATCTGGAAACTTTGTCTTCTTGAAATACAATAACTTGCGTGTCGTCTGTAAATAGCTTTTGTATAG
>Ga0307997_10001071_pt1 | contig 12809 bp, 10 predicted proteins | sample Davwhametageno36_FD_203165 | JGI IMG/M metagenome (GOLD analysis project Ga0307997, IMG submission 203165) | Marine microbial communities from Davis Island wharf, Antarctic Ocean - #36 | ecosystem: Environmental > Aquatic > Marine > Unclassified | place: Antarctic Ocean: Davis Island wharf... | reverse complement strand
GGCATAAGCCCCGCATCCACCAGCAGGCACTCAAGTCGCTTCAGCTCCCCCATAACCCGACACCCGACCTTTGCCGCATGGCGTTGGGCTGCCAGCTTGTCTTTCGTCAGCCGCCCGTGCTTCAGATTAGCCTCTGAGATGCGCTGTAAGCCCTCCTGAGTCCGAGCGCCTGTCGATAGGCCTCCATTTTGGAGGGCACAGCGGCCATTGTGCTTGTAAGCAGCTCTCTGGTACTTGGTGCCCCGACGTGTCTTTGCGAGGCATCTGACACCCTGCCAATTGGGGCCGAACCGGGTGTGAACACCGATAGTTACGTTGCCTTTTGTTATTCTCACAATACCACAATTTTGTTGTGGCCGCCAGAGATAGGGCGCTTGGTGTAATTTTTTTTATAATAATTTTTTGAGGTGACCGTTTGAGCCGAACCCAGTGCGGAGGGCGTTCTTGGACTGTGGTTCAAAAAGGGGTGTTGGTGTCTATTCTATGATCCCGATGAATTTTTGGCTAAAAGGCATAGGGTACTTTGGCGCCAAAAGTTGGTTTATGGTTCAGTAGATAAACGCTGAATGTAGCAGCGTCTAAAATGTGGTTTATAGTGTTTGCCGCAGAGTATTTTCGCGCTTCCAAATTAATAAACCCGACCCAATAACGATACCCGTCCCCAAACCTGTCCAACCAGACGGAAGCGTATCAAAAACAAAATAACCAATGACTGTCGCATAGATAACTTGGGCGTACATAGTGGGGGCGAGCGTTGAGGCGTTTGCTAATAAATGAGCGCGTGTAGCAAGAATATGGCTAAAGGCCCCAAAGACACCAATAATGACGAGCACAAAAAAACCCATATTTGTTTGCGGCCAATACCAATTTTGTAAAGCAAACGGAGCTATTGCAAAGGTTGCAACTCCACTGGACCATAATTGACTAGTTGCGTTGTTATCCTGTCCAGCCAATAGCCGGGTTAAAATGAAGTAGCTAGATGCGCAAAACAATGCAGCGACAGATAAAATCATTGCCCAATGGAAATCCTCTCCCCAAGGCTGAATAATGATCAAAACCCCCAAGAAACCTACGAAAACGGCCGCAAACCTACGAAACCCAACTTTTTCACCAAGTATAAAGTAGCCAAGTACTGTTATCACCAGTGGCATAGCAAAAAAGATAGCTATCGTCGTAGTGATTGGAAGAAATTGCAGCGCCAAAAAATTGAATGTTGTACCTCCTAAAAGAGCTATTGCGCGGCTGAATTGCAGCTTCGGATTATTAGACACAAATTGTTGCAAACCACCGCGAGGAATGAAAAGTAAAATTGAAACAAGGAACGCACCGCAGTATCTAGCAAAGATGACTTGTACTGCAGGCAGCCCGTATAAGATGAGCCATTTCGCAGAGCTATCTATTAAGGTGAACAGAAAAACCGCTAAAAACATTAAGATCACCGCTACTGTCGGCTTGTCCTCTCGTGCTGCCGCTAATACCATTTTGTAACTTTTTGTTTTAAGATTTTCAGATTGGTTTTGCAGTTTTCTACTTCGGTAAAAAACGCGCTTAGATTTGCTAAAGTCATCGCAGTAACATCATTCTGCTAAGCCTGAGTAATCCTCGTCAGACACCTTCTTCAGCCACTCGGCTACTCGTCCGTCCAACGCTTCCTGAATGGCTATATGGGCCATGCTGTTGCCAGCTGTCGCTCCATGCCAGTGTTCCTCTCCCGGCGGTATCCAGACGGTATCTCCAGCCTTAATGACCTTTGGCTGCTCATTTCTAAGCCCAACAAGGCCAATGCCGCTCACCACATGCAATGTCTGTCCTAGAGGGTGCGTATGCCAAGCTGTGCGCGCTCCCGGCTCAAACGTCACTTTCAACGCACGAACTCGCGCTGGCTCTGGAGCCTCCACAATAGGGTCCTGCCATACCGTGCCTGTAAACCAGTCGGAGGAGGCAAGTTTAGTTGGCCGTGATCCAGCTTCCATGATTTTCATAGACGTCCCCTTGAAGGTGCTTGTGATATAGCGATGTCAGATAAGGCCACGGTGATTGGAAATATACAAGGTTCACGTTTTAGGCGCCATACCTCTAAACCGTTTGGACACATTACGTAGACGAAGTTCGGGGGCGGTGCTCATTCGAGATTTGTGTGATTGGACCGCATGACATCGGCACTAATGCTAATCTTGTCTTTCAGACGGATCACTACAACTTCGAACAGGATAAATAACGCGCCCTCAAAAAGTGAACCCATGGATAACACTGAACTTGTCGCATGATCGTCTACCATCGTTTGCGCGGGAATTGTCATTACGAAATCCGCATCCTGAATGCTGACGCCATTTGGCTGCGCTGTGACCATAGCTACTGTGGCACCTGCCTCGCGTGCCACTTTTGCCAACGCAGTCACAGTGGACAATTAGCCTGGTCCGCATGTGGCCAAAAAAACATCGCCCTTGCCGACAGCAGGGGTGTCCATATCACCGACTACAGACGTCGCGAGCCCAAGATGGAACAAGCGCATCGCCAACCCCATGACCTGCAATCTTTCGCGCCCCGCGCCGAAAACAACGATCTTTTTGGCTTTTATCAAGTAGGATACCCACGTATCAACCTCTCCAAAGATAACCGTACTCTCCAAAGATAACCGTAAAAAAGTCCAATTAATCTTGTCGGACTTGGGCTTTTATAAGTCATCCAACGATGGATTGTACGGCAAGGAAACATCAGCAGCTCTTACCGCTTACATGAAAAAAAACCTGAACGACGACGATCTCACAAACAGTGGAAATGTAATCAAGCTCATAACTGTTTTACTGGATATTGAAACCAGCCCCACGCCCGCCTTGTTGAGGTCGAAAGATTAGTCCATAATTAAGGGGATAGTTCCTGTCAGATAAAAATTGCGCGAAGTGGGTAGGGCATTTTCAACTTTATTTGTTGGCCTGTCAGGCAAAACTGACGTCAACTACGATGAAGATAATGCTATCTGATGCATGTTCCCATCAGTTTGATAGCACCTCGTGTGCCAACACACAGGCTTACGGGAAAACAGAAGTCCAGTCTGAATGAGGGATGGGATCCGTTAGAAGTTAGGCTATTGATGCTGAAATGGGTTTGTCTGGGTAGCACCGTCTGACCGCATCGATTACCATGTTTCAGAATGTTTAGACCGTGTGCGCTCCCGCCAAACGATCAGCAACCCGCCTGTTGCGATTAATACTGCTCCCGGAAATAATGTGGACCATGGCGTTTCGTTGAAAAAAGCCGTCCTAACCCAAAAGCTAAAGGGATACCAAAATAGCTGAATGGTGCCAGATTACTTTGCTCGGTCATCCTAAAACTTATCATCAAAATTAGTACAGCAGTGCCACCAAAACCTCCCATTAAGGCTATCCACGCCAAGTCAGTTTTAGAAGCTAAAGGGATGAAGCCACCCCATAAGTATGCTATCAAAGAGGCTCCAATTGCGGCGGCAATAGACGAATACAGATTGACCAAGGAACTTGGTGCATCGTTGTCGAAAAGGCGAGCGGTAACGCCGACTAAAGCATAAAACGCGGCTGCTGCAAAAGGTAATAGCGCATAAAACGTGAATCCATCACCGCCAGGTTCTATAACCATTATAACACCCACAAAACCAATTAAAACCGTGATCCAACGCAGCCACCCAACCCGTTCACCCAAGATTGGAATTGCCAGAGCTGTCGCGAATAACGCGCTAGCATAAGTGATCGTGGATGCGGTAGCAAAATCCATGAGGCCCAATGAGAGATAAAAACAAAGTTGGGCAAAGGTCACAACAGCCCCCCTAAACAGAGCCAATTTCCACTGCCGTAGCTTTAGGCGCTTGCCATTTTTTCGCCAAGCTTGGGATGAGCATAAAGCAATAACGGCTGGGATGAGCCCAAACATATTTCGCCATGCTGACAGCTGGGCTGCTGAGTAATTATTTGCGAGGTGCTTTATTATGAGTCCCATAGCATCAAATAAGGTCAATGCGACCAAACTTAAGATAATGGCTAGGCCAGTCCGATCAGTGGGTCGCATTGTGTTCCGGGGGTAAGGTCTAATTTTCTCAATTTAGAGCAATTTGCTTGCGAAGTATGCCAGAAAATAAATTTAACTTTGCGCTGGGGGTTCCAAGTTAAATTTGGCTGCTTGCCCACAGAGACCAAAATCATCACACTTTAGTCCCTCGCGCGGCACGCTGGGGCAAGCGCCTTGAACCAGATAGTACGTTACCAGTGATGGCCGCCAAAAGTAATACACCCCCGATTAGAGTGTGGATAGAGGCGTCTTCGCCCAAAAACAACCAAACCCAAAAAGGGCCAAGTAATACTTCCGCGAGAGAGAGTAGAGTTAGTTCAGCCACTGGCAGCTTGCGTTAACCAGTATAGAAGTGCGTTGGTCTGGTGCGTGTTTTGCTTCGTCTGTCAGTATCGTTCGCTAGTCTGATTGGGAACTAACGTGTGAACTTCATCAAGGCCTGCGTGACATGCGCCGCATCAAAAGGCCGGACATATGACTGCAACCTGCAATCATCAAAGGCACTCAAATTAATCTTTGCGAAAAGGAGCTGTTCACACAAGGCAACACTGCTGGTTTTCTTTTGCTGATCTCTGAAATAGTAATCTAAAATCAGAGTCAGTTGATGACCCTAAAGCGCTATCTATAATACAATTACCTAGTTGAAAGTTTTCTATGAATAGAGTTTTTCAAAGTCATATAGCGATGTTGGTATTTTCAATTTTGATTGCGGGATCCTTCTCACTTGGATCGATGGTTGCGAACGATATTTCACCGATCGCTCTGACCGCTGTACGCTTTGTTTTGGCGGCTTTTATTGTTGGCTCCATTGCCCTTTTCAGTGGCTCCATTGCCCGCAAGGAACTGACAGCATCTTGGCGCTACTTTGTGCTAGGCAGCACATTTTCGTTGTATTTCATCCTGATGTTTGAGGGGCTGAAAACCGCGAGCCCAGTTTCAGCGGTTGCGGTATTTACGCTCATTCCGGCGATGTCTTGTTGGTTGGGATTCGTTATTTTAGGTCAAATGGTAAGCGGTCGAACTTTGCTGGCCGTTGTTATTGGGGCCACAGGTTCTTTGTGGGTGGTCTTCCGTGCTGACTTTCTTGCCTTGACGATGTCTTCGGTTGGCAGAGGCGAATTGATTTATTTTGTGGGATGTGTGGCCCATGCCTTTATGCCGATCTTGTTTCGCGGTCTCAATCGGGGGGAAACCCCTGTTATGGTAACGTTTGGATTGCTGGTCAGCGGGGCGTTGATCCTATGCTTGTTTGGCGCGGGTGAGATCATACAAACGGATTGGAAGGGGCTTCCAAGCTTGGTATGGATTACGATTTTCTATGTGGCGGTTTTCGCAACTGCGGTCACATCTGTCTGTCTACAATTTGCCTCCATGCATTTGCCTGCGGCGAATGTGATGGCTTACACCTATTTGACGCCAACTTGGGTATTGCTCTGGGAGATTTTTTTGGGCCATGATGTGCCGCCATTCTGGATATGGGGCGGTGTGTTGCTGACGGCTGTTTCGGTTATTGTATTGTTAAGAGCCTCTCTGGAAAACTAGGTTTGTGACCCCGTGCGTTTTCAGCTGTAGCCTTTGTGGTCGCGATTGTAGGTAATGGGGCAGCCATGGCGACATTATTTAATTGATAATATCAGTAGACTGGTACACTTCTCTTCGACCAGCGTGAAGATTTAGGTAACGAATTTAGGTATTTTTAAATTTTACCATTTGATAAAATAATTTTTTCTGTAATGATGATACTCGAAAGATTAACGGAGGATCTATGATGGGCCAGAAGATTTCAGGCATCGTTGCCGAGCGGCTGAGTAGTGTTGAACTGGCGGAGAATTTTGCTGATTTGCATACTCCGCTTCAACCTCATGAGGTGCGTGTCGCAGCTGATCGTTGCTATTTTTGCCATGACGCACCCTGTGTTACGGCTTGCCCGACAGATATTGATATTCCTCTGTTCATTCGCCAAATTAGCACTGGAACCCCAGAAGCTGCCGCTAAGACGATTTTTGATATGAACATCTTAGGGGGCATGTGTGCGCGGGTCTGTCCGACTGAGGAATTGTGCGAGCAGGTTTGTGTGCGTGAGGTTTCGGAAGGTAAGCCGGTTGAGATTGGGCGTTTACAGCGTCACGCAACTGACATGTTGATGGCCAAAGGCACGCACCCGTTTTCACGGGTGGCGCAAACAGGAAAAACAGTTGCGGTTGTTGGTGCGGGTCCTGCGGGATTGTCGTGTGCGCACCGTTTGGCACTGCTGGGCAATGATGTCACAATTTATGATGCGCGATCAAAGGCGGGTGGGCTGAATGAATATGGCATTGCGGCCTATAAAACGACAAATGACTTTGCAGCGCGGGAAATCGAGTGGCTGCTGTCTATTGGCGGCATCACGCTTGAAAATGGTAAAGCCCTGGGTAACAATCTGGCTCTTGAGGATTTGATCGGAAAGTTTGATGCGGTCTTTCTCGCGGTTGGGCTTGGGGGTGTGAATGCCTTAGAAGTGACTGGATTTGAGTCAGAACGCGTGTCCAACGCGGTCGATTTTATCGAAACTCTGAGACAGACACCTGATCTGGGAACCCTTGAGGTAGGACGGCATGTTGTGGTTATCGGTGGTGGGATGACGGCTGTGGATACTGCAGTTCAGTCGAAGTTACTGGGCGCGGAACAGGTGACCATTGCTTATCGCCGTGATCGCAACGCGATGAGCGCGAGCCGCTATGAGCAAGATCTTGCGGCGCAACAGGGGGTGAAGTTGCTGTTCAACATGCAGCCAATTGAGTTTGATACAACCGGCGACACGCCGATGCTTGAGCTTGGATATAGCACGGTGAACAATGGGAAAGTTGAGGCGACAGGCGAAACCATACGGATCATGGCAGATCAAATCTTCTGTGCGATTGGTCAAAGGCTGACAACCGATGCAGGGTTGGCGCTCGAGGGGCAGAAAATAAGAGTGAACGAAGTTGGGCGCACCGGTCTGACCGGTGTTTGGGCTGGCGGCGATTGTGCGTTAGGCGGTAATGATCTGACTGTTACAGCTGTGGCTGAGGGGCGGGATGCCGCAATTGACATTCATAATACCTTGATGGGAGGAGCATAAATATGGCTGATCTAACAACAGATTTTCTGGGCATTAAAAGCCCAAACCCATTCTGGCTCGCATCTGCACCACCTACGGATAAAGAGTATAATGTACGCCGCGCTTTTGATGCTGGCTGGGGCGGCGTTGTTTGGAAAACACTTGGGTCCGAAGGCCCACCGGTCGTCAATGTAAACGGCCCAAGATACGGCGTGATCCGTGGTGCAGACCGTCGAGTTCTTGGGCTCAATAATATTGAGCTGATCACGGACCGGCCATTAGAGGTCAATCTCGAAGAAATCACACGGGTCAAAAAGGATTACCCAAACCATGCAATGATCGTATCAATCATGGTGCCATGTGAAGAGCAGGCATGGAAAGACATTTTGGAAAAAGTTGAAGCCACCGGCGCGGATGGGATTGAACTTAATTTTGGTTGCCCACATGGTATGTCGGAGCGCGGTATGGGTGCTGCTGTAGGGCAGGTGCCTGAATATATCGAAATGGTAACAAGATGGTGCAAGCAGTACTATTCAAAGCCTGTTATCGTCAAATTGACCCCGAATATCACTGATATTCGTCTGCCTGCGGCCGCTGCGCGACGTGGGGGAGCCGATGCGGTTTCCTTGATCAACACGATCAACTCAATCGTTTCTGTCAACTTAGATACGATGAGCCCGGAGCCCTCCATTGACGGTAAGGGAACCCATGGTGGCTACTGTGGTCCAGCGGTCAAACCAATCGCGATGTCAATGGTTTCAGAGATTTCGCGGGCTCCGGAAACCGCTGGGATGCCGATTTCTGGCATCGGCGGTGTCACAACCTGGCGTGACGCTGCTGAATATATGACTTTGGGCTGTGGGAACGTACAAGTGTGTACGGCTGCCATGACCTACGGATTTAAAATTGTTCAGGAAATGATCAGCGGTCTGTCTCAATGGATGGATGAAAAAGGACATACCTCAATTCAAGATTTTGTCGGCGCTGCGATACCGAACACAACTGACTGGAAATATTTAAATCTTAACTATGTTGCTAAAGCCGAGATCAACCAAGCTGATTGCATCAGCTGCGGACGTTGCTATGCCGCTTGTGAGGATACATCCCATCAGGCGATTGCGATGTCCGAGGACCGCACTTTCTCAGTGATTGATGCCGAATGTGTGGCCTGCAACCTATGCGTTGAAGTTTGTCCTGTCGAGAATTGCATAACCATGGTGCCTCAAGAGGCGGGCACAGTTGATCCAAGGACGGGTAAGACAATCAGCGAAGAGTACGGCAATTGGACGACTCATCCCAACAATCCCGGGGCGGTGGCCGCAGAATAACCGTAGAAATTACAGCAGGCCATAATCTATGGCCCGCTGCTGCACATTACACAGTGAGAATGCGCCGCAGCATGTCCTCTAGATATTGCTCGGCATCTGGGAAATGGTCGCCTTTGCCAAGCACTGCCTGTACCTGTACATCAAAATCCGCGTAATGTTGTGTCGTTGCCCAGATTGAAAAGATGAGATGATGTGCATTGACGGTACGTATCAATCCAGCATCCGACCACGCATTTATAATCTCTACCAATGTGGCTACGACTTCGCGCAATTCCCCCTTCAATACGCCCCCGATCCGGGGCGCACCCTGAATAATTTCATTGGCATAAAGACGGCTTTCGCGCGGATAGAGGTGGCTCATCATTATTTTGTGCTTTGCATATGTCAAAAGCTCCTCGATGGGATCGCCATTAGGATTAATGTCGCGCACAGGTTTGAGCCAATCTGTCAAAAGCTGTGCAAGAAGGGCTTCATAGATAGCGTCTTTTGATTGGAAGTAATAAAGAATATTTGGTTTTGACATGCCAGATTCGGCGGCGATTTGATCAAGCGTCGAGCCCCTGAAGCCGAATTGGGAAAAGATTTTCAATCCGGCTAACATGATGGCCGAATGGTTTTTCTTTTGGATCCGTGTTTCAAATTTGCTCATTAATTATATTCCAAAGAAAATCCAATTGAATATTTGATTAAATATTAACATTGGAAAAATTACTAGGTGGTTTTAAAAAGCAATTCTTGACTCATGCTAGACCTCTGATAGCATTACTTTTACCAGTTGGTCAAAATATTAGGCCGCTTAGAAAGAACAAATTTGTGAGGTCTGAATCCATGGCTGCCATAGGCGAAAATTTAAAGATCAACAGTGAACGCCTTTGGGATAGCCTGATGGACATGGCAAGAGTTGGACCGGGTGTTGCCGGGGGCAATAATCGTCAAACGGTGACTGACGCAGACAGCGAAGGCCGGCATCTGTTTCAAACATGGGCCGAGGCTGCGGGCTGTTCGATGGGGCTCGATCAAATGGGCAATATGTTCGCTATGCGCGCGGGAACGGATCCTGACGCCTTGCCAGTCTATGTGGGCTCACATCTGGACACGCAGCCAACGGGCGGAAAATACGATGGCGTATTGGGCGTGCTCGGTGGCCTAGAGCTTCTGCGCACTATGAGTGACCTTGATATTAAAACCAAACATCCGATTGTTGTGACAAATTGGACCAATGAAGAGGGTACGCGTTATGCGCCCGCCATGTTGTCATCTGGGGTGTTTGCCGGGCTACACAGTCAAGAATGGGCCTATGAGCGTACGGATGTTGACGGCAAATCCTTTGGGGATGAGTTGGCGCGTATCGGTTGGCGCGGTGATGAAACTGTTGGAGCGCGTAAAATGCATGCTTTCTTTGAATTGCACATCGAGCAGGGCCCGATTTTGGAGGCGGAAGACAAGCAGATTGGGGTTGTGACGCACGGGCAGGGCCTGTCTTGGACCGAGATTACCATATTGGGAAAAGACGCGCATACTGGCTCAACGCCGATGCCAATGCGTAAGAATGCAGGGCTGGCGATGGCGCGAATTTTGGATCGGGTGGAGGATATTGCCATGTCCCACGCGCCCCATGCTGTAGGCGCTGCGGGACATATCAACGTCTATCCAAACTCCCGCAATGTGATTCCGGGCAAAGTGGTCTTTACAGTCGATTTTCGTTCCCCAGAACTGGCTGTGATTCAAGATATGGAGAGCCGTTTGCGCGTTGAGGCGCAGGGGATTTGCGATACTATGGGCATGGAGGTCTCATTCGAAAAGGTGGGAGGATTTGATCCTGTCACATTTGATGAAACATGTGTGCAGGCTGTTCGCAGCGCTGCTGTTCGGTTGGGGTATAGTCATATGGATTTGATCTCTGGTGCCGGTCATGATGCCTGTTGGATCAACCGGGTGGCCCCTACGGCGATGATCATGTGCCCCTGTGTAGATGGGCTGAGCCATAATGAGGCCGAAGAGATCAGTCCTGAATGGGCCGCCGCAGGCACGGATGTGTTGCTGCATGCAGTATTAGAAACTGCAATTATTACGGCCTGAGGGTCAAGCTACGGAATAAAAAGGCAGGGAGATTATAATGGCCACAGTCATAAAAAACGGAACAATCGTAACTCATGATCTAACTTACAAGGCGGATGTTTTGATTGAGGGTGGTCAGATTGCTGAGATTGGTGAAAACCTGTCCGGCGAAGAACAATTGGATGCCACTGGGTGTTTTGTCATGCCGGGTGGCATTGATCCTCACACCCACCTTGAGATGCCCTTCATGGGCACCTATTCAACGGATGATTTCGAAAGTGGGACTCGGGCCGCCCTTGCAGGCGGCACAACCATGGTCATCGACTTTGCTTTGCCAAGTCCGGGCCAAGGTCTGCATGATGCCCTTAAAATGTGGGACAACAAATCCACACGAGCAAATTGTGATTATTCTTTTCATATGGCGGTCACATGGTGGGGTGAGCAGGTTTTTGATGAGATGGAATCGGTGATCAAAGACCGCGGCATAAATACTTTTAAACATTTCATGGCCTACAAGGGCGCATTGATGGTTAATGATGACGAGCTCTACGCGAGCTTTAGTCGGTTGTCCGAACTCGGGGGGATCGCGATGGTCCACGCGGAGAACGGTGACGTCGTTGCTGAACTGTCCGCTAAACTCTTGGCCGCAGGTAATACTGGCCCAGAAGCCCATGCCTATTCCCGTCCGCCACAGGTCGAGGGTGAAGCTACAAACCGCGCAATCATGATTGCTGATATGGCAGGTGTTCCGCTTTACGTCGTGCACACCTCTTGCGAGGACTCGCACGAAGCCATTCGTCGTGCTCGCCAACAAGGCAAACGCGTCTGGGGTGAACCGTTAATCCAACACCTGACACTGGATGAGAGTGAATATTTTAATAAAGATTGGGACCATGCCGCACGCCGTGTGATGTCGCCTCCGTTTCGTAATAAACGGCATCAAGACAGTCTTTGGGCTGGCTTGCAGTCGGGGTCTCTAAGTGTTGTGGCCACAGATCACTGCGCATTTTCAACAGAGCAAAAACGATTTGGCTTGGGCGATTTCACGAAAATTCCAAATGGAACCGGTGGACTCGAAGACAGGATGCCAATGCTTTGGACGCACGGCGTAGAGACAGGGCGTTTGACCCCAAATGAGTTTGTTGCAGTAACCTCCACAAATATAGCTAAGATATTAAATTGTTATCCTAAAAAAGGTGCAATTCTGGTTGGGGCTGATGCTGATATTGTGGTGTGGGATCCGAATCGTGAAAAAACGATTTTGGCGGCCAATCAGCAGTCTGCCATCGACTACAACGTCTTTGAGGGCAAAAAAGTTAAAGGCCTTCCGCGCTTCACACTGACACGTGGCAAAGTAGCTATCTATGATGGTGAAGTTCGTACAGAAGAAGGTCACGGGAAATTTATTAAACGTGATGGAAATACGGCCACAAATAAGGCACTATCATCTTGGAAAGCGTTAACATCACCGCGTCCCGTAGAACGTACAGGTATTCCCGCCAGTGGAGTCTAATCTAAGTAGTCAGATTTTGACGTCGTTTGGCAAGGGAATAGTATTGAGACACGACATGTCGTTTGCTGCCAAAAAGCTTCACTTGACCTTCAATAAAAACGGCGGTCCTGTGTGCTCTCTTCGAGCTATGAATAAGAGTGATTTTGTAATTTAAAAAAGGTTTTTGTGGTGCAATCTGAAGTAATAAATGTTTCGAACCTAAATCTTACATTCGAAACGGGTGATGGACCCGTCCATGCTCTGAAAAACGTTGATTTAAAAGTTAATAAGGGTGATTTTGTATCTTTTATTGGACCATCTGGTTGTGGAAAAACAACTTTATTAAGGGTTTTAGCGGATCTAGATGAACCAACTGCGGGCGAGGTCACCGTAAATGGTGTCAGCCCGAGAGAAGCACGAGAGGCTAGAGCATATGGCTATGTTTTTCAGGCGGCGGGTCTATATCCTTGGCGTAACGTAGCCGCAAATGTAAAGTTGCCTTTAGAAATAATGGGTTACTCAAAAGAAGAACAACTCAAAAGAGTAAAGAAGGTTCTTGATTTAGTCGAGCTGACAGGTTTTGAAAATAAGTATCCTTGGCAACTTTCGGGAGGTATGCAGCAAAGGGCCAGTATTGCTAGGGCTTTGGCCTTTGATGCTGATATATTATTTATGGATGAGCCATTCGGTGCCTTAGATGAAATCGTACGAGATCATTTGAATAAGCAATTGTTAGAACTGTGGAAATCTACAAACAAAACAATTTGTTTTGTGACCCATTCGATACCCGAGGCGGTATACCTATCTACGAAAA
>Ga0307997_10001069_pt1 | contig 12815 bp, 11 predicted proteins | sample Davwhametageno36_FD_203165 | JGI IMG/M metagenome (GOLD analysis project Ga0307997, IMG submission 203165) | Marine microbial communities from Davis Island wharf, Antarctic Ocean - #36 | ecosystem: Environmental > Aquatic > Marine > Unclassified | place: Antarctic Ocean: Davis Island wharf... | reverse complement strand
CTGAAAACATCATCCTGTTTGGAAAGGAACGCGAGACGCTTTTAGGGCATCTTGATCCGCTTGAAATTCCAAAAGGGGAGGCCGCAAAAAGCTTCGATTACGAAGGTGAAATCGCTGTTGTTATTGGGAAGTCAGCTCGAGATGTTTCAGTAAACGATGCGTTAGATTATGTTTTAGGTTTTTCCATATTTAATGATGGCTCCGTGCGTGAATGGCAAAAGCATTCAATCTATGCCGGTAAAAATTTTGCCAGCTCTGGTTCTTGGGGACCCTGGATTACAACGGCAGATGCACTTCCCTCAGTTGAAAAAATGGCGTTAAACGTTGCTTTAAATGGTCAGACGGTTCAATCCGCATTTGGCTATGAAATGATTTTCAGCTTGGCACAGCAAATCGCCTATGCTTCGTCACTTTTCACACTTCGTCCGGGTGACGTAATTGCAACTGGGTCGCCAGATGGAACGGGTGGTAGTAGAAAGCCTAAGCGGTATTTACAAGAAGGCGATTCAGTTTCCATGTCTGTTACGGGTATTGGGACGCTTTCAAACAGAGTAGTAACGAGTGCCACGACAAACCGATAGAGATAAATCAAGCCGCAAGGCTAATGAGAAGCCTTTAAGGCCGGGCGATTAACAAAATAAACGCCTGCGACACAAAGTGTCATACCGGCTATCGAGATGAAATTGAGTGTTTCGTTAAATAAGTAGTGTGCTTCCACTACAACTAAAGGTGGAACGAGATAAAACATACTAGAGATACGGCTCGCTTCGCCTAGTTTAATAATTGACATCAGCAGGACAACACCACCAATAGAAAGACCAAATACCTGCCAAGTTAAAGCAATAGCAAAACTAGGCGACCAAACTACCTGCCAACTTTCACCAAACATAACCGCAAATATTGCGGTTGCAAAACTTGCCGCAACATACTGCATTAGTACACCCGTTAGTAGGCTGGATTGATCGCAAAATTTCTTTTGATAAATAATGCTTGATGACGCTGATAGCAAACTCAGCAGGCACATGCTGATGAGTATTAGTCCTAGGCCATCGTCATCGATTAAACCAAGACCAAATTTCCCAAGAATGACAATAGTCACGCCAACGAATCCGACTATTAAACCTATTAATTTTTTTATAGTGAGTGATTCACCAATATAAATGCTGGCCAAAACCATCGTCAATATCGGTTGAATACCAATAATGATAGCGACAATACCCGAGGGCATACCCTCTTTGATAGGCCAAAATACAAAGCCAAGATAGCAACAGTGGAGTAACACACCGGTTACCATATCGTGCCGATAAGGCCAGAATTTTCGGGGTAGGGTAATACCTAATAGACAAAGAATGGGAATGAGCGCTAGTGTTGTGAGCACCATTCGCAGGCATAAAAAAACAAACGGATCAGCATGTTGCATGCTGTACTTTGCCGCTATAAAGCCGGTGCTCCAGATCAGCACAAATATTAAGGGTGATAGACGAACGAAGAGTGTGGCTTGTGCCATGCCTGATTTCTTGAGGAGTAACCTATTGGTTTCAAAAAATTAAAACCAACAGGTTATTTTAAGGTTGTTTATTTAATTTCGAGCAATTCGACTTCAAAAATTAATGTCTCGTATGGCCCGATAGATTGTCCCGCACCTCGATCACCATAGGCAAGTTCATAAGGTACGACGAATTTATATTTGCTTCCAATTGCCATTAATTGAACGCCTTCAGTCCATCCAGGAATTACTTGGTTAAGCCCAAATGATGCTGGTTCATTGCGTGAGTATGAGCTATCGAACTCACTACCATCGAGTAATGTTCCACGGTAGTGAACAGTTACCGTGTCTGTTGCACTAGGTTTCGCCCCATCACCCTCAACAATGACCGAATACTGCAATCCAGAATCAGTCGTGGTGACGCCATCTTTTTTGCCATTTTCAGCTAAATAAGTTAAACCTTTTTGCTTAGTTCCACTGAATTTTTCTTCATTCATTGCTTGTTGCGACTGCTGCAAAGCGGCGCCAGCTTCTTCTAGCGTCATAAGTGTTTCCTTACCCTCAACCTGAGCTTTTATACCTTCAAGCAATATTTCATAATCTACTTCACCATATTGCTTTAGTACCTGCTCGCTAATCATCATTCCTAAGCCGTAACTTAACTTGTCTTTATCAGTGTTAATAGTGGTTGCTCCATTGGCTGACAGTGTAAAAAAGAGGCCTAATGTTGTAAGGCCGATGTGTTTAAAATTCATATTGGTAATCCAGTTGTTATTTTTAAGAGAGATAAAATGTTGCTAAGCATTATATATACCTGAGCTGAATAAGGTAGAGCTTAGTCTGTTAAAATAGTTGTAAATAATTGGTATATTAAAAATATAACGTTACCACTTCATTAAGGACAAAGTTGATGACATCATTTACCTCAAGTAATAGCAATAGTTTAGGGCAACCAATAGGCTTTCCCATTGAACGTTGGGAGCCTTCTGTGCATCCTCAAGGTTCAGTATTGGACGGCCGTTTGTGTCGACTGGAGCCCATCGACGTTCATCACCATTCGCAAGATTTGTTCAATGCATTTCAGCTGGATGACAACCATCATAACTGGACCTATTTACCTTATGGGCCATTTGAACAGTATGAAGACTTTAAACTCTGGCTTGAGTCCGTCAGTAATAATGACGATCCTTGTTTTTTTAGCGTTATTGACCTATCCAGTGCTAAGGCGGTTGGTGTTGCCAGCTACTTACGCATCACGCCTAATGTGGGTGTCATCGAAGTTGGTCATATTCATTTTTCACCCTTAATGCAAGGATCCGCCTTAGCCACTGAAGCTATGTTTTTAATGATGTCGAATATATTTGATTGTCTCGGTTATCGGCGCTATGAATGGAAATGTGACTCGCTAAACAAACCTTCCTGTCGTGCAGCCCAAAGACTTGGATTTACATATGAAGGCCTATTTAGACAGGCAACGCTATATAAAAAACGCAACCGTGACACGGCTTGGTATTCGATACTCGATACCGAATGGCCGAAGATAAAAAATGCATTTGAACATTGGTTGAATCCAGATAATTTTGATGCCCAAGGAAATCAAAAAACAAGTCTTTCAACTATTATGAAAACAGTATTGAAAGTGACTGCTTAAGCTTATAATTTAGTTCGCAACAACTTCTAATAAAGTTATCTATGAGGCTGATTATTGATTTCTAATTAAATAAACCTTGGACACTGATTGTTTCAGCTAGTTAGGCTAGTCGGTTTTCGCCCTCATTAATGGACCGTATTGATATACAAAAGTAGGCGACCAAGATCATTTTAAGGCCAGTACATGCTTGGAATTATGTACAAAAACGGGGACGGTGTGGCTCAAGATTTCAAACTAGCCATTCATTTAATGATCGTGCAGATGCATAACAGAATTGTGGTATAGTCTCGCTACCTTATTGAAATATAAAAGCAAAAATCCTTGCAAATGAATGCAGGGTAAAAAAATAGAAGGACTGCTGATTAAAACATTCTTACTTCTATTACTGTTGTCACTCAATGTACCATTACTGGCTGGGTGGGATACCGCAATAATCGCCTATAATAATGGAGATTACAAAACAGCCTTCACAGCACTTAAGCTGTTGGCACAGAACGGTGACGCTAGATCCCAGTTCAATTTAGGGTCAATGTATAAAGAGGGCAAAGCGACCAATCCAAATTATAAAGAAGCCATCTATTGGTACAAAAAATCAGCAGAGAATGGCGTAGCCATAGCGCAATATAATCTGGGCCTCATGTACGACAATGGACAAGGGACTGTTCAAAATTTCACTAAAGCAATTTACTGGTACAAGTTATCGGCACTACAAGGTAATTCCAATGCCCAATACAATCTTGCGCTCATGCATAAGGAAGCTAAAGGGACTATTCAAAATTACAAAACAGCATTCAACTGGTTGATGAAAGCTTCAACACAAAATAATGTTTATGTGCAGTACGATTTAGGTTGGATGTACCAATACGGTAAGGGTACCCTTAAGGACGATGAAATGGCAGTCCATTGGTATACAAAAGCAGCAAAGCAGGGGGATTCTTGGGCACAAAATAGTCTTGGGTCTATGTATCAGAAGGGAAATGGAACGATTCAAGATTATAAAGCAGCGGTTCGTTGGTACGCTAAAGCAGCAGAACAAGGAGACTCTTGGGCTCAGAACAATCTAGGGTTTATGCACCAAATGGGTAATGGCACTATTCAAGACCATAAAAAAGCACTTCATTGGTACAACAAAGCAGCGGAGCAAGGTAATGTTGAGGCACAGAATAGCCTTAGTTTAATGTACTTCAACGCAGAGGGCACAATACAAGATTACAAACTAGCGATTAAATGGTCTGCAAAAGCGACTGAACAAGGTAATGCTAGAGCGCAGGTGCATTTAAAGGCCGTATTTGATTATGCTGTAAAGACAATCAAACAAGATAAAGATAAAGCTCAAAAAATGGAACTGGAACTGTTGGCCGAAGGTGGTTACGAAAAAGCTCAGTTGTCTCTTGGTGAGTTTTATAGTAAGGGAGAATATTATGATCAGGATTATAAGCGAGCTGTCTACTGGTTAATTCAGGCAGTTGAAAAAGAGAATGCTGAAGCAGGATATATTCTTGGAATGCTGTACTCCGAAGGTTTGGGTTGGCAAGACTATTCACGAGCACATTTTTGGTTCAATATTGCGGCTTCACTGGGTCATAAAAAGTCAGTAGCGCAAGGTCAAAACCTAATTGAGGTACTAACTGAAAGTGAATTAGAACAAACACAACTGTTAGTGATTAAGTGTATTGCTAATAAATATAAGGCCTGCAAAATATAGCGTAATGTTGACAAGGTTGGGGAATAAAACATGAAAACAATATTAATCTTAGTGGTTCTGCTTTATGGCTCCCAATCGTTTGCGCAGTTAACGGATAAGGCGTTGTTCAACAAGGCAATGGATAAGGTTTCTCACGAAACCCTTGTTTGCTCTGTTTATTTAACTTATGTTGAGAAAGCAATAAAATCAAATGCAAGCGCTACTCAATATACTATTGATAAATATAAGGATGAAGCCGATAAGGCGTTGCAATTATCGTCTCAAGCCATTGCAGCGACCGATCAAAGTGAGGCGGAGAGGACAGCGCTTTTAAAAGCAAGAATGAGCTTAGCTTATGAAAAAATGTCGATCCAGATAGATCGTAACTTCAATAACATGTCAGTACTGTTTAAAAAATATGCTGCAGGATGTCAGGCCTGGCTTCGAAATCCAGATGCCGAAATGCTCAGAACGATCAAGAAAACGTGGGCAGATCACGGTGCGGACCCCACTGAAATGTTAAAGAAATTGGCTGAAGCCCAGTCCTGAATCAATTTAATAAAGTCCTGCTGGGTTTAATCTTAGCAAAACTAAATTGCGGCAAGATGCTAACTTAAACATGTGATACCCGCTATTAATTCAACCGTTACTCAATCTCTGGATGAAAGCCTATAATGTTGTCATATGACGATCTTTAGTTTTGAGGTAAGTTGACTCTTTTAAATTAACCGTACAGTGCCTACAGCAAACCTTGAGCAATTTGGTATTCCTAATTTGATATTAAACAAAAATATCATCTATAGAGCGGCCACTAAGATATTGTCCAATTGATAACCAAACTTTGTGCCAGTCAATTAAAAATATTGAAGTGCTTTAAATAAAGCCTAACAGCTAGTTGATTAGTTGGGTTACTAATGTAAAATGCCCAACCTAAATTTACAGTCGCGTAGCTCAGTTGGTTAGAGCACTACCTTGACATGGTAGGGGTCCCCAGTTCGAATCTGGGCGTGACTACCAATTTTCCTTTTAAAGTTTACACCGTCACATTGTTGTACCCACAGGTTAAAATTTTCCTGTCTGTGAACTAATTAAAAGCCTAAATAGTTCAGTACACAGTTTCTACTTTTTTATGATCAAATCATGTGACCTTTTGTATGGGCCACCACTGAATAGGAAATAACATGCCCGCAATTACTCTCCCTGACGGTTCTCTTCGAAATTTTGATCACTCAGTTTCTGTCTTAGACGTTGCTTTTGATATTGGTCCAGGTCTGGCTAAAGCAACATTTGCTGGTAAGGTGAACGGTAATCTTGTTGACGCCTCCTTTTTAATTGATCAAGACTCTACGCTGGCTATTATTACCGGTCGTGACCCAGAAGCACTTGAGCTACTGCGCCATGATGCTGCGCACTTAATGGCGCAATCTGTTCAAGAACTGTTTCCCGGTACGCAAGTGACTATTGGTCCTGCGATTGAAGATGGTTTTTATTATGATTTTGCACGCGATGAACCTTTTACACCTGATGATCTAGTTTCAATAGAAAAGCGCATGCATGAAATTGTTAAGCGGGACTTACCCATCGTTCGAGAAGTACTTGATCGTGATGAAGCGAAGCGTCTATTTGCTAACCTAGGTGAAACTTATAAAGTTGAAATCATCGAGGATGTCATTCCTGAAGGCGAAGAAGTCTCTATCTATAAGCAGGGTGACTGGTTTGATGTCTGCAAGGGTCCTCATTTACCTTCTACGGGTAAATTGGGTAATGGCTTTAAAGTGATGAAGATGGCCGGTGCATACTGGCGTGGTGATTCAAAAAACCCAATGCTACAGCGTATTTATGGCACTGCTTGGCCGGATAAAAAACAACTCAAAGCTTACCTTCATCGTATTGAAGAAGCTGAAAAACGCGATCACAGAAAGCTGGGTCGGCATCTAGACTTATTTCACTTGCATGAGGAGGCTCCTGGATCTGTTTTTTGGCATCCTAAAGGTTGGACTCTTTTTCGTAAGCTCCTGGACTACATGCGTTTTCGTCAAGATAACGCAGGTTATATCGAAGTAAGTACGCCCGATGTGATGGATCGTAGTCTATGGGAAACCTCGGGTCATTGGGAAAATTATCGCGAAAACATGTTTACCACTCAAACTGAGGATGATCGCGTTTTTGCATTAAAGCCAATGAATTGTCCCGGTTCGGTCATGATGTTTGCACAAGGCTTAAAAAGCTACCGTGATTTGCCTTTAAGAATGGCTGAATTTGGAAAGGTACACCGCTATGAGCCGTCTGGTGCACTTCATGGTCTAATGCGAGTTCGTCATTTCACTCAAGACGATGCTCATGTGTATTGTACTGAAGCCCAAATGGAACAGGAATGTATTGATGTTGTTGCTCTGGTACTTGATATCTACAAAGACTTTGGTTTTGAAGATGTTGTTATTAAATTATCGACGCGACCTGATAATAAAATTGGCTCTGAAGCAGTCTGGGACAAACTTGAAGGCGCGTTAAGTGGCGCCCTTGAGACAATGGGTTTAGATTATGTTTTATACCCTGGCGAAGGTGCTTTTTACGGTCCAAAACTGGAGTTTGTATTGCGTGATGCGATTGGTCGAGATTGGCAATGTGGCACCTTGCAAGTGGATATGAATTTGCCTGAGCGTTTTGATATTTCTTATGTGGCCGAAGACGGATCGAAGAAACGCCCCGTCATGTTACATCGGGCATTGTTTGGATCACTTGAGCGTTTTATCGGTATTTTGATCGAACATTACGAAGGTAAATTTCCGATCTGGTTATCTCCGATTCAGGCTGTTGTGATCAATATTACGGACAAACAGGCCGACTATGCTAAAAATATTGAAAAAATGCTTAAAAAACAGCAAATAAGAGTCATTTCAGACTTGAGAAACGAAAAGATCGGCTTTAAAATTCGCGAGCATACGTTACAGCGCATTCCTTACATGCTCGTGATAGGTGATCGAGAAATGGAAGAAGGTAAAATAGCGGTCAGAAGTCAGGGTGGTGAAGACCTTGGCGCAATGCCAGTCGAGCAATTTATCGAACTGGTGAATAATCAATCCGGTTATTAGTGAATTATTAATAAATAAAGATCACTAGTCCAGATTAATTTTGCTTTAACCAATTAGGAGATTATCCCAATCGCAGATAACAAACAAAGCCGTCTTAATGATGACATAACGGCGCCACAAGTTAGGTTGGTTGCCGAAGATGGCGAGCAGCTAGGCATCGTGTCTTTAGAGGCTGCTTTAAAAGAAGCCGAGACAGCTAAACTGGATCTTGTTGAATTAGTACCAGACGCCAAGCCGCCGGTTTGTCGACTAATGGATTATGGGAAATTCAGATTCCAACAAAAGAAAAAATTGCATGATCAGCGCAAGAAGCAGCGTCAGGTCCAGATTAAAGAAATTAAGTACCGTCCGGGCACAGAAGACGGTGACTATCAGGTTAAGTTAAAGAAGTTAATGCAATTCATTGAAATTGGCGATCGTTGTAAAGTGACTGTTCGATTTCGTGGGCGTGAGATGGCGCACATGGAAATTGGAACACAGCTACTTAAACGAGTAGAAGAAGATATGAAAGAATTTGCGGCAGTGGATCAGTTTCCACAGTCGGAAGGTCGCCAGATGACTATGTTACTGGTGCCCAGAAAACGCTAGATTTATCTAGCACTCAACCTAAAGACGCGTCTCCGGCGTCCAGGGTATTTGAACCGTATTATCCCAATGAAAATTGAATTAGGATAATTAAACTGGAGTTACACAATGCCAAAAATGAAGTCAAACAGTGGCGCTGCTAAACGTTTTAAGAAAAACGCTGCAGGCAATTTCAAGCGTGGTCAATCACACTTGCGTCACATTCTTACTAAGAAAAGCAGCAAGCGTAAGCGTCAGCTTGGCGAGAAGCTTGAAATCCATGCTAATGATAAGCGTCAAATTAATCGCCTGTTACCGTACGCTTAGGGAGACTAAGAAATGCCAAGAGTAAAAAGAGGTGTTGTCGCCCATGCACGCCACAAGAAGATATTAGACAAAGCTAAAGGTTATCGTGGTGCCCGAAGTAAAGTATTTCGTGTTGCCAAGCAAGCGGTTACTAAAGCAGGTCAATATGCGTATCGCGATCGTCGCCAGCGTAAACGTCAATTCCGTGCTTTATGGATTGCTCGTATTAACGCCGGTGCCCGAGTCAATGGATTGTCTTACAGCGTATTCATGAACGGTCTGAAAAAAGCTTGTATTGAAATTGATAGAAAGGTTTTATCAGACATTGCAATATTTGATAAGCCTGCCTTTTCGGTACTGGTTGAAAAAGCAAAAGCAGGACTAGAATCTGCATCTGCTTAAAGTAAAGCGTCTGATGTAATAGCAAGGGTGTCGTCTTGGCACTCTTGTTTTTTAATACGAGTAAAATCAGTAGTATAAGCTGGATAATTCTAGCCAATTATAATAAAACACATTTTACCAATCAACGATCTGTCAATAAACTAAAGTAGATAACAACGTGACCCAAGAATTAGAGTGCCTACTCGAAAAAGCAACGCAGTCGATTAGTCAATCTGACGATTTGGCTTCACTCGACGCAATACGCGTTACCTACCTCGGTAAGAAAGGTGAAATTACCAATAAATTGAAAAGCCTAAGTCAGGTGTCAGCTGAAGAGCGACCGGCTGCAGGTCAGGCTATTAATCTAATAAAAGTTCGTATCCAAACTTTATTAGAACAACGTAAGATCGGCATCAGTGACGCTTTAATTGCTGAAAAGCTCATAAATGATACTGTCGATATCACCTTACCCGGTCGACGAAATAAAGCTGGTGGTATTCATCCAGTTACCTTGACCATGAACCGAATTCAACAAATGTTCGGTAAGTTAGGTTTTGATGTTGCTCAAGGCCCTGAAGTTGAGGACGACTTCCATAACTTTGAAGCACTTAATATTCCTGCTCATCACCCGGCTAGGGCAATGCACGATACGTTTTATTTTGACGATAATCGTTTATTACGGACCCATACATCGCCGGTGCAAATTCGAGTATTAGAAAAGCAAAAGCCACCCGTTAGAATCATTGCACCAGGACGAGTTTACCGCTGTGATTCTGATTTAACTCATACCCCAATGTTTCATCAGGTTGAAGGCTTGTTAGTCGATGAGAATGTATCCTTCTCCGATTTAAAAGGTACCTTAGAAGAATTCTTGAAGATGTTTTTCGAGCAAGATGATTTAAAAACTCGCTTTAGACCCTCTTACTTTCCGTTTACGGAGCCTTCGATGGAAGTCGATATCAGTTGTGTGATGTGTGCTGGCGCTGGTTGTCGTGTTTGTGGACACAGTGGTTGGTTAGAAGTATTGGGTTGTGGAATGGTTCACCCTGAAGTATTCAAGCATGCTGGCCTTGATGACGAGACTTATACAGCTTACGCATTTGGCATGGGCGTTGAAAGACTTGCAATGCTTCGTTACGGTGTGAATGACCTTCGATTATTTTTTGAGAATGATTTGCGCTTTTTGCAGCAATTCGCATAGCCGAGAGCCCGAATAATGAAAATAAGTGAAAGCTGGTTACGCGAGTGGGTCAATCCAGACATATCAACCGAAATACTGCTTGATCAGTTGACTATGGCTGGCCTTGAAGTTGAAGGATTTGAAGCCGCTGGCCCATCACTAGACAAAGTAGTGATTGGGGAAATCGTATCCATTGAGCAGCACCCTGATGCTGATAAGCTCCGAGTTTGTCAGGTTAGTAATGGTAGCGATACCGTGGCTGTCGTGTGTGGTGCAGCCAATGCAAGACAGGGCTTAAAAGTAGCTTTCGCACAAGTGGGTGCGGTTTTGCCGGGCATGAAAATTAAAAAAGCAAAGCTGCGTGGTGTCGCTTCTTTTGGCATGCTGTGCTCTGGTTCAGAATTAGAACTATCTGATAGTTCTAATGGTATTCTTGAATTAGCTCTGAATGCGCCAGTAGGAATGAGCCTTTATGACTATTTTCAGTTCAATGACAATGTAATTGAAGTTGATCTGACACCTAATAGAGGTGATTGCCTGTGCGTTGCCGGCGTGGCGCGTGAAGTCGCTGCTGTCAATCGTCTAGCACTCACAGAAGTTGATTGTGAAAACGTAATAGAAACTGTAGATGATGTTTTTCCAGTCGAATTATTAGCCTCTGAAGCTTGTCCTCACTACGTTGGACGAATTATTAAAGGCATCGATACTACGGCAGTAACGCCGCTGTGGATGCAAGAAAAGCTCAGAAGATGTGGCTTGCGCCCAATCAGCCCTGTTGTTGATGTTACTAATTACGTAATGATGGAAATCGGCCAGCCGATGCATGGCTTCGACTTAGACCAGTTAGACGGCGGTATTATAGTTCGTATGGCTAAAGCAGGGGAGAGCGTTACCCTGTTAGATCAAAGTACTGTCGAATGTAGGCCGGATACTTTAGTGATTGCAGATCATAAAAAGCCACTGGCACTGGCTGGCATTATGGGTGGTTTAGACTCATCAGTTCAAAGTGAAACCACAAACATCTTCCTTGAAGCTGCTTTTTTTGCGCCTATTTTATTAGCCGGAAAAGCTCGCAGTTATGGTATGCACACAGATTCTTCACATAGATTTGAACGGGGTGTTGATTCTCAATTACAAATTAAAGCAATTCATCGTGCTACGGCCCTATTGCTCGAAATTGTAGGTGGAGATGCTGGACCGGTTATAGAGGCTAGTGTTCAACAGCATATCCCGGAAATGACTGAAATTAAGTTACGGTTTCCTCGTATTAAACGCTTATTAGGTATTGATGTATCTAAAGCTGAAGTTTCTGCGATGCTGAAAAGTCTTAATATGCAGGTAACTGAACTTGCTGATGGCCAGACTGAAGGTTGGTTAGTTACGGCGCCGAGCTATCGTTTTGACATCAATATCGAAGCTGACTTGATAGAAGAAATTGGACGGATGTTTGGATATAACAATATTGAAGGAACCAAAGAACTGGCTCACGTACAAATGGCTGGTTTTTCAGAAACCCAAGTTGTGCTTAATAAAGTTCATGACGTGCTGGTTGATCAGGGTTTTTATCAAGCCATTACTTATTCATTCGTCTCACCGGAACTGCAGGCTATTCTCGATCCCGGTCAAGCGACTTTAAAACTAGCTAATCCTATTTCTGCTGATATGTCGACCATGCGCACTCGGCTCTTGCCTGGGTTACTCCAAGCACTTCAATACAACGTTAATCGACAGCAATCTAAGGTCAGACTATTTGAAACGGGTTTATGCTTTAGACCTGAAGTGCAGGGATTACAGCAGGACCAACATTTAGCTGCTGTAGTTACTGGCGCTAGAGATGATGAAGGAATACATAGCCAGTCAAAAGCGTTAGATTTTTATGATATTAAAGGCTATTTGGAATCTATTTTGAGTCTCGCTAAAGGATCCGAATTTAGGTTTAGCAAAACAATTAATCCAATACTACATCCTGGACAGGGTGCTGATATTTATTTGGATGATGTGCTAATCGGTTTTGTTGGCAGCCTACACCCAGCTGTGTTGTTAAAATTACATTTAAACCAGCCCGTTTACGTTTTTGAATTAGAGCTAGACGCGGTACTGTCTGCAAAACTACCAAGTTTTACTGAGCTTTCAAAATATCCTTCTATTCGACGTGACTTATCTGTTGCTGTCGATATAGAAGTCAGTGTTCAGTCACTGATTGATTGTATTCGTTCGATAAAAAGTGACATTCTACAAGACGTTTTTGTATTTGATGTCTACACGGGTAAAGAAGTTATTAGTAGTTCAAAAAGTGTTGCTTTAGGCTTGATTTTACAGGACTTTTCACGCACTCTAGTTGACGAAGACGTAGAGAAATTGATTGATAAAGTTCTCACTCAATTGAAAGACAAATATAACGCCGTTTTAAGGGAAACATAATGTCATTGACCAAGGCTGATATGGCCGAAATGCTATTTGAAGAGCTTGGA
>Ga0307997_10001062_pt1 | contig 12841 bp, 4 predicted proteins | sample Davwhametageno36_FD_203165 | JGI IMG/M metagenome (GOLD analysis project Ga0307997, IMG submission 203165) | Marine microbial communities from Davis Island wharf, Antarctic Ocean - #36 | ecosystem: Environmental > Aquatic > Marine > Unclassified | place: Antarctic Ocean: Davis Island wharf... | reverse complement strand
TGGAACAGCACACGCTTCCCATTGCGCATCCAGCGGCGATGGGTACGGTAATGCCAATTGTTCCTGTTCCGGGTGGTGGAGGTGGTGGAGGGGGTGGAAGGAATAAATATTAATAAAAATTAAAAAAAATAAAAAAAATTATAATATAAAAATTAAATTTGAATTACTTTTACTGCAGCACATAGGTTACCTCCAAATTAAAAAGTAAGGTCATTCTCGTCATTCTCGCTTTTTCTTGTTTGCTCCTCCTCCTCCCTTTTCTTCTCCTCTCCACCAACAACTGATGACTTCTCCACTACCGTTCGACATGAACCCATAAATGATACTTCAGCAAAAAATACACGATTTAATACAAGAAGAATTATTGAAAATGTAACAAACATTATTTCAAGAGATAAATGATCTGCCATGAAACCAGCCAATGGTGCAAGACCAGCTGTCAGCAATGTCTGCAAGGCAGCATCTGCTGAAAATACTGTTGCTCTTAATCTTTTACCAGCTACATCAGAAATGGCAGATGCTGACAAAGGCTTGCTGAGATTATACAAGACGTACAAAAGAACAAAGACCAGCGGTGCAATGATTGGTGTTCCAGCGTACAACGACACAGCAACAATGGACAAACCAATGGCATAACAATCAAGAAGAATATCCATGACTCGTTTCTCTGTCATTTTCCAAACCTTGGGTAATTGATAAGCATGTTGACTTGCTGGGCTTGATGCAATGTAAAATAAAAAATATGTGATTCCAAGAATAATTACTTGTGACATGGGCGCGGCGGTGGACAACGACGACGACGAGGAGGGGACGGCGGTGATGCTTACATTAGTGAGCTCCACAGCAGCAGCAGCAGCAGCAGCAGCATCCTTTTCCTGTGCACTCTGATTGCTGAACGTTTGCATAATAGCAGCACCATTGATAACAACAAGAGGCTGCACGTAATCTTTAAAGACACGATGAATGACACCGTTAGTTGCAGTTGTCATGACTACTCGTCTAGGTGCTGGTGTTTTCATAACAGTAGCCAGTGCTGCCATGTCATGACAAAATCCACCGCTTCCTTTGCTCTTCTTTTTCTTCTTCTTCTTGATCTTCTCCTTCTTGATCTTCTCCTTCTTGATCTTCTCCTTTTTGATCTTCTCCTTCTTCTCCTTCTCCTCCTCCTTCTCCTCCTTCTCCTCCTTCTCCTCCTTCTCCTCCTTCTCCTCCTTCTTCTCTTCTTTCACTTCTTTCACTTCTTTCACTTCTTTCACAATCTTTTCACTGTTGCTACTTATATTCATATACGAAGGATACGAAGCAACAATACAAAAATCAAGAACATAGGGTGGAATGGAACATAAGAACAACATCTTGTCTGCATTAAGAAATAATGCCATAAATATTCCAGTCACAGCAGCAACAGCTGAACCCAGTAACGAGTACGACCGTGTAAATCCATTGAGATATGATTTTAATGTTAATAAATTATTTTTTTCTAACCATAAAAAAACCATTGATTTGTGTGCACCACTTCGCATGGCTTCTGCTAAACCATAAAAGAAACTAGCAAGAATGAGCACTGCAATGTGAACTTGACCAAAGTAGTACAAAACAAAGCTAATGATGTACAATGTGAAACAGGAACAGAGTGTTGTGCGTGCACCACAGCGATCTGACAAGTAGCCTGAAGGAAGCTCCATAATATAACACGTAATTTTTTCAACAGAAATAAGAAGACCGACTGTAGTGAGCGACAAACCCCAACGTAACAGAACAGTGACAAGAAATGGTTCAAAGAATTTTAAATTCTTTAAAAAACCATACAAACAGAAACGAACGATGAGTGTGTTTGAGTATGTTATGAGTTTCTTGCCACGAAGCATTTCCTCATCTTCTTTTGATGGTTTTGACATATATGTGATGAGTTGTGGTGAAGTTAAGAAGCAACGTGTGGCGAGAGTATGAAACAAGTTTAATTCCACATCTCTAAGAATTAATGTCGATGAATCGTTATGTTCTTGGCTGATCAAAAGAGCTTAATGGAGATGGTAGAGATTGCACAATTAGGCTAAGATGATAAAAAGATCCAAAATCCAAAAAAAATTTTATCTTTTTAATTTTTTTTGAAATCATTTTATTGACTATCAATATTCAAATAGGATAACCATGAATCGTGCCACACTCATCGTAGCAGCAGCCGCTGTCACTACCACTATTGCAATAGGCTACCTCTATTATTCAGTTTCAAGGTCTTCACTCGAAGACAAAACAGTACGGCAAGACGATGACATATCGGCAACGTCAACATCTTCAGTTCCAAGTGAAACCCCATCTGAAGAAGAGCCCTCTCTCAGTGTTCAACGTACAAAATCTCCAGAAGAAATTGCACAATCTATGCACCTTTATCAATTATTCGTCAAACAACTTCATTCTACTGCTCAACAACTATTATTATATCTTGATGCAAAAGAACTCTGCCAACTTTCTTTCTGCAATCAAGATTTACGTTATTCTACTCTTCATTGCAATCATGCTTGGTTCCGTATTTGCAAACTTTACAAAATAATGGCACCAAATAAAAAAAGAAATGCTGCTCGTGCTGGCACAACCAAAGCCTACGAACTATGTCGACATTTAATGACAATGAAGCTTCGTAACGGAACAACACGCCCACCGTTCACAAAGTGGATTCATAATCTTATTGCGCACCATGGAGACACCGACTATCCAAAAAATTCAGCTAGTGAATTTTTGGAAAAGATTTGCAATGGTTCGTATTCTGGAAATAATGTGTTTGCATGGAGAGGTATTAATTGCACACCCATTTGGTATCGTTGTCGTCGAGTCCACCCAGAAGTTGGAAAACGTGTGAGAATTGTTGGTCTTGTTAGTCGTCCAAAATTGAATGGATTGTGTGCTGTAAAAGTTCAATGGCTTGATGAACGTAATCGATGGAAAGTCAAAGTTGAATTGGATGAAGCTAGTGATACCAGCAGTGATACTAGTAATACAAAGCAAGTGTTGAAGGTTTTTGCTCTTAAACCGGAAAACTTAGAACAAATTGAGCAAGATGAAACATCTGATCATCAAGATGATCATCAAGATGAAGAAAGATTTACGACTGATCGAGCTGGGCATCGAATGAAAATTAGTACATATCAAGGAGGTGATCTTGGTTACTCTCAAGGATGGTATTGCGATAAATGCGCATCGAACGGTGATGCTGGGAGTGAGAGATGGTTTTGCAAACAATGTAAATGTGATATTTGTTTCAAATGTATCCCATCCGTGGCGATTGATGGTGAAGAAGGTGAAGAAGAGGAGGATGAGGGAGTGCAATGGAAGTTCGAATGGGACTGGTCGCCTGTAAAACCTACTGGTGGTAGTACCTCCCATTTAGATCTATGGATCTCTACTGAATGGATGACGGTTCCAATGAACGCTATTATGTCTATGTCTAGGTCTATGCAGCAATATGCGGGTCAAGCTCCAGCATTAGTAAATCAAAGCATTATTGAGTTTCTTCATTGTGTGAGCCCAATGATTCTCTTTGACAACAAGAATAAACAAGATATGTCAGATATTGTCATGATGGTTCAAGGTTTTCCAATTCCAGTTGGAGTACGAATACAAGCAACCATTTCTTCCCTGACTTCAAAAGAGATTGAATTATATCGACAACAACTACTTCCAGTAATCATTGCCCAAGCCAATCGACAGGGTGCGGTGACGGCGCAAGCTGAGGATGGATCTTGGTTAATTAATGGACAGTCCTCAGAGAATATTCTCACTGATGATGTTATCCGACAAATAATGAGAGATAATGGTGGTGATGCCGTTTACTTTCCAGCATAAGTTATGGCATAAGGTCATAAAAAAGTAAAAAAAAGGGTGTGTAGTCTACATATACTAGTACACAGGACTGAAAGAGAGCATTTTCAACAACAAAAATATATTTTAAGTGCCCGCCGGTGCTTTACACATGTATACTAAAATTGTGTTGATTCACTCCTCCACCTCTTCCGGCTTGTAAAGTCCAAAAAAAGTCCCTCTTCTCATACTGCTTGATTCTCCACTCTTCTTAGACTTCTCCACCAAACTCTGCAACGCGTCGTGATGATGCTGCATCGACTGGACAAATCCACGGTAGCTAATTCTTCCGTCCTCTCTCCTCATCTCTGCCAACAAGTACGACAACTGGTTGTCCGTCATGTTGATATCCAAACGCTTCATCGCATCTTGAAACTCAGCATCCGAAATGTTTCCGTCACAGTTCAAATCAATGGCTTGAAACAATGTGAGGAGATCCGTAATTGTATGGCTGTATAACGTCCTCTTTTTTGATGTCACCACCGTCAAAAGTTGGTCCACAATTAAATTGTACGGATCATGAATCACAGGAGACTTGGGTGATTTTGCCTTAGCTTTAGGCGTCCTTTGTTTCTTTGCTCTCGACGAGGGCTTTCGATTACGATGCAGAGCTCGGCTCCCTCTAGCAGCACTCCCTCGCGACGAGGACCCAGAGGAGGAGATTGTGTGAAAAGAGCGCGTTGGAGCTGGCGTCACAATGGTGGGCGGCCCACCACCACTGCCACCACTGCCACCACTGCCACCACTGCCACCACTGCCACCACTGCCACCACTGCCACCACCACCACCAGGTGAGCTCACCAGATGATGCACCACGTGCTCCTCCATAGCAGTGGTGCGCTGCTTCATCGCGAGAAGAAGCTGCACCGTCTGTGCTCTCTCTCGTTGTGCCTTCTCCACCAGGCTGCTGATGCGACCTGCTGCTTGCCTGGATTGAACTCTAGTCTCCTGCAGCTTGTGCGCCAGATCTAGTTGCTTGGACATGCCCACTTGCTCTCGCCAGCGCACCCACGCCGAGCTCAACTTGATGTACAAGTTCTGTCGCTCTTGCGCAGCACTAATGTTGACGAGGCGCTGGACCGCTGTTGCACGTCGACGCTTCGCTCTCGACTTTTGCTCCTCCTCTTGATTTTGTTGGAGAAGGACCATTCGCTGTCGCATGGAAATGAGCTCCTTCTCGAACGAAGCAGCAACGGCGGCGTCTTGTATTTGTTGGTTCCTGTACACGGTGCACTTGGACTCTAGTTTCACTACGTGCATTTTCTTTTTGGCCAGCGTCGACGTCAGTTTGTTCACCTCGCTCGAGGCGGCATTTGTCGACCATCGCCAGCACGCCGCTGCGAGGCGGTAGCGCTCGTGCGACTTTCTCTTTGAGAAAAGTCCCGACAGCATCGTCGAGCGCATGTCGTTGAGAGCAAGCATTTTTTGCTCGTTTTGCCTTGCTGCACGATCCAGCTCAACCCAATGACAAAACGCTCGGTTCAATTTTCTTTTTGGCACACTAGTGAAAAGCATCTGGTTGAGACGTTGAAATCCGTCGTTGGCCATGGTCGCACGTCTCTCCTCCTCCGATCTCATCCATCGATTGATGTTGGTCCACTTGTGAAACGATCGAGAGAGATTGCGAAGATTCAACTGAGCAAATACTTTGGTAGCAATTCGTAGCGAAGCCTGCTCCGCACTCTTCTCACTCTTCTCCTGCGAAGTCTCAGAGATCCACGTTCTCCAAGATCGAGAAAGACATCGCTGCGTCCAACCTTTGGCAAGACGTCGTGCGTGCATGGCCAGCGTGCGCGAAGCCTCTCTTCTCCCATGCTGCAGCGCAGTATCTGCTAGTCGCCACACGTGCCATGCTCTCCCCAAAGTTCTTGCATCCCAGTGATTGCACACACGCTGGATGATCCTTGCGCTCCGTCTCATTCCATGAACTCTCGCACGGTGTTTCCTAGTGGCATCCGTCCACGAGTTCCAACCACGATTCAAGAGACCACGACGTGAGTCAGGGAGACGAGCACGAGCCGCAAGAGTTGCTGCACGAAACAAGCTCTCTCTCTTGCGGGATCGAATGTGCATGCGAACACCAATGTGTGCGTGGAAGGCCCAGCTAGAGAATGCACGCGCCATGGACGTTTGTCCCCATCGAATCATTGGCTCAAACATTTGTCGTGCGTACAACATTTTCTCTCTCGTCACGAATATCCTTCGCCTCTCGTTCGCAACGTCCAGCACTCTTCCGACCCCAACGACAGTGCACCACTGATTCCATGACCGCCAGATTTTTGTCTGGTACATTTTTTTAACGACTGACTTCATTGTCTCGCTTGCACAGCGCTTTTGCAGCCTCTCGTGCTGTCTCGCAGTCTCTGACTTGTGAAGACTCACCTTCTCATGCTCTCGGACTCGCCTCCATCGATGAAACGAGTACGCGACCTCTCTGTTGGCCATTCTCATGAGTACTCTTCGTGTGACCATCGTGGCGTGATTCCTCCTCTCCTCCTTCGCGTGGTAATCACGAAGAGCACCGGACCACGTGCGAAAGCCACGAGTCAACGATCGGAGATGCCATTTAGCAACAATGGCGTCGGCTCTCCCAGTCCCGTGAGAGATGGAGCCTCTCCGATGGACGCGTTGGAGCGGTGCGATGTGGATGGCGAGGACGTGCCACTGCTGGAGAATTGACGCCATGAGACTGCGCTGACTCATCAGTGTCCTCTGCATGAGTCGAGCAAGACCGTTCTCTCGCAGGCTTGAAGCCGTTGCTGACTTAAGGCTCATCTTCTCTCTCCGATGTGTCTCCTCCACGCTCATTGACTGTCTCCGATGATGCTCACGCTGCTCATGGAAACCCAAGTGGTACGACGCCTGTCGCCACTGGTGGAAGCGCTTCATTGTCGAGCTACGCCTTTTTCCCTTGGACCACAGGGAAAGCATGGAAGCACCCGCAAGAATTCTCTCGCGACGTCGCGACACTATGTCATCCTCTCCATTCTCCTGGAACCTCCGAACAACGTGGACCTCCTTCCACTTCCGGAATCCTGCACCAAGCCACTCCATTCCTTTGTCCTGGAGACGACGAATCGTTGCAATCATTTTCTCTTTCTTTTTCTCCTCCTCCTGCTCCACTCGCACCTGCTGGACCATTAGAATCGACTCGCGTCTTGTTCTCTCCACCTCTCCACTCAACTGCTGCCGATCCAGCAGATGTCTCCTTTTAATCTCCTCCATCGTGTGGAAGTGGACGCTTTTGCGCCACTTGCTCAGTGCGTGTGACATCTTCCTGTTCACGTTGGCAATCAGCTCTCGAATAATTCGACGTTTGGCGCTCCTCACTCTCTCCTCATGATTTTGAACGGCATGAGCATGTCGCGACAGTCGGTGGAACACGAGCGCTATGTCACGGTAGATGACGCGCCGCATAATCTCCCCCACTCGTTTCAGTAGCCGATCTTGCTGCTCTTCTAACTCTCTCGATTGATTTAAAAAATTTCTCCAAGTACGAAATCCTGTCGTCATCGCTCTGTCATCCATTCTCTTCAAGATCGTCGTCGCAATGCGAACACCGTGCGAAAGCAGTGATCTTGCGTGCTTCTGCTCGTGTGCCTCCTTTTCACGAGCGTACTTGTTTCCCAGCGCATACTTGTGCCAGCGGACAAGGACGCTCCTCTTTCCTTTTGACACCAAGCGTGCCAGCATCTCCAGCACGCGTGCCTCTCTCCCCTCAATCTCCTTTCTCTCCAGCTTCTCTTGGAAAACGTACCGACGCCATTTGACCATGCAGCTACGAAGCGCCGATCGAAGAGTTTTGTGCATGATGGCAGTAGCCTTTCTCTCTTGAATTTCTCGCTTGCGTTTGGTTCGCTTGAGATCTGCAACGTGCTTGTGCCATCGTGACACGTAGTATCGGAGAGAGCTCATCATAATGCTTGCCAGCTTCTGTGCCACAAACGTCTCCTGTCGCTTCAAGTGCTGCCTCTCCACTCTCCTTGCCAGCGTGTACTTGTGCCAGCGTTGGATCGTTCTTCTCGTCGTCGTCGTCAGCAAATTACGAATCATTTGAAGAACTTGCTTTTCCTCCGCCTGAGCTTGGAGATCCTCCATCTTTTTCTCGTGGACGTACTCACGCCAACGAATCCACGTTGATCTCTTTGACGCTGCAAGATTTGATAAAAACATGGACTCCACTCTCGTCGTCCTTTGATCATGCAGCTCGCGCTCCATTATCTCTTGACGAACGTATCGACACCAACGCTGATATTTGTTACGAACTTTCGTCATTAAAATGTTTCGCACCGTTGCCTTCACGCGCCTCTCTCTCTCCTCTCGTTCTCGCATCTCTTTTGCTTCGTTCATTCTTTTCGCGTGCAACACTGCTGTCGTGTGTTTCCTCCAACGTCCCAGCGTTCGTCGCTGCGTCGATGACAGAAGATGACGGAGATGGAGCGCAACTCTTCTGTCATGATCTTCCTCCTCAATTCTCGCCAGTCTCGCACGATAGGTCACGTCACGCCATTGCGACCACGTCGATCGAAGAGAGCTCGACATTCTTGCAAGGAGCATGGCACTTGACTTGTCCGATCGCTGCCGAGTCAACCATCGTGACTCGTCCGTGAATCTCCGCCAGCAAGTCAGCATTCGTCGAACGTTTGATGACGCTCTCTTTCTCAGAGCGAGAGCAGAAACGCGGAGCTGCTGCTCGCGATGTCTCCTCTCGCTCCTCCTCTCCGATGTGAAACGAATCCAAAGTGACATGGATTGACGGAGTGACGACGACATTTGATGCTTAATTTTTGCCATTACCAGCTTCTCATGCTGCCTTGCTTTCTCCTCCTCTCTTTCCTGATTGGCAAGAGCGTGTTCCTCGTTGGCACGAGCGTGCTCGTCCTTGGCACGATTGTACTTGCTTGCCATCACAAACTTCTGCCAGCGAACTAAGACTCTTCTCTTTCCTTTCGACAAGAGACGAGAGAACATTTCCAAAGCACGCTCCTCTCTCCTCTTCTCCTCACCAATCTTGCGCACGTGTCGGCACCATCTTGACCAGCAGCTCCGCTGCGTACTTGTCATCTTCCTTGCTACCGATCTTGCTGCCACGCTCTCCAACAAAAGACTTCTTGCCTGCTCCCTTGCTTCGTCCAGCACCAGCAGGCGCCACCTCAGTATCGGAACCTCCATTCGATGCAGCTCAGAGCTCCTCCTCGCCTGCATTCTCGACACCAAGGTTCGTACCGCTCTCCCTCTCGCGATGTCCTTCCTGGCAGAAATGTGATTGACCTCGCGCCACTTGCGCCAAGCTCGCTCAATCTTGGAATGCCAAAAATGAATGAGTACTGACGCCACCAGCTGCCTGCTCCTGGGTGTCACTTGTACCGAGCGAATGTCAGGTCGTTCTGAACTTGACAGCTTCCCCAATTTTTTCTGATAATCTTTCTCTCTGTCCTCCATTTCAAGACGTTTCAAAGTCTCCCACTCCTCCTCTCTCTCTTTCCCCTTGGCACCGTCCAAAGTCCGCCGCCACTTGGAGAAACCTCGCGACAGGCGCTGCTGCGTCCACCGCTTGATTCCATTCGTCATCACGCGCAGTGCATTCAAACGACGGAGCTCCAGCATGTGAAGATCGTGCTCCTCCTCTCTTCTTGTATTCTCCTGATCGTGCTCCTCCTCTCTCCTTGTATTCTCCTGCACAGACTGGCGGCGCTCGATTCCCCATGCAATCCTTTCGCTGGCGTTGCTCCACGCCCTCCATGTTGAGAATCCAAGTGACGTTCTTCTCCTTCTCCATCGACGCACGACGCCCCGAATCACACGAAAAGTGTTCGTGGCTCGCATTCGCTCCAGCTCACGCTTGAGCTCCTCTGTTCCGTCCTCAGTTCCGCTCAGCCTTCCAAGACACTCGGCCAGCCTTCTCCTTGTCTCCTCGTGGATGGAAAGAGTTGCGCTTCGATCTGCCACCAGCGACTCTACTTCGACTCTGGCGCCAGCAAGTTCTCGGTCCAACGATGCTCGAAGCATTTTCTCCCGATTCTCAGCCTCTCTCCTCTCAACTGCGAGTGCTTCCTCCACTGCCGATTGCGTTGCCAACATAACTCTTGGATCCGCTTCCATTCTCTCTTTCTCCGCTTCCAACAGCAGAACACGCGCCGTCACATGTCCGACGCTCTCCTCGCTCTCCTCGACTTGTGCCATGAGCGTGAACACCTCTCTCCTCCTTCTCTCCTCACTCTCCTCGGCGCGCATCACGTGTTCCTCTCTTTCTCTTCTCCATGCCTCCTCTCTCTCTCTCCTCTCTATCTCCATCTCCCTCACTCTAATTTCCAATAAACGATGCGACTCCGACCAAGACGCGACTCCCAATCTTCGCTCCTCCTCCGACTCTTCTGCTCGTTGTGTCGCGGCGTCCGTGTTCGCAATGCTTTCCCCCAGCTTGTCGACACATCCCGCCAAACCAACTTGCATCTCACGAATAATCTCTGCCTGGTTGGAGAGCGTCACACGCTGATGCCCGTGGCTCCACTTCGAGAACGCAATCGCCGTGCGTCGCTCTTGATTCCAACGGATCCGGGAACGGTGCCTTGCCACCACCATGCGGAGGGCGCTCTGACGACGAGACTCCAACATTTGGCGCTCAAGATCTCTCCTGTCCTCGTCATACTTTCGACTCACTTCTTCCTCTTGCCGTTGAAGATTCTCTGCATGTCGCTGCAGACATGTGTGCCTCTCTTCGACTCCCTGCAGCGACATGCGCATTGAGTCCCTCGTCTTTGAGAATTCTGCTCTTCCTCCAACAATCTGTGCCAGCAACTCTTCCTGCGTGGCGACGTCCGGAAGGATCTCGTCCTTGAACTGTCTTCGAAGTCGAACGAGCTCCTCTCTCGTTCTTCTTTGTGACTCCTCTCTTTGCTGGTATTTGAACTCGATGGCACGCAGCCGATTGTACAACTCCTCGTTCTCCTCCACGGAGGACTGCTCTCGTGCTCGAGTCGATGACAGTGCCGTGCGCAGTGATGCGACTTCAATTTTCATTTCCTCCAGCTCGCGTCGTTGTGCTCTTGCTTTGGAGGAGGGCGGCGAGAGCTGCCGTGCTTGCTGCGCTTGCAGCTGGTGATGCTGGGCTTGCTGCTGGGCTTGCTGCTGGGCTTCCTGCTGGGCTTCCTGCTGGCCTTGCTGTTGATGCTGATGATGATGCTGGTGCAGTGGTTGTTGGTGGCTGCTAGCGCGCAAAGACATGGGTGGCGATCGCATCGGCAGGTGCACGGGTGCTGGCGTTCTTGGATTGGACGAAGCCAATCTTCCCGTCGCCCCCCATCTGCGAGACAATACTTCTTCTATGTGTTCCTGTTCCTCCTCTTGTACATCTTCTCGAAGACGCGATGCTGCACCACCGTCGGGAAGTGCTGCGGGTCGAAGCGAACTTACAACTGCTGCTGGTGCTGGTGCTGGTGGTGGTGGTGTGGGTGGTGTGGGTGCTCGCGGTATTTTTGTGTGGAGAGATGCGTGAGACCAAGAAGCACCGGCACTTGCCTTTTCGCGAGGAGCCAGCGGGGAAGGAAGTGCGGTTAAAATGTCACGATATCTCACTCGCACTGGTGGTGGAATGCCGCTGCGATCGTCCAAGTCGTCGCGAGAGATTTGAAACGAGGATGTTGGTCCTCTGGACAAGAGGAGACCCACGTCTTCACCTGTAAGACCCAAGTGTGCGCTGATAACTTGACCAAACACCGCCGCTGGTACTAATCCAGTCGAGAACGGGTCATACGTCGTTTGCAATGCTTGGTAGAGATCCTCACGATTGTCATGGACTAACATTTGAAGAGCGCGACAATAGCTGTCATCCTCCGCCATCGCGTGAGGTGCAGTCGGTGGGAGCCTGGTAGTTTTGTTGTTTTTTTTTTTTTTGCAATGCTTTGGGTGCGTGTTGCGTGGAGAGAATGAGTATAAAAATCTAGTAGAAAAAATGGAGGAGTTGCTGACTCGAAATTATGTGCTGTTATTTTCGCCCGTGACGTCTTAAGTAACACGTACTTAATTTTTTTGAATTTTCATAACCCAAAAAAATAATGACCAGAAAAAATAAATTGAAATTCTTAAGTCAAGTACGACTGACGGAAAAGTATCAACTGTGACTTTTTTCAAGCCGTAACTGTACCAGCACGAACTGTAACATTCGAAGCCAGCCAGCAACTGTGACTTTTTTCCAGCATGAACTGTACCAGCACGAACTGTGACTTTTTTCCAAACAAATAATTTTTTCAATTCCTGTACCAGCACAAACTGTAACTTTCCATCGAAGCATTTTTCCACATATTCTGCACATAAAAAAATCTGAAAATAACAACCGAAATTATAAATAGAAAAAAAAAATAAAGATATCATGTCGACCACCTTTGAATATCAGCATGATGAAAGCATATTTCAATGGGCATTAGAAAAAGGCCACATCAAAAAGATTGATGGCAAATATGAAGTGGGCTCTCTTGATAATGAACTTTGGGAAGTGTTGAAACAGACTCACCATATAATTCAAACGTCAGATACCACAGCTGGGATTGAGTATATTATGTGGTATTTTGGCAATGCTTCAGTCAGTCGGTACACCAGTCGGTCCACCTGTGAAGAACTCACAGATGTATGGTTTCCAGATATTATGGACATTGAGGTTGATATCTCGTATCATACCGAGGAACTGGAGGACGATGAGGACAGTGAGCATGAAGTACCATATCTCGAAATTACCTTTTCAAGCAAAGAGGAACAGAGAAAAGAGGAACAGAATCTGAAAGCAGAAAACGAAATTTTGAAAGCAGAACTTGAACAATGGCGCAAGCTATTCCCCACACACTCTGGTTCATACCTTGCACACCATAAACAGTTGAAACACATGTCAACAGAGTGGAAAAGATACTTAGATGTACAAGACGAAGCAGTTGGAAATAAACGTCAACGTACAGAGTAAATAATTAAAAATGATTGTTTCATTAAAAACTGTATG
>Ga0307997_10001058_pt1 | contig 12854 bp, 13 predicted proteins | sample Davwhametageno36_FD_203165 | JGI IMG/M metagenome (GOLD analysis project Ga0307997, IMG submission 203165) | Marine microbial communities from Davis Island wharf, Antarctic Ocean - #36 | ecosystem: Environmental > Aquatic > Marine > Unclassified | place: Antarctic Ocean: Davis Island wharf... | reverse complement strand
CGGCGCCGATAAGGCCCATCTCCTCAGCATCGGTGAACAGCAACATGATGGAGTGTTGAAAAGGCGCTTCAAGTGCGAGTGCACGAGCACTTTCAAGAATCGCAACGACACCGGCGCCATCGTCACCAGCGCCCGCAGACATCGGCACAGAGTCGTAGTGTGCCATCAGGGCAATGTAACTATCGGTAGAGATCCCTGGAATAATGGCGATGATGTTTTCGACGAAAGCGCAAACGTTATATCGATGTGCACAGGCCCATGTAGTTTGTTCTTCCCAGCTGATGTTAAGCCGGTCAAGTTCTGCAGTAATACGATTTTTAATTATTTTATTCTGCAGCGACCCAACGGGGTGGGGCTTGTTCTCAGCTAACAAGGTCTTTAACAAGTCGTGTGCACGCACGGCAGAAAATTCATTAGCGGGTGCTGAAGCTGGTTTGACCGCTGGAGATTGTTGCGATAGATGATTGCCGATGAACGACAGGACTGTAATTGCAAACGCAAAACAGGCAACTAAGAGGTTTTTTTGCATAGCAGTTTCTTCAAAAGATAATCGCTATTCTACGACAATGTTGCTGCATGAGACATGAGTAAATTTGCCGAGGAAAATCTAATGAGCTGCTTGTCTTGCGTAAAGATCCTCCTCTTCGTATCTCCAACTATATTGATCATGGTGTCCACGATGCCAGTAAGGTGACGCAAACAAATTTTTGATAATAAGTATAATCAGCGAACGAGGTTGACTAACAATTTTTTCGGGCCGCCAAGTAAGCTCTCTTCTTCAATCTCGGTGCCAACTAGACTGATGCCGTTGAACGCTTGGGTGAGGGCCGCGACCGCAATCTCACCCTCGAGTCGCGCCAGATGAGCGCCAAGACAGAAGTGAATACCAAAGCCAAAGGCCAAATGTGGGTTGGGGTTGCGATCAATGACAAACGACTCGGCATTGTCAAAAACGGCTTCATCGCGATTTGCTGAGGCTATCATAGGGATTACTAACTCCCCTTTTGCAATCTTGACCTCGGCGATCTCAGTGTCGCAGCTAGTGCGACGCACCGTGCCTGAAAAGGGTGAGTAATAGCGTAAGGCTTCTTCAACAAAGGTGGGAATCAGTGATGGGTCTTGCTTCACCTGCTGAAAGGTTTCCGGGTATTTATCGAAGATTCGAACAGAAGCTGTAATCAGCCCCGTTGTTGTCTCATTACCTGCGATTAGCAGCAGCGCGCAGAAGCTTAATAGTTCTTCGTTCGTCAGCATGCCCTCGTCAGTTTCGGTTTCAACGAGCCGGCCAAGCAAGTGATCTGCAGGGTTTTGACGCAGCGCTTCAATTCTCTCGATAAAGTAAGCATTCATCTCTTCGCTTGCTTTGGCGGCTTCAGGGCTGGGCTCCGCAAACAGAATGTCAGCGATATTACTGAAAATCGCATCGGACCAATGCTTGAATGTGTCCATGTCGCCGTCTTCCACGCCCAGCATATAGGCGATAACGGTGACCGGCAGTGGCGCGGCAAGCGCTTTGACGAGGTCAACTTGAGTTTCTTCACTCATTTTGCCAACGAGCATATCGCATTTGGCTTGGATCAAATCGCGTTGGCTTTCAATATGCGACGGTTTGAAGGCTCGACTCACCAGCTTCCTCAATCTGTGATGCATCGGCGGGTCACTAAATAGCATGCTGGGTGCACCTCTTTCCTCGATAGTCCTGACGGATACGTCGGATGAAAAGGTTGTATGGTCTCTGAGTATTGCGTTGACATCCGCATGCTTGGCAACTTGCCAGGGTCCACCATCTTCCATGCGTGAAACCGGTGCATTGTCGCGCAGGTGCTGGAAATACTGGTAGGGGTCGATAGCTGGTTGAGTGTCGCTCATCTGTTTTCGCCTGTGGCATATACGCTTGCGGTTAGCTTCTGAGTATATCGTTTTTTTTTCCTACAACAAGAAGCCTCGATTCGACTGCGGATTTTGATTATCACTTCTATTGATAACGCACAATTTTAGTCGGGTGCTTACCTATGGTTATTCGGTTGTGAATCGGTCTATTCTTACACTCTTTGCGAAACGTTGAAGACGGGTCATCCAAAACCAATTCGATGCACCGAGAAAACAAGGCGGTAAATTTGAAAACGGTCAATCGCAAGAGAAAATCACAGGAACAAATCACAAGAACCAACCAATGAGAAAATTACTATGCCCGATTTAGACAGCGATTTATTTCAACTGGCCATGTCCGCAAAAGCACAGCCTTTAATGGACGGGGTGAAGAAACACATTCAAGAGAATGTTGTGCCGATCTCAGAAGAGTTCTTTGCACTGGAGAAAGATAAGGAGGATCGCTGGTCTTGGCATCCGCGTCAGTTAGAGCTGCTTGACGGTGCGAAAGAAAAAGCTAAACAATCAGGCTTGTGGAATTTCTTTCTGCCCGATTCTGAATTGGGTGAAGGCTTGACGAATTTGGACTATGCCTATATCGCAACTGAGCTGGGCAAAGTGGCATTAGCTTCTGAAACCTTGAACTGTAGTGCGCCAGATACAGGCAACATGGAAGTATTAGAGCGTGTCGGTACAGAAGCACAGAAAGAGAAGTGGTTGAAGCCGTTGCTCAATGGCGAGATTCGTTCTGCCTACGCAATGACAGAGCCGGGTATACCTTCGTCGGATGCTAAGAATATTAGTACACAAGCGGTACTCGACGGTGATGAGTGGGTGATCAACGGTGAGAAGTTCTATATCTCCGGCGCCGGTGATCCGCGCTGCAAGATTATGATTACCATGGTGCAAACAGATCCTGATGCTGCACCAAGTCGTAAACAGTCGCAAATCCTTGTGCCAACAGATACACCGGGGGTTGAGATTCTGGAAGGTATGCAGGTGTTTGGTCAAGATCATGCGCCGCGTGGTCACATGCATATTAGATTCACAGACGTGCGTGTACCAAAGGATAATATTCTTTTAGGTGAAGGGCGTGGCTTCGAGATTTCACAGGTTCGCTTAGGGCCTGGTCGTATTCACCATTGCATGCGTTCAATTGGTAAAGCAGAAAAGGCATTGGAACTAATGTGCAAGCGCGCCGGCACGCGCGTTGCGTTTGGCAAGCCAATTGCCCGTCTTGGTAAGAACCTTGAGTGGATCTCAAGAGCTCGAATCGAGATTGATGCAATGCGCTTAATGGTTCTGCAAGCAGCCAAGGCCATGGACGTACTCGGTAATAAAGAAGCTCGCGTTTACGTCAGTGCCGTCAAGGCAATGGTGCCTGAGAAAGTTTGTTTGATCATTGATCAGGCGATTCAGATTCACGGTGCCACAGGTATATCTCAATGGTCGCCGCTGGCAAGCATGTACGCCGACTTACGTCATCTGCGATTTGCAGATGGTCCTGATGAAGTACATCACATGGTTGTAGGTCGTGCTGAAATGCAAAAGTACGATTTATGGTAGACGCTGTAAATAACAATGCTGTTAAGCTGCATTGACTAAAAAAAAAGAACCTTAAATCAGGTTCTTTTTTTTGCCGAAAAGTTAAAGGCACTGTTTGCTCTATGCTTCAATGCATAGCAATTTCCTATAACCTGCTCTTGATTCCTGAAAATGTTCAAAGGGAAGTTTGATTGGTGCCCCTTCAATGGCGGACTGCAACGTCGTAGGTGGGCTTCCCAGCCGGCGCAGGAACGATCAACCGCTTTGTCTTCAGGAATTTTGATCGTCAATGTCAATTTAGTGCCGGCCGATTCTGGTTCGATCGACCAACGAATGTGGCGATGTGGCTCATCTTTGGAGCTGCTCTAAAAATATTCCAGCAACTGGTTGGTCTCACATTCAGACACTTCGCGGCAATTATAATGCCGCCATCACCAAAGTTGAGTTTAGCTTGGCCACCTTTTGTTAACTCAATCTCACCGGGCGCAAGCCAATCTTTAATATGTGCAGAGTCGGTTAGCATTGCCCAAACATTTGTCGTTGGGTGATCGAGACGGCGCGTTAGTGTCGCTTTAACATAGTCGGTGATGTGCTCGATCTCACCAAAGTCTTCGTTGGTAATTTGTACATCATTCATTTTACTTTCCTATGTCTGTCGCTCATGCCCGCAGCTAAATTTTTAGCGTAGGGTAATAACATTCATATTCCAAGCTTGAAATATGAATGTTATTTGAACATAGGATTGTGAGGGTGTTGACTGCTAAGTATTGCTGGCTTGACTTGAAGCAATATTTTGCTGCAGTAATTGCTGCCGAATTTTATCGTGTGCAGCGCGATCAAGCGGATAGCCTATCAAAGGGACAAACGCTAGAAACAACCCGGCAGCCGTACCAATGCAGTAGGTGATGAGCAGTCCATCAAGAGACGCCTGTGGATTGATGCCACCGGGAATAAAATCGAACATAACCTCGAGCAATGCGAAACTTGCGCCGACAGCTAATGCTGCGCCGAGTTTGTTAGTCGTCGTAAGCAATGCGAAAAACAAACCGGCGCGGTTACTGCCTGATTTTAACTCATCCTCATCGGTGAGATCGGCCATCATGGACCGTAGCAGCGCCGGTGCGGCACCGAATGCCACGCCATAACTTATGGTGAAGCCCCAAAGTACCAACACATTGCCTGACTCGGCGAACACGAGCAGTAACAGGTTCAAGACCACGCCGTACAGTAACGCGATTTTTAAAGTGGTGTCTTTACCTTTGTGGTAAGCGAGCTTTAACCAAATCGGCATGGCAAGAAAGCTGGCGAGAAAGTAAAACAGTAAAGCAATGCTGGCATGTTCGGGTAGGGCAAAATAGGAACTGGCGATAAATATATACAGTGCACCGGAAACGCCAACGCCGAATCCAGATGCAAGGTCTGCCGCCAGCAGACGCCATAGCAGCTTGTTCTCGGCAAACAATTTCAACGACTGTTTCCAATCAATTTTAGTTTGCGGTTTGCTATGACTGTCCGGCACCATCATCAGTGTTGGAAAGATAAAGATGGGGAATAGGATCAGACAAAACCATCCCATACTGGCGACCTTTGACGCTTGATCATTCATGCCCGTCAGTTCTAAACCGGCAGGCAGTGCTAACACGCATGTCATGCCGGCGATGATGAATATTTCCCGATAGCCGAACAGCCGTGATCGATCGTCGTAGCTCTTTGACAGCTCTGCGCCCCAGGATTGGTGGGCGATTGCGAGCATGGTATAACCCACATAAAGTGCGATCAGCCAGAATAACAAATACAGACCTGAGACGTTTTCTTTATTGGGTATAAACACCATCCAGACGGAGATGAGTAAGATTGGAATCGAGATGGCAATCCAATGCTTGCGGCGGCCCCAGCGTGTATCGTAGCGATCGATGACCATACCCATGATCGGGTCTGTGACAACATCCCAGATTCGTGCGATGGTGAAGATTAAGCCGACGGTGACCAAGGAGAGACCCATGCCCTCTGTGTAAAATCGCGGTAGATAGACGGCGATTGGCATGCCCATGGCTGCCATGGGTATCGTAATGCCGGAGTAGGCGATGAGGACTTTTGACGTGAGAGGTTGCTGACTAATACGAGATCTCCAGATCTTTCTTATTTAGCTACAGTAACAGTGAACCTGCAGCGATGGCAAAGTTAGACGTAATGCCTTTTTACCTGTTTCGACGATGTCTAGATATTGTGCAAGTGCAATCATTAGAATCAACGAACGCTTAGGTTCATGATGCAGCCACTGCATCGTTAGGCTCTAATAGATAGTTGATTCTAGTCAGGTAATTAGTTTAGTTTGGATGACACCAAGCGGGTCGTGTCAAATATCAGAACAATGCAAAATGACACGCGATGTAATAATGATTGCCGTGCGCAGAAGAGTTAACGAGCTCTTTTGCCAGTTTGGCGTAGCGCTAAAATTGGAGTCAAAAGAATGTCACTGGAAGATTGGAAACGTAATGGGGTTAAAGTTATCAGTGGTGATCATCTTGATACGAATACACTTCAAACGCCGGGAATGAATCGGGCTGCAGCTGTAACCGCGGCTGCGGCCGGTGCCCAGAAGCTTTGGGCGGGCACCGTTAACATCCACCCTAATGCAAAAACCGGCGCACATCATCACGGGGATTTAGAGAGCATCATCTACATCGTTAGCGGTAATGCGAGAATGCGCTGGGGAGAGAAGCTTGAATTTGTTGCAGAGGCAGGGCCTGGTGATTTCATATTTGTGCCACCCTTCGTGCCTCACCAAGAAATTAATGCGAATAGTGACGAGGCGTTACAGTGCGTACTTGTGAGAAGTGGTCAGGATCCTGTTGTTGTGAATCTGGATATTCCTGTCGTTGAAGATCCGGGCGGACTGCATTGGATAGATCCAATCCATGCGGCACCCAAGGAATAAACAGCGCTGCGTACTCATGTGATAGACCGATACTGAGGAGAGTTTGAAAATAGAGTAGCTAGATCTGTAACCGGTGTCTTATCTCCTGACAGATCTCTGACGGAGATTGTTCAATATTGACTTTGATACCTCTGGTATCCGTTTCCAGCGTTTGGAATTGACTGTTTAGTAGGTCCTTATTCATGAATTCGTGCTGTCGATTTTCGAGACGTTGTTGTATTGCCTGCTGGTCGCCATGCAGTAACACTGATCGAACAGTTTCCTCGTCTATTCCAAGCAGGTCTCGATAAGCCAGTTTCAGTGCGGAACATGCCAGGGTTGCACTGGCTCCTGACTTGTTGATTGCCGTTAACTGCTGAACGATGTTGTTAAGCCAAGGTTTCCTATCGTCGTCACTGAGAGGCTTACCTTGCCTCATCTTTTCAATATTTTGAGGAGAATGAAAATCATCGGCATCAAGGAACTGCCAATCTAGATGTTGCGCGAGCAATTTTGCGATGGTGGTTTTTCCGCAGCCACTGACGCCCCAGACAATAACGATCATCTACTCTTCCCAGTTGGTTTGGAATTGCCCGTCGCTATCATTACGTTGATAGCCGTGGGCGCCAAAGTAATCACGTTGCGCTTGTATCAGATTCGTAGGCAGCGGGTCCGTGTTGTAGGAGTCAAAGTAGGCAAGGGTGCTGCACAGCGCAGGCGCTGAAATACCGCTGGCGATAGCAGTTGATGCTAAGCGTCGTAGGCTTGGCAGGTGCTTTGACATGATCTCGACGGTCCAGCCTTGCCGGATTAACGGCGCAGATGGATCGATCAAGGCTTTTTCGATAGGTGCCAACAGATCGGCTCGTATGATGCAGCCGTCCCGCCAGACGCGGATGACATCGACGCTCGAAATGTGCCATTGGTAAAATTCGGAGGCGGCTTCGATTAGCGCGATGCCTTGCTCGTAGGTAAGCAGAATAGAGGCCAGTAGCCCACTATAGATATCGTTGACGTCTATGTTTGCTTTTGTGTTGTTCGCGGCTGAGCCATAAACAGCATGATTCTTTGTTCGCTGTGTTTTTTTTGCAGAGATGTTTCGTTCTGTTACTGCGGCGACAATTGTTGGAATCGGTACGCCTAATTGCATCGCGGCAGTAACGGTCCATTGTCCGGTGCCTTTTTGTACGGCTTGATCCGAAATTATATCGACAAGACTTGCGCCGGTGAGATCATCCTGTTTTCGTAGCACCTTGGCGGTGATGTCGATGAGGTAGGATCGTAATAACGTCGTATTCAGGTTGGCAAAAATTTCAGCGATCTCAAGGTTGGAATTCTTCGGTCTAAGTAGTCCGTAGGTCTCCGCGAGAATCTGCATGATGCCGTATTCGATTCCATTGTGTACCATTTTTACAAAGTGACCCGAACCTGCCGGTCCAATATGTGTGTAGCAGGGTGTGTCAGGTCCCTTGGCCGCTAAGGCGCGAAAAATCGATTCTGTATTTGTGAAGGCCTGATGGTTTCCGCCGGCCATAATCGATGCACCGTGGCGGGCGCCCATCGCGCCGCCGGAAACCCCGGTACCTAAATAGTGGATGCCGTCTTTCTTTAGTTTATCTTCGCGGCGCTGCGTGTCTTCGAAATGTGAATTGCCAGCATCAATGATGATGTCATCTTCTTTCAGCAGCGCCCCAATGTCGTCAATGACAAGATCGACTGCTGCTCCAGCCGTCACCATCAACAAAATCTTTTTTGGTTTAGATAAAGACGAAAGGAAGTCCTCGAGACTTTCAGAGACGGAGATACTTGGGAAGTTAGTCTGAAGACGTATGAAACTCGTTAGCTCTTTTGACTGATAACTGTAGACGCTGACGGGAATGTCTTGATGTATCAAGTTTAGGGCAAGATTCTTTCCCATAGCCCCTAAGCCAATGATGCCAATATCAGAAGTCATAATCAGTTCACTGCATCAAAGTATTGCTGCATATCCCAATTGGGCCATCGCGCTTGTGTCAATTTCAGTGTCCGTTGGCACCAGAAGGAATCCCCCGGCTTTGGAATGCCTAAACATTGAAGCTGTTGCGGCGTGGCGTTGTTGAAAATTTTATCCCAGGGTTTCTCCGCAGAATCCTGCCATGTCGAATAACCGATCATGTCATTGCCGGCTGCCTTGTAACCAACTGTCATGGTGTAGCGGTAGCCTCCCGGTAATGTTAGATTGGTGCCGCGATGAAACGTATCGATACTGTGGGCGACCAGGGTGCCTGCTGTTCCTGCCGCTGACCGCTCCTTCGAGCGAAGCAGAGCTTGCTGTTTAGGTTCAGGTCCCCATATTGCACCTTCTCTGAGGACATCGTCAGCGTCAGGTTTGGTGACATAGTTTAGAGCACCATGTGCGTCTGTCACATCAGTGAAGTAGATGACGATGTCGGCGGTTCGCTGACTCGGTGAATCTGCAGGGACCGTTAATGTATGATTGCGGAAGTCGCAGTGATGAGCTTGATCATAGTCAGCTTCGCCGGTGTACTTAGCCCAAGTATGGGACTGATACAAATGTACGTTGTCTGAGCAGAGGACTTGTTTTGCGAACTCGATTAAGGCGGGATGAAGCGAAATGAGATTCATCTCTATTGATCCTTCATAGGGTAGAATATCGATGTTTTTGAATTGATTGTTTCTAAACTCTCCCTGGCCATCTTCTTCTTTGAGATTTAACTCGCTGCCTGCAAAATCACCAGTACCCTTTTTTCCATACATTCGCTCGTAATCCGTGACGATCGGCGCAATCTCTTGTGTACTAAAGAAATCAGGGATAATAACGAACCCTTCTTGTCGCCATTGGTCGATGTGGGCTTGCGTAAATCTATCTTTGCTCATTGATATTGGCTCGTCTGGTCGCGTCGCTTCGGTTGATAATGGCGCAGTTGCTGAAAGTGAAAGTTGTCGCAGCAATGAGTGTACTCGATTGCTAATAATTTGTGCTACTAGCAGTAGGATTCGTCAAATTGATGAAACTAAGCATGTTCAAGGTTCGTGTAGTATTGAGTTCGCCCATCAATCACTATTTTGAATTTGGAATTTTAATGGAAGATATTCTAGCGGAACGATTTTCAACTGTACCGTTTCAACAACATCTCGGTATGACGTTGGACAGCATCGATGGCTCGACGATTCATGCCCGCGTAAAGAACCGACCCGAATTGATGGGTAATGAGTTGACCCGCATTTTGCATGGCGGTGCAATTGCATCGTGCATTGATGCTGTTGGCGGGTTTGTCGCAGCACAGGCAGCGAGACTGCATTTGGAAAGCAAAGGTGAGGCGATTGAGCGAATCCAAAAAATGGCAACGATCGATATGCGGGTGGACTATTTGTCCCCCGGTCGAGGTGAGCAATTCATCATTAAAGGTGAAGCGCTCAAGGTGGGTTTAAGAATGGTCTCAACGCGTATGGCGCTTCACAATGATGACGGTCTGTTGATTGCAGTGGGTAGCGCAAACTTTCTTTATTAGCCTTTAGCTAAGCGCTGTTATGAAAGCGTTTCAAAATCGGCTATCTTTTAGCGCAGTTGCAAGGTCAGCAAGATAGATCGAGTTGAAGCTATGCACGCCATGTCCAACGAAGGGCATTGGCAAATATGGCGCCGCCATGATCGAGATTGTGGCCGCCAGTACCAAACTCAAATTTATAGTCGTAACCGGCCCAATCAAATGCACTTGCCATGGCTTTGTTTGCTAATGACCAATTACCGAAGGGCGTATTAGCGTCGTTTTCGCCGCTCTGTAAAAAAACCCGAATCGGCTTTCTAGGATTTTGACGAATGATTGAGGGTGTGTTGTGGCCGCCCCAGATATCGGTGTAGGAACCGCAATGGCTAATAACTCGGGTGCATTGATCTGTGTGATGCCAGGCGGCGGTAAAGGCGGCTATGCCGCCGCTACTGATGCCGCAGAGCGTTCGATGGCCGGGGTCTTTGCTAATGCGGAGTTCAAAGTGGTTTTCAACAAAAGGTAACACCTCGCTAAAAACAAACTCGCCATAGTTAGGTGAAAGCAAGTCGTATTCAAGGCTGCGTTGGGCTGTTAGGTCATTGTAGGAGGCGATCGGTGGCTTGACGTGATGATCGGGTCGGCCTGGATTAATAAAGATAGCAATGGTCGGTTCGATTTCATTTTGATGCAACAACACATCCAATACGGCGGTGGCTCTGACGGGACCTTTTCTGCCGAGATACCATGCGCCGTCATTAAAAATGACAACCCGGTACGCGTCAGATTTCGTTGTCGGAAGATAAACCCACATATCGCGCTGGGTGCCGGTGTATACGTCTGTACTCGCCCATTCTTTAAAGTGTGTTACTTCACCTGTCGGCACGTCATCGGCGGGGTAGGCTTCAGCGCAAGGATGATAGGCAGCATCCCATTCGGGTTTGTTATTAGCGCCGTTTACTCTGCCATTAACCGATGCTTCGATTGTCCTGTCGAGCCCCAGTTGGCTGATTGTGTCTGGATTTATTGGCATGCTGAACCTTGGTTTATTTTCATTAGAAACGATTTTGCTCGAAAGATGGATTGCCGTACAGCGAACATAATTTTTGCTCATCAATATAATGGTTTGCCAAAAAGAATGTATCACGAACCCGTTGTGAAGCCACAGCGATGAGTTAAGTGCTAAGTGCTTCAGGCAAATTTGCTCGTTTACGATGAATAGGTCAACATGCCTTGATCATCTGGAATGTCGTGTTAAATATAAAAACTTGTTGAAGCTGTTATGTTGAAAGAAAGTTTGTTGAAGCGACGGGTGTATCTCGCGTTTGGTTTTATTGCGTTGGCGCTGGGTATTATTGGTATCCCCATGCCGGTGTTGCCGACCACACCCTTTTTATTACTGTCTGCTTGGTGCTTTGCGAGATCCTCTGAACGGTGGCATCAGTGGTTACTCGCAAATGAGACCTTTGGTCCGGTTATCGTCAGTTGGGAGAAAAATCGCTGTATCAGTATTCGAACAAAGATCATGGCGATCTCTAGCATGTTACTTGTCGGAGGCTCTTCGGTGGTATTTGCCATTCAAGATGACACCTACCGCTTTATTGCACTCGGATTGATGTCTGTTGGTGCAATAGTTGTTCTGCGGTTAAAAACCTGCGACAAAAACACCGCTATGTCCGCCAACGAGTAACCAAACACAGAGGCTAAAAGCGCGAGTTACGGTGATAATTATTAGATCGATCGAAAAGCAACAACTTAAACATGTTAAAGCCAAGCGCTAAAAGCGACGGCTAAAGAAGAAGGAAGATCGGCAGTTATTAATATGGATAAAAAGAAGAAAAAAAAAGCGAGCAAAGAGGCGAGCGAAAAGACAAATGAAGACACGTTGTATGCGCGTATCGGTGGCGAGGCTGGCGTACGACAGTTGGTCACACTCTTCTATGACAATATGGAAGTGATAGCCGAGGCAAAACATGTTCGCTCTCTTCATCCCGCAGATCTAACCAGTTCACGATTGAAGCTATTCCAATATTTATCAGGTTGGTTTGGTGGCCCACCCTTGTATACAGATTTGTACGGGCATCCTCGGTTACGCGCTCGGCATATTCACGTGCCGGTAAAAGTCGCTGATCGGGATGCTTGGTTAAAGTGTTTATACAGCGCGTTGGGAACAATGTCGTTGGGTAGTGACGTGGATCAGGATCTGTTGGAAAAAATCGTGCCGATGGCTGACCACATGCGCAACGTCGAAGAGGAGCCTGAAACTTCTTAAATTAGGTCGATCGCACTATCCTTTATTGATTCGTATGCAAGCGCTATGACAAGCGTTTAGGTAAGTCGCTTTCCCGTTTCCGGGTCAAATAGATGGCAGGATTCGGCACGAGCAAACAGCTGATCACCGGCTTTAATGTTTGTCATACCCGCTGTCTTTATTCTCACCGCCTCAGCTGTTTCATTCAGGGCGCAATGTAATATGGATTCGGCCCCCAAAATTTCAACAGACTTCACCTGACAGGCTAAATTCGCATCTGCTGCGTTACAAAGGCTAATATTTTCCGGGCGAACCCCTAGGGTTACGTTGATCGATTTAGCTGAAGGGCTCAGCAATGAGGCGGGTAAGTCGACCTCGGGAATAAGTGTTGATAGGGCAACTCGCTGCGAACCAGAAAACTCGATGCTGGCTTCGCGGGTGAATACAGTAGCCTTAAGCAAGTTGATCTGCGGTGTGCCAATGAAGCTGGCGACATGCAACGTGGCTGGGTTTTCGTAGACGCGTTGAGGTGTATCAATTTGTTCAATTTGGCCTTGATCCAAAATGACGAGACGATCAGCCAGTGTCATCGCTTCGACTTGATCGTGAGTGACATAGAGGCTGGTTACCTTTAGGCGTTGCTGTAAAGCCTTGATTTCCATTCTCATTTCGGTGCGAAGCTTTGCGTCAAGATTGGATAAGGGCTCATCGAACAAGAAGACTGCGGGTTCGCGAACGATGGCCCGTCCCATTGCAACGCGTTGACGTTGGCCGCCGGATAATT
>Ga0307997_10001052_pt1 | contig 12882 bp, 14 predicted proteins | sample Davwhametageno36_FD_203165 | JGI IMG/M metagenome (GOLD analysis project Ga0307997, IMG submission 203165) | Marine microbial communities from Davis Island wharf, Antarctic Ocean - #36 | ecosystem: Environmental > Aquatic > Marine > Unclassified | place: Antarctic Ocean: Davis Island wharf... | reverse complement strand
GTATCGAATCGATTAGACTTCGGATCATAGTTAGTCGGCGTAGCAATGATTATAAAATCTGCAGCTTTGTAAGCGTCTTCTTTATCAAGCGTGGCTTTTAAAGAGAGTAACTTTTCGCTACAAAAATCTTCAATGTCTTGGTCAGCAACCGCAGACTTCCCTTCATTAATAGTCGCTACCCGAGCACTATCAATATCAAAAACCGTCACGTGATTTTTTTGTGCCAATAGTACTGACAAAGACATACCCACGTAGCCGGAGCCCACTACTGTAATTTTGCGTACTCTAGCCACTTTCACTCATGCCTCTGTTGTTATGATCACGTTTCGACACTTTGAGATTAACTATCAAACGATCCTCGCTATAATATATCAGTTATTTAGTCCATATAGCGGTCTGTATGCTGATGATACTAACCGGTTAAAATATATGTCCACCATTTACGGCTGTCTAAACACCACTGCACTATTTTCTTGAGACTACTCTCAGAGCTCTCCGGGGAACCCAGCCTAAACCGCTCTGTATAAATTTTTCCAGCCCAATAATTGAACGATCAATGTGACTTTTTGCCGTAAGGTGCATAACAATCGATGTCCGGTGCTTATAAAATAGGTACTAAAGTCGCTGGATCTAAAAAATATCAGCCTGTTCAAAGAAGTAAAGGCTGTGGTCTTTAAACGTACCCAAAGAATCGAAATTCCCCTTATAAGTAAGATTATCAAGATTTACTATCTCAAATTCAGCATTTACCCAAATGTGCCGAATCACCTCACTCCGGATAAAGTCGGAGCCACTTGTTACTAATACTTTCGTAATAACTTCAGTCTTGAATCCGCCTACCTTCACCCACTACAGTGCAGCGAGGACAAACCCGCCAACCCTCTCGAGCTCTAGGGTTTATGGATATATAAAAGCGACAATAGAGTCTCTGCGATATCAAATCTTTTACCAAAATTAGCTCCGTCCTGCTCGGGAAAATACCCTTTATCACTTTAAAGAAATGTTTCTTTATGTGCTGTGGAGCGCACATCATTGGGAGGCATGATTTTATCGTACCAAGATATAGAATCGCTATACTTGGGCAAGTTATTTAAAATATCCGTCCTTCAAAAAAACTCGCAGGCACCGAGTTTATGCTAAACCCGCAGGTGTTCAGGCATTTTTTTAAACTAAGAGACCCGGCGAGGCAATGGCCTATATTTTAGCCTTGCTGAGGACAGGCGAAACAATCACTACCATTCGCCTTAACAACTCTAATGAAAAACGAGATCTCCCTACGAAATAAAATAACAGGGACAACAGTAATCCGTCGCAGACAATTTATTTTGCATCGAGACATCATACATGTAAGTCCAAAAACAGTAATGCGAGCGAAACTAATTAATCGAACAAAGCCAGATACTGCTTTTTAACGGTTGCCCAAGTATATCTTCTCTGCGCAATTTCCTGCATGACCGGGTCATGATCTTTTTTCAACACACTAATTTGTTCAGCCAAGTCAGTAGCTGTCTTAAAGTACATTGCCTTATTTTCCATAGTTGCTCGATTATATGGACAGTCAAAAGCCACCACTGGCTTGGCAAAGTGCATCATTTCTACTAACGACGGATTAGTACCGCCAGCAGAATGGCCATGAACATAAGCACGACGGTTTTCGATGAACATACAAAGCTTCTATCTCATAAATAGGATTCAGTAATCTTAAGTTCGCATGGGATGAGTACTTAGCATACAAATGCTGCCCATAAACCGAGGTCTGCCCATTACCAATAAAACTTAGGTGTTCTTTATCTTTGACAAATACTTCCGAAATTAGCTCTACATTGTTTTCTGGCTCAATTCGGCAGAGTGCAAAACTATATGGCTAGTCCAGAGAGGGTCTATTAATAGCCTAATCATTTTCAACGTGCCCTAGTGCATGGTCACTACCCTAAGCAATGGTCTCACATTGCCTCTGGTAAGCACTACGAACATAGTCAGCAATAGCCTGATGATCTACCACAACTGTCGTCGAGTATTTCACCGCAAGATATTTGGAGAACTTTAAAAATCGTTTTGCTAACCCTGCCATTTTTGACGGCGCCATCGATATTGGTCACCGTTCGAATAGAAACGAGTAATACCACCAACAAAAGAAGAACAATTGCACCCGACGCGCCCAGAATTAAAAACTGTCGATGACCGTAAATTAAGGCATAAAGAATAGAGACGATATCCCATATGACACCCATTGTTCCATTTGATTTTAGTGGGAATAAACCAATGTTGCCCCTTTATAAAAGGGAGTTTGATCAAGGTAATGTTTGCCGGAGCAGTAAACTGTATATTGATTTTCATCATCACCAATTATGTGCTCCACAAAATCTTCAAACCCTCCACAAGACGGAGGCACAGCAACGGTAGCAATAATGGCAAGTTTCATCTATTTTCCTTGCCCTCATCATTTTTATGCCGCGAGTTGCAATCGATGAGAAATTCGTCGACTCGTCGACTATATACCGCAGCCGAATATTTTTTAGCGACTGTTAATACATGATCTGAGTATCCACGCCACAAATCATAGTCCCCCTGAAGCTTCTCAATAAAATCTACTATTTCTTTAGTATTACGAGCATCAACTTTTAGACCCGACTTATGATCAAAGTAATCCAAGTGACCTCCCACGAGTGGAACAACACAGGGACAACCACACGCCATACCCTCTAAAACTGTCAGTGCAAACGTTTCTATCCAAAGGTCTGGGAGAGACAAATTCATCACTAAAAATGCGTCTTGATAAAGTTTCTGTATATTCGGTTGATTTGACAGAAGCGTTAAGTTTTTTGGAATTCGAACACTTGCTGAAAACTCTTGTAATTCACTTGCGCTACAGTTAAAGACCCCAGTAAAAGGAGTATCAGGCATTCTCTCAACTAGCTTTAACAGTTCATACACGCCTTTGTACTGCTTTAAAGAACCAACAAACAGAACCTGACGTTGATTAAATTTCAATTTTAAGTCTAAATTCGGCTCTAGATCGAAGTCGATACGCAAGCCGTTAGGTAAAACTTTGGCAGCCTTACCATTAAATTCATATTGATTGGACGCAAACTTCGAAACAAATATAATTTGATGTGCTGCCCAGTCAATTATACTAATAGCCACACGGCGCATTAGTGGAGGACCGCTATTTATCTCATGAATGTACACCAGTGTTGATGCGCCACAGATTCGGCTGGCTATCATAGAACCGAGCGTCAAAATTGTATTATTAACAACAACCACATGTTTCCCCCTCCAGCGATTTTTCAAAACAAGTAGTGACGTATTGAAAAATAACTGAAGTTGAGCGAACGCGAACGATACTGAGTTTAAAAAGTTCGACCGCCCTCTTGGATACCATATCGCTCTCTTTTCCCCTAACGAATGATCCAAAAAGCCTTCAGATTGGCTGGTGATGATTGTTAAACTTTGTGATTGAACTTGTTCAGTGGCACAAAAATCAGATAGCACTCTAGGACTTCCACTAAAGTTATTTAGTAGGTGTACGACAATATAGTGGGTACTATTACCGGAAAATTTCTGACTTACCATGCGGTCATTAAGCCTCATTATTTCATACGAAGAATACGGAGCACAGTTACGCTATGCTAGCCTCGTTATTAGATTTTATAAACTAAACAAGTTTATATATGGCGAGAAATCAGTTTTTTAAGACCAAAGCCCACACCCAAAAGCTCTCTGTTAGCTTGCCGTACTATATATGTTTTATTCATAGGTAGTAACACTATTAGGTCTCCACCCCCTATCTAAGGGGTCATTTGATATAGCCTTACTTTCGGTTACCCCAAAAACGTAAAGATTCACGATCGCAGCTGTTCAAGCAAAAACGACCAACTGTAACGACGTTGGCAACTAATACTATTTTTTTTAGCGTGCACTCTCGAAGTCTTCTGCAGAGCTACTGCCATCGCTTCGGACAAACCTTTGCTTGAGAGTGTTTTTGCATAATCAATCGTATAATCTAAGTCCAATTCGTGGGTCGCTGTAACCACTCCTGTCATTTTTGAAAAAGCTACAACTCGCATGCCACAGGCGGCCGCCTCTAAAATTGTTTGGCCAAGGGGCTCATAGGTTGAGGACATCACAAAAACATCACACGCCCGGTAGAAGTCCTCAACATGAGAGGTTCGTCCGGCTAAAATTACTCTATTCTCTAAATTAAGGGCAGAAATTTTCCGCTTTATAGTCTCTTCTTGCTCACCTTCTCCGACTAATATCGCACTACAATTGCTTGGCATTTGAGCGATTGCAGCGACCAGAAAATCTATTCCTTTTGCCTGGACAAAGCGACCAACAAACAGAAATAAATTTTGTGCCGAGGGCAACCCAAGTTGACGTCGTAGTTGGTCTTTATCTTTTTTAACTGCCACCTTAAATCTGTTGGCATCAATACCTGGCTTAACAATTTCAATAGGGATGCTATGATATCTCCTGGGCAATATCTGTCGTATTTGTAAAATCATCGAGGAGCTAAATACAAACCGCTTAGAGTTAAGAATCGCCCTATTCTGAAGGTAACTATCAATAATTAGATGAACAAAAATTCGAAGTTTATGTCGATAATCTGCATTTTTCATTTCAGCGCTCAACTGATTTTTAATCAAGGAAGGTAATAAATAGCGTATGTTCTCAAAACCAGCAGTTCTTGCCGCCAACACATGGGAATGATGTCGAGCTATTACAATCGCATGAGGGTACTGGACATGGAGACGTCGATACAATTGCGGGAGCGCCACGCCGCCACGCCGCAAACTTAATAACCGTTTTGGCAACGAAAATAGAGTGTCATCATCATAGTTTATCTGTTGGATGTTTTCAGGCAAGCCCACATTCGATGCATCCAAAGCTTCATTTTTGATCGGATTTCGGCAAACTGATATTGCAGGGAGCTGCATTTTTGACGCTGTCAGCAGTAAGTTTCGGATCGAGTTTTCTACACCACCAATCGCTGAATAATGTGCTCGGTTACCAAAAATTATCACAACTTTCGCTTCTCTTCTATTGTTATCTGACTTTTAAGTAATCTCAATAGCTCTTTCCACATTTCCAAAGACTGAAGCTTCAGATCACTAGCTCTCCGAACTAGTTTCTCTGTTATTACTTCTGAATTTTGGAGGCTAAGATTTATAACTTCTTTTAACTCTTTGTTACTCATAAGAGGATTAAGTAAAAGCTCTGGCGCCCTGTAGTCTTGATAAAGAAGTTCATATTTATGACTCCAGCTGGTACCAACACAAGCAACCCCACTTGATAGAGCGCTTACGCATCCATGATAGCGAGAGCACAACACTGCTTCTGACGATGCAATGATACCTTTGACAACGCGAGGGTCTGCTTCGGCCACAATCTTAATGGGAGTATCGATTTTACTATTGATTTTCTCAATTAAAGTACCGTCCTCATTACCCTCATGATTTAGAAAAAATGGTGTCAGCCCACATTCTTTGTAATAAATAACGGCTTCTAACAGCATCGATTCATAACGATTGATCCAGGCCTTATTGGTGTTTCTTGGATTCACCATGTTTATGTTAGGCACTATGCAAGCCCATCTAACACTAACATCAAAATAATTGGGGACAATCCCGTCCACTAAGTTGGTGAAATCTCCATATTGATATAAATGAGGTATTGGACCAGTAATGTCCTTGATATGCTTAAAGGACTGCTCCTCGCGAGCACAGATCATAGTGGCATCTTTAAAGCTTTGTGCAATTCGATCTTGACTAATCTTAGTGGTAAAAGGCCCAAAAGCCTGAGGCATGAAAATGTAAGGCTTTCCTTTCTGTCGAAAGCGCTTTAATTCATTCTTAAGATGGTAAATGCGTATTTTAGAAGGCCATTGATCTGAATAAGAAAAGCCGGATGCATCAATAATTATGTCAACATCAGCTTCAGTAACAATACCCCAATCACGTAACTTAGATCGAACAATACTGGGTATCCAGTAGCTCAACCTATTTAGATCAAGCAAATTTTTCCTTAATGCTAGTTTTTGCCAGGCAGGAACCCTTGAGCGCTGAAAAAAAGAGGCTTTCTTAGAGGGCGTCAACGCAAACTCTGCGTCAGGCCATATCCCAGTAACTTGTTCAGTAATTGCACACAACATGAGTTGCGCGCCCTTATTTTCGAACTCTACGCCTTTTATTTCTATAATCATCATAACCGCCTCGCAATATCACTAGCCCCTTTTTTTGCAGAAAAAGGAATCATGCCGTCCTCATCAGGGTATCCAACAGAAATTAACATCATGGGACGCTGATAACTCTGTAACTGTAACTCGTCCGCCATTTGAATTTCATGGCGCTCAATATCTGGCCAATTTATTACGCAGGAGCCCAAGCCACGAGTTTCAAATGCCAATAACATCTGCATGGTTGCTAACGCACTATCAATGTAAATAATATGCCTATCCTTTTCATATGGATAAGCTGAAAGATCACCTACAACGACGATAACGCATTGGAAGTTTTGTGAAAACCCTGCTGTACCCATTGGGATAGAACCAATTTTTTGAGCCTTTTCTGGGGTATCAAATACGAAAAATTCAAAAGGCTGGCGATTACAAGCGCTTGGCGCTGTGGACGCTACATTGATTGCCTCATCGATCAATGAGCGAGGTACCGGTATCGGTTTAAACCACCTCACAGAGTGCCGGTTTTCACATAATGATTTTAAGGCATTGAAACTTATTTTTGTTGGCTCTAGCTCTTTCTGACGAAACGGTTTTTTCATTCCAGTCGCCGTCGCATAAGTTGCTCTCTCAAGCACTTTATCAAAAAGATCTTTTGCGCGATTCACCACTTCGGTATTAGTCACGACAGAGAAGTACTCAGCTAGCACATCATGAGACCATGCATACTCTTCACTAGTTAAAATATTTGCCGAAACGCACGTATCAAAACTAAACACCGTGTCATAAATATATCCTTGAGCAAAAATATCACGTTTTGGCTGCATACAAAGACCTTTTTCAAGCCTATGCGTGTTGCGGCGTAACATGAAACTCGATGGTTTCAGTACTCTCTGGGCCTCATGATAACGAAAACGTCCATTGAGTACTGCATGCATCTCTCGCCTGAATTGGGCACTGAAAAAAAAGTAGTACAGACTTGCTAACCAGCGAGATCTTCGAGCAATTGCAGTGACTTTTAAATCCACATTTTGCCGTTTAACTTGTAACGCATTTATCATTTCTCTAGATAGAATTTTTTTGATCATCTGTTTCATTGAGGTTTTCCGATAGATACATTAAGAAATAGCATACAGTCGCCTACCATGTTTTAAGAGTCTTAACGGGAGCAGAAAAGATCGGGTAATTATAACGGCCATTACCCATAACCTAGGATGTAAAAATAAGACTATGTATGCTGCTACTGAATAACTCACTACCGTGGCATATGCCGCGCCCAACGGACCATGCAGCGGAATTAAATAGTAATTCAAACAAACGTTTACTACAGCACCCAAAATCTGACTAGCCATTGACAGCTTTAATAAGTTTTCGATCAAGAGCCACTTACTGAGAAGACTTCGCATAAAAACGAAGACTGCTACCCAAACATGAACGACTAAAATGCTAACAGAATCAATGTAGGCTTCACCAAAAAGCAGTGGTAACAACCAGCTACTTGAGGAGCTAACTGCGATTGCTACGCTGATAGATAGTACCAACAGAGCATCATTCAATTTCTGTAAATCGCGCCCATAAGTGTCAACGTTTTCAATTCGAGTCTTTACTAATTGAGGAAAAAACGAGGTTATAATCGCGGCGGGTATGAAATACCAAACCTCGGATATACGCGCAGCAGCTGCGTAAACGCCAACCGCATAATTATCAAGCATGATACCTAACATAACTTGATCAATTTTTAGATAAATGATCGCAGCTATACCTGACATCAGAAGCCAGCGTGCATCCCTCCATAAACCCTTAATCTCTTCAAAAGTGATCCTTAACCTAAGCAATCTACCGGACAAGCGCTGATAAATCATCAAGTAAAGTAATCCGGTGGCTGCAAGCTCGAACGCTATTAGGTAAACAAATAAGGAAAAATCTGCAGCTTTATAAATAGCGACTATTCGTATCAAGCTAAAAAAAACAAGAACTAACAGGCGCAAGAAAACAGCGTAACGATTAGCTAATTGAGCTTGCAACCAAAAATCTATTACTTGCGCTGCACTGGCAATACTTGAGATCATTAGAACGCTAAAAAACATCGTATTGTCATCGGAAAGGTAAAAACTACTAGCACTCACAACAATGAGGGTCACAGACACACTAGCAACCAACCGTATAAACAAACTCGAACCGATAATTTGATCAACATCATCAGGACGTAACAACAACTCGCGGCTAACAATACTATTCAAACCCATGCTCATAAATGGCATAAACAAAGCTACCAATGCCAGCAAATAACTGAGGCCGCCAAACTGGGACGGCTCTAAATACCTCGCTAGAGCCACGGTAATAGCTAATGACATGGCCAAGTAAACCACTTTCTCAAAAACTAGCCAGGCAGTACTTTGTAATGGTAGGTTAGTCTTCAAACGAGCATATCTCTGATGTCCTTAAGGCTACAAAATTGGCTTCGAATAGGATAGATTGTTGTTATTTTTTCAACTAAGTACATTAAATAAACTTTTCTCATAAATGTCCTTTCAATGCCATAACGCCTACTGACAGACACACTCCACTTCATAAATTCAATAGTACTCTATCAATTCCAATACGCCAGTTTGACCGACTGATGTTAGAAGTATTCTCAATTTTAGTGCAGTCAAAAACAGAATATCCCGGCCTTTTAGCCGGTGTCGGATAATCTTTAGTTGTGATGGATTGAACCTGTTTAGGTGTCCGGTACCCTAACTGGCCAGCCTGAGCGAAAATTTCTTTAGCAAACTGGTACCAACTACAAGCAGTATCACCAGAGAAGTGATATATCCCTGACTCAACATGACCCGCCTCAATTCTAGGTATAAGGTCAACAATTAAAATGGCTATATCTTGTGCGTAAGTAGGACAACCTATTTGGTCGCCAACAATACTTAGAGTTTCGCGTTCGGCGCCTAAACGTAACATGGTCTTAAAAAAGTTATTACCATACTCGCTGAACACCCATGAGGTTCTGATTATTAAAAATCGACAGTCAGTGCGCTGGATGGCTATTTCACCAGCCAATTTTGATGCCCCATATACACTTTGCGGGTTGGTCTTGTCCTGCTCCTTGTACGGTCTCGACGCGGTGCCATCAAAAACATAATCCGTTGAAACGTGAATTAAAAAAATTCCTATTTTCTCACACTGATTGGCGAGATTATCGACTGCGAAATGGTTAACTTGATAGGCTAGACTCTCCTGAGTCTCGGCCAAATCAACTGCAGTGTAAGCAGTAGCATTGACAACTATGTCAGGATTTAAAGATATCAGATTCTCTGATGTCTCAATAAAATTGGCAATATCGGTATCGGCACGACTGTGATAAATTAGATCATAATCGGTTTGTGAGAACTGGTCATAGAGACATCGGCCCAACTGTCCTTGGCTACCCAGAATCAAGATTTTCATAGGTCAAGGTCGGCCAGTTGTTTTGCCACCGCGTCCTTTGCCGAGACAATAGGGTCCTTAACAGGCCACTGAATCGCCAGATCTGGATCGCTCCATAGGATGCTCTCCTCGTCGGTTGAATCATAGAAATCTGTGCATTTGTATTCAAAATCTGCGATATCAGACAACACTACAAAGCCATGAGCAAAGCCTGGAGGCACCCAAAACTGCAGTTTGTTTTGCTCAGACAAAATGACGGCTTCCCATTTGCCAAAGGTCTTAGAATTGGCGCGTATATCTACAGCAACGTCATATACCTCACCCCTTACCACTCTGACCAATTTACCTTGGGGCTTAGTTTTTTGGAAATGAAGACCACGCAAAACCCGTTTTGAGGAGCGAGAGTGATTATCTTGAACAAACGGCAAATTAATACCGGCAGAGTCAGCATATCTAGCCGCATGAAACGTCTCTAAGAAAAAACCCCTTTCATCACCAAACACAGTGGGCTCGATGATTACACAACCGGATATGTTTGTTTCAATAACCTTCATACATGATCCTCTATGATTTTATAAAGATATTGACCATAGGCAGTTTTTTTAAGCTTTTCAGCTTCAGCCAAGAGATGAGTTGTGGAAATCCAACCCTTATGGAACGCGATTTCTTCGAGACACGCAACTTTAAACCCTTGATGATGTTCTATGGTTTTCACAAACTGTCCAGCTTCAATGAGCGAGTCATGAGTACCAGTATCTAACCAAGCAAAACCTCGTCCTAAAACCTCTACTTTGAGATCACCCCTTGCTAAATAAACATTATTTACATCAGTTATCTCCAACTCTCCTCGTGAAGATGGCTGAATCACTTTAGCAATCTCAATGACATCATTGTCATAAAAATACAGTCCAGTTACAGCAAAATTCGACCGAGGAGAAGTTGGCTTTTCCTCTATTGAAAGAACACTACCGTCTTGATCAAATTCCACTACACCAAAGCGCTCAGGATCTCTAACTTGATAACCAAAAACTGTGGCACCAGAGCCTCTGATTGAAGCTTTAGCCAGATGTTCTGAAAAGTGCTGGCCATAAAAAATATTATCACCCAGCACCAAGGCAACATCGTCGCCACCAATAAATTTTTCACCTATAGTAAATGCCTGAGCCAACCCATCCGGTGATGGCTGGATGGCATATTTAAGTTGTACGCCAAAACCAGAGCCATCGCCTAACAAGCGCTGATATCCCTCTATATCATCTGGTGTCGAAATGATTAAAATATCTTGAATACCAGCCAACATAAGCACCGACAGCGGGTAATAGATCATAGGCTTGTCATAAATAGGCAGTAATTGTTTAGATACTCCTCTAGTTATGGGGTGAAGCCTCGTACCAGAGCCACCAGCCAATACGATACCCTTTCTAGATCGATTCATTTGCTGCTCCTAATCTCTCCAATTGATACGCTCCGGAAATCACTCTATTCCACCACAACTCATTATCCAAATACCACTTAACAGTTTTTCGTAGTCCAGTTTCAAAGGTTTGCTCAGGGACCCAACCCAACTCCCGCTTGATTTTTGAACCATCAATAGCATAGCGCGTATCATGCCCCGGACGATCTTTTACAAAAGAAATCAAATCTCGATAATGAGCAATACCCTCAGGTTTGTTTGGGGCCAATTCTTCTAAAAGCTCACAAATAGCTTCAACCACACTTAAGTTGGTCTTTTCGTTATGGCCACCAATGTTGTAGGTCTCTCCAACATTACCTTCAGAAACCACTTTCACCAACGCCCTCGCATGGTCTTCAACATATAACCAATCACGTATTTGTTGACCATCACCATAGATTGGTAAAGTCTTACCTTGAAGGGCATTTAAGATAATATGCGGAATTAATTTCTCTGGAAAATGGTATGGTCCATAGTTGTTCGAACAATTGGTCACCAAAATAGGCAACCCATAGGTTCGACCCCATGCTCTAACAAGATGATCAGAACTTGCTTTAGTGGCTGAGTATGGAGAACTGGGTGCATAGGATGTAGTCTCAACAAATAAACCATCCTCGCCCTCTAAATCTCCATAAACCTCATCCGTAGAAATATGATGAAATCGAAATAGTTTCTGCATGGACGCATCAAGACTATGGTAATACCGCCGAGAGACCTCTAAGAGATTAAACGTACCAACAATGTTAGTGGCGATAAAATCAGCTGGACCATCGATCGATCGATCAACATGACTTTCAGCTGCGAGATGCATTACCACCGTTGGCTGGTATTTACTAAAGACCCGCTCTAACTCGCTTAAATCACAAATATCAACCTGCTCAAATATGTAATCTTCGTGATCACTCACACTAGCTAAAGAATCTAAGTTCCCAGCATAGGTAAGCTTATCAACATTAACCACGTTGTGTTCAGTATGTCTAATTAAATACCGCAATAAGGCGCTACCAATAAATCCTGCTCCGCCACTGACTAAAATTTTCATTACAATTTTCCTAGTTGGTTTGGAATAACTTACGATATTGATTTCGCACAACTTTCCATGTGTAGCGTCGTCTGGCTATAGCACCCAACTCCTCCCCACCCCCGAAAAAATCTGCGTTGTTTAGAATTTTTAATAGCGATGAGGAACTCGAAAAATAACACCCTTTGTCCTCCATCGTAGATCGATTATAGACACAATCAAAAGCCACTATTGGCTTGTCAAAATGCATCATCTCCACCAATGAAGGATTTGTACCCCCCGCTGAATGACCATGGACATAAAAATCACAATTTTTTCGATAAAAAGCCAATGCTTCGAGATCATATATGGGGTCGAGTAATTTAATATTAGATGCGGCTGAGCAATGCTCTATCAACTGTCTCCCATAGTCTGATGCCTTCCAATTCCCAACGAAAACTAAATTTATTTTCGAATCCAAAAAAGCATCGAGTATCAAATGAACATTATTCTCTGGCTCAATTCGGCATAAAGCAAATACGTATCGCTCGCCTCCGAAGGCTGTTTGTGGAGTCTGCAGCAATGTTTTTTCAATATAAGCATGATCCCCACCATAGGCGATGGTCTCACAAGTACGCCTGTAATTAGTCTCTACGTGTTTCGCAATTGCTTCATTGTCGGCGACAACTATCGACGAAAACTTTACAGCTAATCGCTCTGAGAATTTTAAAAAAACCTTTGCAAATCCTTTCCATTTTTGTCGTTTCCACTCTAAACCGTCAATGTTAGTTACAACCTTTACTGTTGGGCAAAACAATTTTACTAAGGGAAGCACAA
>Ga0307997_10001050_pt1 | contig 12902 bp, 12 predicted proteins | sample Davwhametageno36_FD_203165 | JGI IMG/M metagenome (GOLD analysis project Ga0307997, IMG submission 203165) | Marine microbial communities from Davis Island wharf, Antarctic Ocean - #36 | ecosystem: Environmental > Aquatic > Marine > Unclassified | place: Antarctic Ocean: Davis Island wharf... | reverse complement strand
TCGCATCCCCATTTTAATTCGCAAGGACAATCTGCAATATGGCGATTTTCGGAAGTTTGTTTTCGTCAGATATGGCGATTGACCTTGGGACCGCGAACACGTTGGTCTACGTCAGAGGCAAGGGTATTATTTTATCCGAACCTTCGGTGGTCGCGTATCACATCAAGGATGGCGTCAAAAAAGTATTGGCTGTTGGTGAAGACGCCAAGTTGATGCTGGGTCGCACCCCCGGATCCATTCAAGCCATTCGCCCGATGCGTGAAGGTGTGATCGCCGATTTTGACACCGCCGAAGAGATGATCAAACATTTCATCCGCAAGGCTGCCAAACGGTCCACGTTCTATAAGCCAAAGATTATCGTCTGCGTCCCGCATGGGGCCACACCCGTTGAAAAACGCGCAATCCGTCAGTCGGTCTTGTCCGCCGGAGCCCGCCGCGCCGGCCTCATCGCCGAGCCCATCGCAGCGGCGATCGGCGCGGGTATGCCGATCACTGACCCAACCGGCAACATGGTTGTTGATATCGGCGGTGGCACCACCGAGGTCGCTGTTTTGTCACTGGGTGATATTGTTTATGCCCGTTCTGTGCGCGTCGGAGGCGACCGCATGGACGAAGCGATCATCAACTACCTGCGCCGCCAGCATAACCTTTTGGTTGGCGAAGCGACGGCCGAACGTATCAAAACAACAATCGGCACAGCCCGTATGCCTGATGATGGCCGCGGCCAGTCGATGATGATCCGTGGTCGTGACCTTTTGAACGGTGTCCCAAAAGAAACTGAAATCTCGCAAGCTCAGGTGGCCGAGGCATTGGCTGAGCCCGTGCAGCAGATTTGCGAAGCGGTAATGACCGCGCTCGAAGCAACGCCACCAGATTTGGCCGCTGATATTGTCGACCGCGGTGTCATGCTCACCGGTGGCGGTGCCTTGTTAGGTCAGCTTGATTTGGCCCTGCGCGAACAGACCGGTCTGGCGATTTCTGTCGCTGACGAAAGCCTGAACTGTGTGGCTTTGGGCACCGGCAAAGCGCTCGAGTATGAAAAGCAATTGCGCCACGTGATTGACTACGACAGCTAACCTAAGGCGGGTCCACTATTGGCGAATGACCGCAATACCGAGGATTATTTCGGCCCGATCCGCAGATTGCTGGTCGGGCTCCTTGTCTTTGTGCTTTTGGGTATATTTCTGGTTTGGCGCATTGATAGCCCGCGCGTAGAACGGTTTCGTTTGGCGGTGATTGACCGCGTTGTTCCGTCGTTTGATTGGGCGATGGCCCCTGTCACTGGTGTCGCAAATTTGATCAGTGATTTTCAATCTTATCAACAACTTGCCGCCCAAAATGGTGATTTGCGTCGCGAACTTCAACAGATGAAAGCGTGGAAAGAAGCCGCACTTCAGCTTGAGCAGGAAAACGCCAAACTTTTGGGACTTAATAACGTCCGTCTTGACCCCAAGCTAACCTATGTCACAGGCGTTGTGATGACCGACAGCGGATCTCCGTTTCGTCAGTCAGTGTTGCTGAACGTGGGTGCACGCGATGGCATTATGGATGGCTGGCCCACGATGGACGGCATCGGCCTTGTTGGTCGCATCAGCGGCGTGGGTGAAAAGACAGCCCGCGTTATTCTGCTGACCGACACATCCAGCCGTATTCCAATCACTATTCAACCGTCCGGCCAGCCGGCCATTTTGGGCGGCGACAACACGTTGAACCCTCCTATCGAGTTTCTTGAGAACGCCGATTTGGTCCGCCCCGGCGACCGTGTTGTGACGTCTGGCGATGGCGGTGTATTTCCCGCTGATTTGCTGGTCGGGCAAGTTGTGCTAGGCAATGATCGCCGCCTGCGCGTGCGCCTGTCCGCGGATTATGAGCGGCTCGAATTCCTGCGCGTTTTGCGGTCAAGGGCCCATGAAGCCATCGTTGATGCGGGCAACCTGCTCGCCCCACAGGTTGATCCCGCCGAGGTCGAATCTGATGGCTGAAGCCCCTTCAACCCGAGTCTGGATTGGCCGATTGGTGTTTATCGCGCTTGCGATGGTTTTAATCTTTGGACAATTGCTACCGCTTGATACCCGTCCCGCTGGATGGGCCGCCCCCAATTGGCTGTTGGCGATTACGCTCGTGTGGATCACCCGCCGTCCTGACTATGTTCCCGTTTTTGTTATTGCTGGCATCTTTTTGCTGGCCGATCTGCTGTTTCAGCGCCCTCCGGGTCTATGGACTGCTTTGGTCGTCATCCTGACTGAAATGTTGCGCACTCGCACAGCACGCCTTCGCGATTTACCTTTGCTTTTGGAATGGGGCACTGTCGCCGTCGGTATCGTCGCGATCACACTGATAAATCGGGCCGTTCTTATGGTAGCGATGTCACCCCAACAGCCACTTGCGCTCACGTTAATCGAAATGATTATGACGATTGCATTTTTCCCCGTCGTTATCGCCATCGCCCAATTCGTATTTGGTGTCACCCGCCCAGCGCTCGGCGAAGTCGACAGCCGAGGGCACCGCCTATGAAACGCTACACCAAAGACATCGATGAAAGCGCCCGCCGGATCACGCGCCGTGCGCTGGTCGTCGGGGCTGTTCAGCTTGGAATCGTCGGTGCATTGGGTGTGCGGATGCAAAAGTTGCAGATTGAACAGGCCGATCAGTTTCGCCTTCTCGCTGAAGAAAACCGCATCAACATTCGCCTCATCCCACCTGCCCGTGGGTTAATATTTGACCTCAGTGGCCGACCGATAGCCGCAAACGAACAAAACTACCGCATCGTTATGGTCCGCGAAGATGCTGGCGACGTTGGCGAAATATTAGAGCGGTTGACCAAACTTGTCCCACTTGATCCCGAAGATTTGGCCCGCGCAATGGAAGAAATGCGCCGTCGCTCACCTTTTGTGCCAGTCACTATCGCCGATCGTTTGACATGGGAAGACGTGGCCCGTGTGAATGTGAACGCCCCTGCATTGCCAGGGATCACCGCCGAAGTTGGCCTGTCGCGTATTTATCCGTGGGGCGCCGATTTGGGCCATGTCGTCGGCTATGTTGGTCCTGTGTCTGACTACGACTTGTCTCGCATTGACGACCAAGATCCGTTGCTGCAAATTCCAAAGTTTCAAATCGGTAAAACGGGCGCCGAAAATAAGCTAGAGCGTCGCCTGCGTGGGTCCGCAGGCACCAAGCGGATTGAGGTCAACGCCGTGGGTCGCGTCATGCGCGAATTGGACCGTAAAGAGGGTAACTCTGGCGCGGATGTCCAACTGACGATTGATGCCCGACTGCAGTCTTATGTCCAAGCCAGATTAGATAGCGTCAGCGCAGGTGCTGTCGTGCTTGATCTTGAGAATGGCGATTTGCGTGCGGTTGCCTCTGCCCCGACGTTTGACCCCAACATGTTTGTACGCGGCATTTCCGTCGCTGATTGGCGCGATCTGAACGAAAATAAATTCCGCCCGCTCGCGGCCAAAGCCGTGCAAGGCACCTATCCGCCCGGATCGACGTTTAAGATGGTCACGGCGCTTGCCGCGTTAGAAGACGGCAAGATCACACCAGAGGAAACCATCCGCTGCAAGGGTTGGGTCGACGTATATGGCACCCGTTTCCATTGCTGGAAGCGCGCGGGCCACGGAAATATGAACCTGCATGAAAGCCTGAAGCAGTCCTGTGACAGCTATTTTTACGAGATCAGCCAACGTGTTGGCATCGACAAAATTGCGGCTATGGCCCGCAAGCTGGGTCTTGGTACGCGCCACGACCTGCCGCTGTCTGCTGTGGCCGAAGGATTGGCCCCAGACAAGGCGTGGAAAAAGCGCGTGCGCGATCAAGATTGGCGCATCGGCGATACGGTCAACGCGTCTATCGGTCAGGGGTATGTCCTGTCGTCACCTTTGCAGTTGGCCGTTATGGCAGGACGCTTGGCAACGGGGCGCGATATTACCCCGCGATTGGTGCGTGCAATTGACGGCAAGGAAGAACCAAGCGGTGCTGGTGAAGACATTGGTCTGAACGAGAACTATCTGCGCCGTGTCCGTGCCGCGATGGACGATGTATCCAACAGCAACCGTGGCACTGCGTATCGGTCGCGCATCACTGCGCCCGAGATGAAGATGGCCGGTAAAACCGGCACGTCTCAAGTGCGCCGCATCACTGCAGAGGAACGCGCATCCGGTGTGACCCGCAACGAAGACTTACCTTGGGAACGCCGTGACCACGCGCTGTTTGTCAGTTTCGCACCCGTTGAAAACCCGCGCTTTGCTGTGGCTGTCATCGTTGAACATGGTGGAGGTGGGTCGACCGCTGCAGCCCCGATTGCCCGCGATATCATGCTGCAAGCCTTGTATGACGGTGAACCGCCGCTGGACGCCTATCCGTCATCCGACCGTGGCCGCATTGCCGAACAGCAGCGCAAGATCCGCGACCGTGTTCCCCCCGGTTCAAAGGGACAGGATCGCGCATGAGTTATCTAGAGTATAACGCCAAATATGTCCCCACTGGTTTGCGCAAACTGATGTTCATTAACTGGCCCATTATTGTTTTACTGACGGCCGTCGCAGGTTACGGGTTCATCATGCTGTACTCGGTCGCTGGCGGGTCAGCCGATCCTTGGATGTCCGCCCAAGTCAAACGCTTTGGTGTGGGCATGGTGATGCTTGTTGGTGTCGCGATGGTCCCAATCTGGTTCTGGCGCAATGTCTCGGCAGTTGCATTTGGTGTATCAGTATTGCTGTTGGTGGCTGTCGAATTTTTCGGTGCGGTTGGCATGGGTGCCCAACGCTGGATTGATCTGGGGTTTATGCGCTTGCAACCGTCTGAGCTCACGAAAATCACCCTCGTGATGGTATTGGCCGCCTATTATGACTGGCTGCCGACCGATAAGACATCGCGCCCTCAATGGGTGCTTGTTCCGGTGATGATCATCCTGTTTCCCACATATCTGGTCTTGCGTCAGCCTGACCTTGGTACAGCATTACTGCTGCTAATGGGCGGTGCGACGATCATGTTTTTGGCAGGCGTACATTGGGCATATTTTGCGACTGTGGCTGCCTCTGGTGTTGCTGGGCTTGTCGCTGTTTTTCAGGGCCGAGGCACGAGTTGGCAGCTCCTCAAGGACTATCAGTATCGCCGGATTGACACGTTCATCGATCCATCAAACGACCCGTTGGGTGCTGGATACCATATTACGCAGGCCAAGATTGCCCTTGGGTCTGGTGGCTGGACAGGGCGCGGGTTTATGCAAGGCACCCAAAGCCGCCTGAATTTTTTGCCCGAGAAGCACACCGACTTTATCTTTACCACATTGGCCGAGGAGTTCGGCTTTGTTGGCGCGTTTACTTTGTTGATCCTTTACATCCTCATCATCATATTTTGTGTTGCGTCGGCCATGGGCAACAAGGACCGTTTTGCTTCTCTTTTGACCCTTGGCGTCGCGATGACATTCTTTTTGTTCTTTGCGGTCAATATGGCGATGGTCACGGGGCTTGCGCCTGTTGTGGGCGTTCCGCTTCCGCTTGTCAGCTATGGTGGATCGGCCATGCTGGTGCTTTTAATCGCGTTTGGATTGGTCCAAAGCGCCCATGTTCATAGGCCCCGCTAATGATTAACGTATTATTTTCCGCAAAGCCCGCAGCTTGGGTTGAATACCGTGATTCACTGACGGCTGCTTTTGCCGACGCGGGTATGGATGTTGCACTGGCCACGGATCATGCCCCCGATATGGTTGACTACATCGTGTTTACCCCGAACGGTCCAGTCGCGGATTTCACCCCATACGTGAATACCAACGGCATACTGAGCCTTTGGGCAGGCGTCGAAACTGTTGTGGATAATGCCACGCTGACCCAGCCCTTGATGCGCATGGTGGATGATAGTTTGACCGCAGGCATGGTCGAGTGGGTTGTGGGCCATGCGATGCGCCATCATTTGGGAATGGATGCCCATATCGCCGGCCAAGATGGCGTTTGGCGTGATACAGTTTATCCGCCCTTGGCACGTGCCCGTCCTGTGACCATCCTTGGGTTGGGCGCGCTTGGCACCGCTTGTGGGCAGGCGTTGACTGCGTTGGGCTTTCCTGTGACCGGCTGGAGCCGCAGTCCGAAATCCGTTGATGGCATTCGTTGTTTGCACGGTGCTGATGGCTTACGAGACGCATTAACCGATGCCCAAATTGTCGTGTTGTTGTTGCCCGATACCCCCGCGACAGAAAACACGCTGGATACCGATACGCTAGGCTTGCTGGCGCATGGCGCGTTTGTGATTAATCCGGGCCGTGGTCCGTTGATTGATGACGTCGCATTGCTGGCGGCGTTGAATAGCGGGCAGATTGCCCATGCCACGCTTGATGTTTTCCGCATTGAGCCTTTACCAAACGATCACCCATATTGGGCACATCCCTCGGTTACGGTCACCCCCCACATCGCGTCAACCACCCGCCCAGATACGGCAAGCCGCATTATCGCCGCCAATATTCAGCGGCATCAAAATGGCGATGAGTTTGAAAACCAAGTCGACCGCGCGGCCGGATACTAACGCAAACGCGGCGGTTTATCGGGGTCCATTCCGGGCGCGGAGGGCGCTTGTGGGTCGTGCAGGGCCGGCAAGTCAAACCGCAAACCGACCTTTTCAAGGTGTGCTGTCAGTTGATCGTCGCTACGTGCAAACAGCACATCCATTATACCAGCTTCAATCCCTGAGAATGTCAGGGCTTCGCCAGCCGCCTTGGCCAGCGCGTCTTGTGCGCCGGGCACTGCGTCGATGAAGGCCAGTACGTGGCCTTTTGCGCCGTCTTCATATGCCGCTGCCGCCAGATATGCGGTTTGCGCCAGCCCAGCTGCGATGGCGAGTTTCCGATCGAGGCCTGTCACCACAACCTCCGGAAGGCCTCGCGGGGCGGACACTTCAGTCAGGCGCGCATGGGCTTCTTCGGGTGTGTTATCAAGGGTGGCATGCAGCCAATCAACGGCCTCAGCGGGGATCAACATTGCCGATGGTGCCACGTCAAGGTTGAGTGCAAAGCCGATGTTTTGGCGCACAAGCATATCGCACAAAACGCGGCCTGACAGGCCTGCATAAGGGGCTTCACGGCCAACGAATTGCGCCAACCGGTCTTCGCGGTCAAAAATGAGCGCAAATTGCTGGTCTTCGATGTCGAACAGTTCGGGTGTGATTTTATCGCCGTCTGCCTCGGCGCCAAGCAACATAAACAGCTCGGTATCGGCCAAGCGTTCGTAAAATTGCAGGCGCTTTGCGTCATCATCGGGGGCCGCTTCCATGGCGGCGTGGGCTTGGTCTAGATCAGTCATGCAGCCTGACTATGCCGTGCGGGTCTGCTCAGCAAGTGCGCTTTGGACGCGGGCCTTTAATGCGGGCAGCAGGTCGGTTTCAAACCACAGATTTTTCTTGATCCACCCAGTGTTGCGCCATGATGGATGCGGCAGCGGGAACACATTGGGGGCGAAATCTTGCCAACCTGAAACGCGGTCGGTCACCGACATCTTGCCGCCCAGATGCCATTTCTGTGCATAGCCCCCGATCAATATCGTCAGGGCTGGCGTGCCGATATGGTCCATCGCGGGTTGTCGCCATGTTTTTGCGCAGATTGGCGGCGGTGGCAGGTCGCTGCCCACCGCGTTGTAGCCAGGAAAGCAAAACGCCATCGGCAAGATCGCCACGCGGGTCCGGTCATAGAATGTGTCGTCTGTGACCCCCATCCAATCGCGCAACCGGTCGCCCGAAGGGTCAGTGAACGGACGGCCGCTGATCTGCACGCGTGCGCCGGGCGCTTGGCCGGCAATTAGGATGCGGGCACCGCTATTAAACCACACCACAGGGCGCGGCGCGTGGGCGGTCGCCGTCGCAGCAAAGCGATCAGCGCACAAAGAACAGGCATCAATGTCCGAAAGGAGTGTCATGTGCTGACATTAGGTCAATGCAAAGGCGACACAAGGGGAGGCGAATTTCGGGCCCAACTTCGAATCCGCCTATATTTAGCCGCGTTAATCGGGCATAGTCACAACAAAGGGAGCACCTGCCAAAGTGGTGTTAACCTATTGCCGTCATCAATGGCGGTGCCCACATATGGGTAAAGAGCAGGTAAGCCGTGTTAGAGTTTGTGAATGTCAGCAAGTCCTTTTAGACCGGAACGCAGCGCAAGGTAATCCTTGATCGCGCCTCTTTTCGCGTGGAACTGGGAAATTCATTGGGGATTTTGGCCCCAAATGGCACGGGAAAGACGACGCTGATCAATATGATGGCGGGTCTTGAAAAGCCTGACGAAGGGCAAATTCATCGTGGCTGCCGCATTTCATTCCCGCTTGGGTTTATGGGCGGTGTCGTGCACAAGCACACGGCCAAGGAAAACAGCCGGTATATCGCGCGTCTTTACGGCCTTGATCCCGACTACATCGAGGCGTTTTGCCGTTGGTTATGTGGTATCAAAGAATACTTTGATATGCCTATCGGGACCTATTCCAGCGGAATGCGCGCTCGGTTCACGTTTTCGCTAATGCTGGCGCTGGATTTTGACATTTACTTGATCGATGAGGGTATGCCCTCGACCACGGACGCAGAGTTCAATAAAAAGGCAGGGGAAATCCTGCGAGAGCGGCTAGAAAATACAACGGTGATTATCGTGTCACACCAACCTGCGACCCTTGAGCGATTTGCCAAATCGGCAGCTGTTCTGAAAGACGGGCGCATTCATATGTTTGACACCTTGGAAGAAGCGAAAGTTATGTATGACTACGAAACCCAAGGCTAAGAAATTCCGCATCCGCCGCGACAGCCCGATGGGCCAAGTCGGTGAGACCAGCGCGCCCGACGCCGCAGCGCCAGCTGCCGCGTCGCCCGCGCCTGCGCCTGTGGCATTGGGACCAACTGACTTGGACGCGATCCGCCGCGAGGGCCTGACGGGTCGTCAATTGCGAATGGCCCGCCGCGTCGCCCAAAAGCAGGGCCTTGCCGTGACGTCTGATTTTGACGCCGTACGCCAATTGCGCGCTGCTGGGATTGACCCGTTTCAACGCAACACGATCCTAGAACTTGTCGCCCCCGAGGGCGGCGTTCCGGGTCAGGGTGGTCCCGCAGGCCAAGCTGGGGCTGGCCCCCAAGAGATTGGCCGCATCCAGTTGCCGCAAACGACCCCCGCGCCGGGGTCAAACCTGCCTTCGACCGACCGTGTCGCGTCCCCTTCTGATCAGCGCGTCAGTGATATTTACAACATTCAGCGCGACATCGCCAAACGCCGTCGCCGCAAGCTGATGTTACTTCTTACGCGGCTGTCGTTCTTTGTATTTCTGCCTACGATTTTGGTCGGCTATTACTTTGCCGTCTTGGCCACACCGATGTTTGCCACAAACTCTGAGTTTGTCATCCAGCAAGCAGAACCTGCGTCGGGCGCCGGCGGTTTGGGAGGCATGTTTGCCGGCACATCAATGGCGACCCAACAAGACAGTATTACGGTTCAGTCCTATCTGGCGTCGCGTGCGGCCCTTGTGCGTCTGAATGAAGACCACGGATTTAAGGCGCACTTCAGCAGTGACGACATCGATAGGATTCAACGCCTTGCCCCCGATGCAAGCAACGAAGACGTTTTTGGCGTGTATAAAAAGCACGTCAAAATTAGCTATGACCCGACTGAGGGTATCTTGCGGATGGAAACAATCGCGGCGACCCCACAAGCAAGTCAGCAATTCAGCGAGGCCCTCATTGACTATGCAGAAGAACAGGTCGACCAACTGACAAGACGTCTGCGCGAAGATCAAATGGCGGGCGCCCGCGCGTCGTATGAAAGCGCAGAGCTGCGACGCTCGGCGGCCTTAGCCGAGTGGCTTCAAATTCAGCAAGACACGTCGACTTTGGACCCTGTCGCAGAAGGTGGGCAGATAATTGCACAAGTGTCTGGTCTCGAAAGCCAGCGCCAGCAACTCCAACTTAGCCTTGCAGGAAAGCTAAGCGTTTCACGCCCAAATCAAGCGCAGGTTGACGGCTTGAAGTCTCAGATTGCCAATCTCGACACACTGATCGACCGCCTTCGGACAAGGATGACCGCGACCACATCTGACGGTGGATCAATTGCAGTCAATAACACCAGATTGCGGTTGGCCGAAGAAAACTATAATTTCCAGTTGGTTCTCGTGCAACAAGCCCTTGCTGCGACCGAGGCTGCGCAGGCTGAGGCCAATCGGCAAGTCCGCTACTTGTCACTCGGTGTCGAACCTGTTGCCCCCGACGAGGCCACGTATCCGCGTGCGTTTGAGAATACGATACTCGCGTTCCTCATCTTTGCCGGCATTTATTTGATGATCTCGCTTACATCATCCATCCTTCGCGAACAGGTTACTGCATAATGCACAACGTACAAATCGGCGACCTGACGGTCGGCAACGACGCCCCATTATTGGTTATCTCCGGCCCTTGCCAACTAGAAAGCCTTGATCACGCCCAGATGATCGCAGGTCAAATGGCCGAGAATTGCAAGGCTGCGGGGGCGCAGTTTGTGTTCAAGGGCAGCTTTGATAAGGCCAACCGCACATCCGTGTCGGGCAAGCGCGGCTTGGGCATCGACGAAGGTTTGAAGGTGATGCAAGCCGTGAAAGATGCAATTGGGTGTCCAGTCCTGACCGATATTCATACAGCCTATCAATGTGCCGATGTCGCGGCGGTTTGTGACATCATGCAGATCCCTGCATTCCTTTGCCGCCAGACCGACCTGCTGATTGCAGCTGGTGAAACGGGCGCTGTGATCAACGTGAAAAAGGGCCAGTTCCTTGCGCCGTGGGATATGCCCAATGTCGTGTCAAAAATTGAAAGCACCGGGAATACACGCATCCTTTTGACCGAACGCGGCACATCGTTTGGATACAACACGCTGGTCGCTGACATGCGCAGTCTGCCGACCATGGCCAAGACCGGCTATCCGGTTGTCATGGACGCAACCCATTCGGTTCAGCAGCCCGGCGGTCAGGGCGGATCAAGCGGCGGCCAGCGCGAATTTGCCCCTGTCATGGCACGCGCCGCCGTGTCGCTTGGCATTGCGGCTGTATTCATCGAAACCCACGAGGCGCCTGATACGGCCCCCTCTGATGGTCCTAATATGATCCCCCTCGATCAGATGGGCGCGTTGGTGAAATCATTGATGGCGTTTGACACCTTGGCTAAGGCTGACCCACTGCGCGTTTGATTGACACACCCTGTGGGGTGGCTAATGTTTACCGATGCGTATCCTTATCATTTGTTTATCCTTACTGATTGCCCTGCCCGCCTTCGCGCAAAACGAAGGCAGCACAATCTCAGCGACGTCCAGCACCGGAGAAGACGCCGCAATCGCAATCCGTATTCGTGACATTCTAGACGCCCTTGGCCATTCTGATGACATCACGGTGATGGTCGACGACGGCGTGGTCACGCTGCGCGGCACGGCCAACTCCGCCCCCGAAATAAGCCAAACAGCCGGCGTGGCAGGCCGCGTTGAAGGCGTTGTCGCCGTGCGCAATGAAGTCACTGAGACCACCGAAATTGGTCGCAGACTGGACCCTGCGGTTGAACGGTTCCGGACTCGCATGGAACAGTTGATCGCGTTTATTCCGCTCGCTTTGATCGGGGCGATGATATTCGCAGGCATCGTCATCATTGGCTTTGCAATTGCGCGCATGCGGCAACCGTGGAACCGCATAGCACCCAATGCGTTCATCGCTGAACTTTACCGGCAACTGGTCCGATTGATGTTTATCGTCGGCGCGCTTGTGATCGCATTGGATGTCATGAATGCGACCGCGCTACTGTCCACAATACTGGGTGCCGCTGGTATCATCGGTCTGGCCCTTGGTTTTGCCGTGCGTGACACCGTCGAAAACTTCATTGCATCGATCATGTTGTCAATCCGCCAGCCGTTTCGCCCCAATGATACCGTTGAAATTAACGGCGACCAAGGCCGCGTTATTCGACTGACCAGCCGTGCGACAATCCTGCTATCGTTTGATGGCAACCACATCCGCATCCCCAACGCGACGGTGTTCAAAAGCCGGATTGTCAACTTTAGCCAAAATGCCGAACGCCGGTTCAAATTCGCACTGTTGATTGATCGCGACACTGATTTGCAGGCGGCACGTGCCTTAATGGAAAGTACAATCCAGGGTTTGCCATTCGTGTTGGACACCCCAGCCGCGTCGGTCTGGATCGAGACACTTGGCACAACAGGCGCCGAAATGGTTCTGACGGGCTGGGTCAACCAAAACGATACGTCGGTTGTTTTGGCAAAAGGTGAAGCAATTCGACAGGTCAAGCGCGCCCTGTTACTCGCCGATGTTGCCCTTCCGGATTCTTCGCAAACAGTTATCGTAAAACGTGCCGATACCACGCAGCCGGTCCCACCCGAGACAGCGGCCGTTACAACAGTAACCACCGAAGCTGACACCGCCCTTACCAGAATCGTCCAAGCAGAGCGCAACGAAACCGGCACCCATGACCTGCTCCGTAAAGATGCTGCGAAGGAATAGCGATTTTTACGATTTCAGGGCTTGAACCGCTGCCCACTTCATCGTAATCACTGCGACGCTGATGGGGTGTAGCCAAGCGGTAAGGCAATGCTTTTTGGTAGCATGTACCGTAGGTTCGAATCCTACCACCCCAGCCAGCGACCTCTCCAATTCCAGACGGTGCGTGGTTACTTCGGTTTAATGCCGACGTATCAAACGCTTGCGCGGGTTGTCGTTTCGCGCAGACCGCAGATGGTGGCGCTGACCTCCCTATTTTGACCCAAAGTCTGTGATAGGCATTCCGGCGGTAGCAGGTTGCCTGTGATGGATGCTGGTTTTGAGGCGGCGATGTCATTCAGTTTAACGGATCGGCGGAAGACCCACCCTCACTGCATCATTTTTTTGTGGTGGATCGTTTTGTCAGAGTGTTTTGAGAAG
>Ga0307997_10001047_pt1 | contig 12943 bp, 2 predicted proteins | sample Davwhametageno36_FD_203165 | JGI IMG/M metagenome (GOLD analysis project Ga0307997, IMG submission 203165) | Marine microbial communities from Davis Island wharf, Antarctic Ocean - #36 | ecosystem: Environmental > Aquatic > Marine > Unclassified | place: Antarctic Ocean: Davis Island wharf... | reverse complement strand
TGAATGATATTGATGTTTCTGTCTGGGACACTTGTGGTCAGGAGCGATTTAAATCGATAACTAGTTCCTATTTTATGAGAGGACACGTTTTTGTCCTGGTACATGATGTCCTTGATTCTACGGTGGATGACGATTTAGAAAAATGGCGGTTAGACATTGTCAATAATCGACCGGCTCGTCATGACCCTGTAGTTATTGTGGTGACTAACAAGGTGGATTTGCATCCGTTTTGTCATTCTGATGTCGCTGAATGGATTTCGCACCATACGTTTGACCATGTTCATACTTCTGCCAAAACCGGTGAGGGTATAGACAAACTTTTTGCACAGATTCATGATGCAATTGTGGTGCATCAGTCGGATTGGCTCTCACCGTCTTTGCCGTCTTTGCCAGTTATGCCTGAATCTAAATTGTCACCAGGGTGCATTTGTTGAAATAACAATTGTATGTGATGAATGTATGTATGTTGTTCCAATATAGTATGGATTTTCTCTGATATTTGGTCAACATCACACATTGTGACAGGTCGCATAGATAGAAATCTCACGACGATATATGCGTCATTTGTGTTTAAAAACACCCAATCTAGACACGTTTCGACAATTCCCTTCTCAAACTGTTGTCTCCATGTACTTAATCGAACATGTCCCGTATATTTGTTTGATATTCTCATTTCATAGTGGCTCAAGTCTATTATTGGTTCCCATGAACCGACGATTAATATGTTTCTAGCACCAGTCACAACCGGTGCTTTGAAACAAGTGGTATGTTGCTTCGAAATAACGGACATTTCACTTGAACGGACCATATTAATACTCACAATATGGGTAAAATCCAAATATTTTACTAATAAGGAGTATTAATGTATTTTAATATACATTAAAATGTTTCAAAATATTATTATTGCAACACTCGCTGCTTCATCAATGGCTGTTGAATTAACTCAAGACAATTGGGAAGAGAAGACGGTTGGTAAGACTGTGTTTGTGAAATTTTTCGCGCCGTGGTGTGGACATTGTAAAGCGATGAAACCCGCCTGGGATAGTCTTATGAGTGAGTATGACGATTCTGAGACGGTAGTGGTGGCTGATGTGGACTGCATCGGGACGGGAAAGGAACTCTGTGAGACTATGGGAGTTCAGGGGTTTCCAACGGTGAAATTTGGAGACCCTTCTAATTTAGAAGCCTACAAAGGTGGGCGTGATTTAGAGGCTCTCCAAACATTTACCAGTGAATTGAAACCAGGATGTAATGTTGCTACGCTTGACAATTGTGATGCGGCACAGACAGAGATTATTAATGAACTTTTATCCAAATCTGAAAAAATATTGACGGATATGATTTCAGACCATGCTACAGCAATTGAGGCGATTGAGACTGCATTTAAAACCGATGTGGGACAATTACAAACGGCGTACACAGCTATGAACACTAAAAAGTTGGAGGACATTGCAGCCCTCAGCAAAACAGTAGATATCAGTCTTGTTAAAAGCGTCAAGACACATAAACTCAAAAGCGAACTCAAAAGTGAACTCTAGTATTTAGGGATTCCATTTATAACAAAAATCATTCTTATTTATCTCTTTGTTTTGTCTGTATTCGTCTGCTGGGACAATCCTACTCTTTTTCTCTGGTATCTTCGCTGGTCTAGGGGGCCACTCTACTGGGTACATCGGCAACAGGTGTGTCTGTTAATCTTTACAGACAAAACGGTCGCAAAACGGTCGCGAAACAACGGTAGTGGGCTTCATTCAACTAATAGTATTATGTTAAAATATTTTATATGGGATGGAAAGCTGCGTGTCTGTGATACATTCGATATCTCTAAATTATACCTGAGTCGTGGACGAGCTCTGTCACATTCGCGACGATGTTCACATCGATGTAGACTAAACGCACGTCGTTTTAATTTTTAAGATGTATATAAAGATGAGTGTTGTCCATTAAATGTTTTCAGTCTTCACTCCGAAAAATGTCACGGCACCGCCTACTGTTAAAAAGGTATTATGTGAAAAAACGGGCACTATATACTATGCAAATGACACTGCATGGGGTTGGTCATTGAAGGAAGTCACCAGTAAAAAAATAAATGTAGATACACATCTTTAAAAAAATACTATATAAGTTTGATAACCAAACATTAAATGCTGCTTATTTTTATTTGTTTAATAATTGCAGCGAACGCGCAAGTTTTCTTAAAAATAGATAACGACTCAGATATTTTGAAACCTAAACGAATGGGTTACTGTGAACCATCAACAGGCATATGTACCAACAATGCTAATGTCATAACTAAGTCCATTGGGTTAGGATATACATGGCCATACACACAACACCCATCCAATTCATCGATGTGGGACTCGTTGACAATACCAGTGTTTGATTTTGACTGTAAAGACGGAGAAACATCGCACACAATCACGTACGTCGGGCCAGATAAAAATGGCTGGTCCATAATTGACCCTGATGGTATTTGTACAACTAGACACAAATACAACCCAACAAGTCCAATGGCGCATGCCTGCGGTAAAACATGTAATGTGTGTTTAACTGATGGTATCGAATACACCATACATTTAAGTGCTAAAAATAGTAACCACGGATGGTCTGATGGTAATAAAGGAATCGGTGCTGAACTAACTATTGGTCCTTCAACCACCATCGAATTTAGTACATACTCATTTTCTTTTCACAATGATGCTGCTACAACGTATACTTACATACCCGTGTCATGCGAAGGTACGAAGGCGAGTTTGCTGCTACAAAGAAGTAAAAAAACACCACCGAAGACTGGTTGGAAAATTATAGACACAAATGGAACTGTTGTCTCACAAAAGTCATCCATGTCGAAACCAGGTGTCGCGCAGTTGGTAGAAACCATATCATCGTTTTGTGTAGACAGTCCGACGTATAACGTGACTGTAATGGACGATGCAAATTTCCGTATGTGGGGGTATGGTACACCAACCATTACATGTACAGTGGTAGTGACACCAGGACGATACCGAAACGAGATATATTGGTCAATAGAACAAAATGGAAACCTCGTGAAAGAGGCAAAAGCAGGTTCTGGACACGGAAGTTTCTCTGTTGATTTTAAGGACGATGTTGTTGATATACATCTGTTTGATACTTTTGGGGATGGTTGGAATAGTGCAACGATGACGATTTCTTGTCCAGGTACACCAAGAAGTGGTTCAGTTGCGATGACACAGCCTCGGACCTTAAAAAATACTGCTTATGACATCACATACTTACTCCCAAATTTTAGCGTCTATTCATCTGAGACTGCGAATTGTGAAATTACAGTTGATGGTTTGCCTTCAGACCAGAAACAATGGTCAATCTCGTTGAAAAATGGAAATGTTTTAGCTGCTTCCACAATTGAACACCAGTACGTAACGCATAAAAACAATCCAATTGTGTTGAAGACATTATCTGATACATTACGTAATGGACAATTATATGTGAAAATGTATGGAAATGCGTGGAACAGAAATTATATGTCAATAACGTGTAATGGTGTGCGTGTATTTTATAATACACGCACAAATGATGACCCCTATCTACTCGAACTAGACGTTCCAACAACCATAGTCTTTCAAACTGCAGGTGAATATAGTTACAACTCGACCATGCATGAGGTTCGTAAATATCCAACATATTGTGATGGTTCTATAATAATGATTAAGGTGGTAGGTTCTGAATATGATTCAACCAGCTGGAGTTTGAAAGATAGTAATGGTATTGTATTGGAAGGATACAGTACTGCTTCTCACAGTATTTGTCATGCGAACGTATCGGATATAACTGTCAATGCATTTTTAGCGGACAGTGGGCTATCTGATGCAACAGTGTCAATATTAATAGACAATAAATTATATATGGACAGCGCAAGGATGCTGGAGGATGGTTTAGAACACAGTTTTCTAATCGGTAATAACACCATACCTTCGTGCGAAGAAGATGGTATGGTGTCAATAGACATCGAAGTTGTTGGTAACTTTGATTTTAATGTCTTTGATTCATTAACTGGTGATGCTATATTTAGTCGTGTGACTAATGTTCACGGTGGTACAATGACGATTGGTGATGGAAAAAGAGAGTGTTTGACAAGAAGTAAAATATACGACATCTCAGCATCGAATGGTTATGGTGACATCTCAGCATCGAATGGTTATGGTTCATTGAAAATGGTGACTAGTTTCACAAATGACGAATATATCTGGAATTTAATCGACAATGAAACGATTGCCACTTCTTTTCGTTACTATCAAAATGATTTTTCTGTTGGTCCTATTTGTACGGACACTCAAATAGCAGCGTTAGTTTATATTGGCTGTGAAACTTGTGCGTCTGATACAATAGACCATGTAGGAGCTTGGCATGTTAAAAACAGTACTGGTCAAACAGTCGCTTCTGGCACTGGTCGTAATAATGTCACGACGTGTCTAGAAAAGAAGGGTGATTATGACATTGTAATGGAACCAACAGTAAACCACCCTGGTGGATGGAGCGGTAACGAATTAAGGATTGGGTCACGCAATGGTGATGAAATATGGTGGAAACGAAGAGGAGATGATGCATATACACGCTGCATACAAATGGATGGCGAAACCATTCGCGAGTTTCCCTATTCCTGTGACAAATTGGGTGACGATTTTTGCCCTCCAGACCACGTCATTGTAGACATGAGTTATGATATCAACTCGTATATGAAATGGGATATCACCTCCAATAAAATCACTAGCAATGTGTGGTGGAAATCACACAAAAATGTCCCAGTTGTGACGGCTGGGACGGCTGGGACGGGTGTTGATACTATATGTCTGCGCAGAAACACAGAGTATGATATTAAAATGTCGTCGTCTGGCCGAAGGTCATACAATACTCATCTGAACTGGCAGGATGGACATTTAACGATTGGTGGTCACAAAATTAGCCAAGGTAAACACATGTCACAACAGTGTATGAGTCTTGGAACCGATGACTTAGTTACAGTATCGGTGTACCCTTGTGCACACACATCTGAAATGAAAAAAAGAATTAAAACCGGTAAAACGTGTACGAACAGTGGCGGTGTGTTCACCTCACTGGATATATCACGAGATGCGTCCGCCTCACTGGGTAATTACTACGCGAAGCTTCAACTCTTTGAAAATAGTACCGAAATAATCTCAACGAAAACCGTGAACACACTTCCACCCAATGTGTGTTTATACCAGGACACATTATATCGTTTCGTAGCCAGTGGACGTAGCTCCAGAAGCTCTTATGTAGGATGGTGTTATAATTATTGGACTTCAACTTATTCAGGCGGATATGGATGTATAGAGATGCGACTCGGCAACTCCGACATAATTACCCATAAGACATGGTCAAAATCAGAACATTGTTACCGTTTAAACTCTAATGACGAGGTTGAACGAGTTCAATGCGCAGCTGCGGCTGCAATTGCAGAAGTGGCTGCAATTGCAGCCGGAAACTGTAACAGTAGTGGTGGTTACATGAAAAAAGTAGAAGCATATTGGCCCTCAGAAAATCCGATGTATGAGGTCTACTATCGCAGTGACATGCAGAGTACTATTTCTAATGGTAGTCATATATCACACTCAATAAAATCTGTAATAGATTATGCCCCCTCGAGTTTTTGCATGCATCATAACAAAGAGTATATAGTAAGTATGTGGTCATCCTACCCATGGAGCTCGAGCTTTGTTAATGGTTGGTGTTATGGTTCTGAAGACAGTTCGTATTATAGATGTATGCATTTGAAAGTCGGTGAGGTTAGTGGTATCGTATCTAAAACCAATAGCCTTAAGTTTCCTAGATGCGTTAGATTAGACTCTGATAATAAAGTGGAATTATCGGAGTGTATAGCAGCGAAGTTGAAACGTGAGAGAATGGAAAAAATGCTACGGGAATGCCGAAGTGGTGGTGGCAAAATTACTAATATAACCATTGCAAGTAAGGGAAAATACATCGCTAACTATGTCAATTGGAACATCCAGAAACAAAATACTACAGAAAATAGTACCGTTGTCTTAGAAGAAACAACTGCAGCTGAACTAGATGAAACAGGTGGCAAGACAAGTCTATGTGTTTATCCAAATACAACCTACTATCTGAATATGGGTTCGGATTACACGGGAACTTCTTCTAGTTATTACACTACTTGGTCGTACGGTAGCGCAACTAGATACGCACGGTATCGTGTTGCAGGAAATCCATATGAATTTCGTTTGAAGATTGATACTTTATTATTTACAACTCACAAATCCGTAAATACACACAAAGAAGAGCAGTGTTTTGGGATGAACAATGTTTCTAATATAGTTAAAACCATTTGTCCAGCAGAAGCAGCAAAATTGAAAATATTACAAAATTGTGAATCCAATGGCCATACACTAATTAATATAGGTAGTACAATTGGCATATATGCATATTCGGCACAATATGCTACATGGGATATTCAAGAAGATGAATCAAGTGATACACTTCTGAGTGTTCGCAATGCAAACCAATTTAACGCAAGACAATTCTGTTTTGAAAGTGGTAAAACATATAGTATTCGTATGGGTTCAACTTATGCATATTCGGCATCGTATGCTACATGGAAGTTGTATACAAGCTCTGTGTACTGGTATGCTGTGAACATTGGCGATTTAGTACTAAGTCCTGGTAAAACCATCGTTAATGTAAAGCCAATGGTGAAGTGTTTTAAATTGGATACGACATCCAAGATGGAAACGACATTATGTCAATACGAGATTGCACTTGCTAATGCTGACGCAATTAAAAAAGTTAATTGTGAAAATAAAAACGGAACATGGATTATTCCAAAATTCGAGAAGGCTACGTCGCTATCATCGTATTACTCCAAGCATCTGAATTGGAAAATTAAAAACTCAACTGATGATGTACTAACTGTCACAAAAGTCAGCAGCTACAAAGAAAAACCCTTTTGTTTTATCGAAGATGAGGAATACACATTAGAAATGGGTAATACATGGATTCTGAATTGGAATACATATTTTGTTGGTTGGTTCTATTATTATAGTTCGTACTACACGACTAGACCAAACAGATACCAATTTAACTTGACGATTGGCGATATTCATATACCTGGACCAAAAACTAACTTACAGACTAAGCCATTTGAATACCCTTTCACTAATAAAAATGGTACGTTGGTATTTAATGGAATAGTACCAGTTAATCCGTCCGTCAAATGTGCCGCAGATGGTGGAACAATGAAAGAAGTATCACCAGTAGTTGGTAGTAGTAGTTATCATCGTCGATATGTTACATGGGATATTACTGACAACTCTTCTGCTATACTACAAACTGGTGAAAATGGCAATTTATATGAAGCAACAAATATATGTTTTAAAAAGAACGCGACATATAGTCTTGTGATGAAAAATACATACTCCAGACCGTACAGATACTACTCTAGTTGGGCATATGGATTCGCGAGTGGTATTAATAGCTACTTTACTTCTGCAAGTGGATATACAGAATCAAAAGCCATGTATAAGTTTTCGTTAACAATTGGTGAGTTAAGTGGACTGACAACTCAACTATGGTTGGGCGGAGGACTTACTGATGAAAAGTGTTTTAAATTGAACTCTGATAACGAAGTGGTTGAAATCATATGTGCGTCTACTACAATTCTTCAGGCTGCATACCAGTCCAAAACCCAGCAGTGTATTAGTAGTGGGGGCGTTGTGAAAGAAGTAATTACCAAGCAATTACAATACTACTGGTCTTATAGATGCAGTAACAACCCAGCAGCCAATATAAAATGGGAAATTATCGACAATGCTTCTACTGTAATACAACAGATAACGAACGGTGAGATTTACGAAATTAACTCAAAACGACCAGTGAATAATTCACAATTGACAGTGTGTTTGCATAAAAATGCGACATACGCTCTCAATATGAGTATTGACGAGTATACTACCAGTAGTTCTTGTTATTCGAATGATTATAAAAGTTGGGTTTTTAAGTCTTTGACTTCCACCGCGTATTTTTATCACCAGCCAGGATATAACAATGGTTATTACGAATATAGTTTATCAATCGGTGAAAAAAGTGGTCTTACTACACGTGCCGATGTGACAACCACACCCTCGCAATATTTGTTCGGATTGGACGACAATAACGAAGTTGTAGAGTCAATGGATTGGTCTGTGAAAAAAAATTGTAATGACGGCGGTGGGGTCTGGAAAGTTGTAGATACTTATATTGGTACCTATGGAAGGTACATGATACCACATGTCAATTGGAAAATTCAAAACAACGCTTCTGCTATACTTCAAGACACTACAGGAAGCGCATACGGAAATATAAAGGATAATCTTCGTGGTATATGTATGGAGAGAAATGCTACATACACTCTCGAGATGCGTAGTAGTTCTACCAGCTCAATTGCCTACTACTACTCTTGGTCAATGTATTCGGTTTATTACGCGAACTATTGCGCGACCTATGGTTTTTGCTACACAAACTACCAAACACTAGGATATAACAATGGTTTCTATGAATACCAGTTGTCGATTGGTGATGTGAGTGGTATTACTACGAAAATTGATGTTACAACCTCAGCCGGTCCCGATGTGCGATGCTTTAAGTTGGATTCTGCTGACGACGTGGCTATGTATGATTGTCCAACAACCTCTCGGAGAAGATTACAATCTTCCTCAAACTCGGTTGAATGTTCGTGGAAGTTGCATAATTTTCCTAATTCGAATGGTGTTATATTCACTCTTGACGAATTGTTGTCATCTGCACAAATTTTAAATATATCAAGTTCGTCAGTTGAAACTGGTTCTTTTCAACTCATGGACACTCCCAATAATAAATATGTGGTCAACTTAAAGCCACAACCCGGTGGTTGGAGGGGTGGCACTGTAACTTTTGAATGTGGTGGCAATTATCTTTATGATATGAATGGTTATTTTCAATTTACGCTGCCAAATTTTATTAATGGTGTTGAGTTCGAAATCTATGGCCCTGGTGGTGGTTCATATGTTGGTAGTGCCAGGCCGCATTACCCTGATGATAAACGACACATGTCCTATGATAAATCTGACAAAATCGGATTTGTGTTGTTGGACCCTAGTGAACTCTCTATGTGGGATGAATCAATGATACATTCCGATTTGGAGACCTCTATCTATGGGGTATCTTTGTCAACGACTATGAAAACTTTTGCACCTGGTGGGACTTTTAGTCTTGTTGTTGCGAGTGTTAAAAAAAATACGGCATCGTCTGATTATTTATCAGTAATTTTGAACAGTGTGTCGAGTGATATACAACTCCAAAATCGACTTGGTGCTTCGTCAACGCCGCTCTGTAATACTGGGGACTGTTTTACTTTTTTTGACGTTGCCTCTGATGAGGATATTTTAGTTGGTCTTGTCCCGACAAGTCGGACGAGGAATATAAAATATTCCAATAGTGTCGAATTAGAAGTTTTGTCAGGAACTTTGGTTGACGTTCGTCCCCCAACTTTGTATTTTGTACCGTATAGTGGTGAAAGTCATGTCACTGGTCAACGTACTTTGTTTATGTCTGTCCAAGACGTAAGTGGGATAGATATGGCGATATCGCCGCCTACATTACATTATTCATTGGATAATTGTAGTGGTCTATGTGAACAAACTGTTGTAGCAGAAGAGATTACCTCGGTTGGTCGGCATCCTGACCCTCTCTGTCGGTTCTGGAGTTTGAAACGCGGAAGTTGGCCCGGCGAAACCAGCTGGAAGATTTACAGTAACACGAGTAACACGAGTACTCTTATTTCTGAACGCGACTGTTCTGTGGATAATTGTGATTATTCTTATACTGGTTTGGTTAGAGGTGAAATTTGTTTTACGGATTTGTATAATAATTACATCGAAATGATGGATTCATGGGGGGATGGATGGCAGGGTAATGTACTGACTATTGGTACGACTGAATACGCTTTAGAATGGCAGGGTGAATACGATGAATATGGTATTCCAACAGATGATACTGGTTACTTTATTCATGTTGATTTAGTTGACCTTGCGTATCCTGAAAGTGATATTACACGTCGTGAAAAAAAACATTTTAAAGCGATAATACCTAATGCAACTGCTGTTAAGTATCGATGGAATGTTCGTGACCGTGAAAACAATTCTATTCCGGTTAACTACTACAATTATACTATTATACCAAAGTCGAGTGCTGAAACAGAAGTAGTCATTTTTCTACCGAAGTCGAGTGCGTCGGCAGGTCTTGGTACTTTTGACCGAAAAACGACTTTTTGCCCATCTACGTCTGAATTTTACTTTGAATTTGATACTAGTAGATGTGGCCTTGATAAAGAGTCTTGCTTTAGCTCTGATGAGTGGTCCATACAATGGTCAGACACTCCGTCAATTCCTGCAACTAAGAAGAATTTGGACATGTATATTAAATCACATGAGCAGTATGGACCTGGATTTAATATACTGTTTAACTACAATTCTGAGATTGAAGATTGGGCTATGGTGGGTGTCGGTAACGGTACTTCAATTGAAACAGCTGTGACGGGTGTTCCGTTAGATTTTGTGGCTGGTTTAAAATCATCGTTAGGATTAACTGATTTTACAACTTCATATCCAGTGAAAATCGATGTGGTGGCTGAGTTTGGTCAATTCAAGATTGGAGGTTGTAATGGAACTGGTTGGATGTGTGTAGGCACTGATGGTAGTTTGTTTTTTGCAGTCGTTGATGAAAATGGCACTATGCCAGACTGTCGTAAACACGAGGCCGACAGCCGATGGTCCGGGTTTACATTGGGTTCAAATCAACAAATTGAAAACTTACAGAACCATGCTGCAGAAATCGAAATAATTGTGAATGTTGTTCAACCTCTTACGGCTGCGGCTGCGGCTATTGAACATTCGCCACTCAGCTCTTATGTTAGACCCTCTAAAATCAGCGCCACTTTTATTCCAATGACTGGTGGTTGTGGTATTGACACAACTGCTGTCAACTCTGTATCTTTTGAACGTAATGGAATTTGGTCAGATGTAGTGCTGACAGCTGACAATAATAGTATCCTGTCTGATTGTGACGTTGACCCATGTCTTTGGTCCGCTCCATTACCTTCTGATTTGTTTACGTATAAATTCAAGAGTGAATGCGTCTACAATAATACTGCGATATATCCTCGCTCTTCTTTGACGTCTACTGTTTTTACATTAGACGTCAAAGATTCAAGTGGGCTCAAAAAAGTTGTTTTGGAATGGGAAAACATGCAATCTTGGCCTGCTGGGTGGAACAAACTATGTACCGTACAGATGCATATATTTGAGGCTCCAATTAATGAGATAGAATTTCGTTATAGTAATGATTGTCGTGTTGGGCTCGAAAGAAGCTCTATTGGATTCACCAATAACGATATGACTTTGGGAAAAACAATGTTAGCACCCTGGGAAAATATCGCTAGACAGCAACAACCATTACCATTCAGTAATAATTACCGTATCCAAACGGGTGAGGTTGACTGGTCAGTTGTTCCATTTGAAATGGGGCTCGATGTATTGACTAACTTCCAAACCCTAATTCCTGAAACTGAATTGACTATAGACGATTGTGTAAGTGAATTGAATACTAGATGTGATAGTAATTTGCCTCTACCGTTTGACGTTGTTTATTTCAATGAAACCTTTTCGGAAAAAGAACGATTAATGGTATCACGTTACGGTGTTACGCGTTTAACACATAGTGACTCTTTAATTGGAGAAATCGCAATAGACTTTGATTCACGTTACAAACGCAATATATTTGGTGTACCGGAGTATGCTGAATCAAGCTGTTCACTAAGTGAGGGTCCCAATAAATATAGGTTTGAAGATGTTTCGTACGACGCTTTATATTCTAAACCAAATCAATTGGCAGTTTGGATGGGGGTTTGGGGTAGTTTTTATAACAAAGTATCCCGAGTTAATTGGCGTGTCCTACCTGTCATTGAAGGTTCTGGATTATTATTATTAGAAGACGTGTTGGTGCATAATATACCATCCATGTATAATTGGGACTCTGATTGGAGCCCCATTATTGTCCGACCACCATCCCAGTATTTGGAAGTTATTGTAAATGACGACAAGTTGATTAACGAAGATACACATATTTTAGTTGAAAACAATGCGACTGTGGAGTTTAAAGTTATTGGTACCGTCGGAAAAGTTTCTGGTCAGTGCAATATGTCATCACACTTTTATTCGTTGTTAGTGTTTGAAAATGGTATATATCCAGGTGAAGCCTACTGGTCATTGTCTGACCCAGATAAGAAAGAACTCGAGTGTGGTAAGGGTATCGGCGGTCATTTTACACGTGAAACCGAGTGTCCGTATGGTGATTCATGTGCGTTGTGTTGTTTACAACGCAACGCCACGTACAACGTGGACGCCTGGGACCAAAATGGTGATGGTTGGGATGGTGGCCAAATTCGTTTTAGAGCTGATGGTGATTGGCACGATATTGTCGTTACAGCACCAGAAACTGGAAAGAGTAAAAACACTGTTGCTGTGCAGAACCTTGTTACAGTCATGGCGAACCAAGACACATGTAATGGAACATTCATGGATATCAGCTTTGGTGGTGGTCTTTGGGCTGTTGAAAGTTCGTGGGTAGTTAAAGATTCCGACAATACTATTATTGATTGTGCGTCAGGCACTGGAGGAATTTTCCATACTTCTGGTACATCTTCTGCTTCGTGTTGTATCAACTACGGCACAACAACTATAGAAATGTCGGATGACTGGAGTATTTGGAATCCATTTTGTTTCTGGATTAAGGGGTATGGTGATGGATGGGAAGGTAACAGCTTAAAATTTACCGATAAATCGGGAAGTGAAATTGCGCAATTCACCATGCAACAGTCGGGTTACGATATCATTGAAGTCAAAACGTTGGTTCA
>Ga0307997_10001046_pt1 | contig 12956 bp, 11 predicted proteins | sample Davwhametageno36_FD_203165 | JGI IMG/M metagenome (GOLD analysis project Ga0307997, IMG submission 203165) | Marine microbial communities from Davis Island wharf, Antarctic Ocean - #36 | ecosystem: Environmental > Aquatic > Marine > Unclassified | place: Antarctic Ocean: Davis Island wharf... | reverse complement strand
CCCTCACCCAACCTTATCAGAAACCTTTAATTTTGCAGCTGAGATGGCTGAGGGCACCATTACTGACCTGTATATTCCCAAGCGAAAATAATGACGTTAGGCTGGCATTCAGCTTAAAGAATGCCAGCCGAAATGATTACCTTAGACGTCTAACTTAATGGAAAATCACAATCCATTGCTCAACTTTGCCAGAATGGGCGAGGGTGAACCGCTTGTTATTTTACATGGATTATTTGGTTCGAATAAAAACTGGCAATCGTTGTCAAAGTTTTTCTCTCAATATTTTGATGTATTAGCGCTTGATCTACGCAATCACGGAGAGTCTTTTCATAGTGATGTGATAGATTATCCTAGCATGGTCAACGATTTGCATTATTTACTTAACCAGTTAGAGATCAAATCTTGTCGATTATTGGGACACAGCATGGGGGGGAAAGTCGCAATGTTGTATGCTTTACAGTACCCGCAACTTGTTTCACAGCTGGTTGTGGCAGACATAGCACCGATTGCTTATCAGCATAACTTCGACCACCTGATTGACCCGATCATGTCATTAAAGCTAGATGAAATGGATACTCGTAGTGATGTTGATAAAGCGCTGAAAACTGATATTTCAGATCCTCAGTTACGCCAATTCTTGTTACAAAGTTTGTCTCGTAAGCCCGATGGATGGTGTTGGAAAAACAATTGGTCTGCGATAAAAAAGCATTTTGATAAAATTATAGGCTTTCAAATTCCAGAAGAAGCCCAATCAGGCAGCTGGAAAGTAAATATTCCGACACTTTTCATTAGTGGGGAGCTGTCTGATTATGTTGATGAAATAGGTAAGGACGTAATTAACCACCACTTCGAAAAACCACACTTTAGAATAATTAATAGTGCCAACCATTGGCTCCATGCGGAACAGCCCAAACAGTTTACAGACGCTGTGATGAATTTTTTCAGAAATTAAAGAGCTCTCCTTAAGAATTAGTTAGGTTTGCCGATAATGGTCATATGCGAGCCAAGCTATTAATACTTTTGGGTACTCTACTAATGTGTTTCATATCAGAATCGACTGCAATCGAACGTCGGTATATTGCTCCAATTGAAGAATCTAAATGGACAGTAACAACAGCTAGTCGACTACATTGTGAAATGGAGCACGTTATTCCATATTTTGGGAAAGCTATTTTTTCGCGTGAATCTGGCCGGAATCTACGTTTAAAATTAATTACGGACCAAGCTTTTAGTAACGGTCTCAATGTAGAGCTAGTTTCACAATCTCCCAGTTGGAAATCATCTGTTGCCCCAATAAAGCTAGCCAACCTAGAAACCACTGGGCAGAGTGCGTGGTTGGATATACCCAATAGAGTCGCAAAATTAACTTATCTTGAGTTACATGATGGATTTCAGCTAGGTTTCTTTTTTGCAAAAAATAGAAAGCTTTACGATTCAATGTCCGTGTTCCTATCAACGGTGCGCTTTCGTGATGCCGAATCCGCATTCGAAAAATGTGTTAATGGTTTATATCCCATCCATTATGATGATGTTAAATTTGCAAAGATTCACTTTGGTAATAATGAAGAATTTCCACTGATGGCCGATGAGCAAGCTACATTTTCAGAAATGCTAGCATACCTTGGCGTAGATAAATCAATTAAAGAAATCATTATCTCTGGGTATGCAGATCAAACAGGCAGCGTGTGTTACAACGAAACCTTAACTTCAAGACGGGCCTGGTACATCTATGATTTGTTAGTGCAGTTAGGAGTCGATCCAGATTTACTTCGAGTCAACTACTATGGGGAAAGTAAGCTTCTTCAAAAAGGTAATTCTGCAGGTGATCAAGCCGCCAATCGACGAGTAACAGTTGAATTAATTCGATAAGTTTAAAATAAGTCAGCCAGATTCAGGGCGCACTTAATTGGTTTAATTAATTAGGCCCTTAGTTAAGTTCAAGAACCTCAGCTTACGACTGTTTGAGACGCGAATACCTTGACTGCCAATAAACCTCAGTTCCTTCATTTTGTATTGAAACAGATCGGGATAATATAAAAAGTAAATCTGATAGTCGGTTAATGTACTGGCAGGTTATTGGGTTTATAGTTTCTTTTGCTCTGAGCGTGACTAATGAGCGTTCCACTCGACGACAAACTGTTCTTGCCAAGTGCAAAAAGGCAGTAGCTGGAGAGCCTGCGGGTAAAATAAATTCTTTTAACGGTGGCAATACAGCATTGAATTCCTCTGCTGCCAATTCTATGCCGTCGACATGCATCGCTTGTATTAACAACTTGCTTGGTTGACACAGTTCAGCGCCAATATCAAACAAGTCATGCTGGACTAAAGTTAGGACCTTTCGAACCTCGTTGTCCTCAATAGCATTCAACGCCACTCCAATGACGGCATTGAGTTCATCTACTTCACCAAGGCAGTGAATTCTGACATCATCTTTAGCACGACGGGACCCGTCGGCTAACCCCGTGCTGCCTTCATCACCGGTGCGAGTGACGATAGCCGATAATCGATTACCCATAAAAAAAGAACCTAATGTTGTATAACAAGTTAAGAAACCACTGCCAGATTAATCATTACAAGTAATGCCGATATTTTTTAATATTCACTTTTACTCTTTAACATTAGAAAGTCGTCTATGTCAGTATAAAATCTGTATGACATAAGTAAGAATTTAACATTGAAGAGAAAAATAACGCAATAAATAAAATTTTATTTATTTGGCCTTTTGACTCGAGCGATAGAATATTTATGCTCTCTCCAGGCGACAAGTAAACCACCTGAAATAATAAAAATAACACCGGGAAAAAGGCGATCAAAAGGTGTTTCGTCGAATAATACCCAGCCAAATATAAATGCAAATGGAATACCAAAGTATTCAAAGGGAGAGAGTTTACTGGGTTTGGTTAATCTGTAAGCTGTAATCATACAAAAAACAGCAAATCCGCCAACCATACCCATTGTCAATAACCAGAGCCAATCTGTTGTTTGGGTCACTTTAATATAACCTGTTGTTAGGAGTAGCATTGCGGAACTGCAAATTAATGCGCCAATAGACGCATACAAGTTGATGAGTGCTGTTGGAATCGAGTTATCGATTAATTTTACGCAAATGGTAGAAAGTGAGTAACCAAGTGACGCAACTAATGGCAGTAGGGCGTAAAAGGTAAAAATATGGGTTCCGGGCTGGACAATATGCAAAACGCCAATAAAACCCGTAACAACAGCGGCCCAACGCCAGATTCCAACCGTATGTTTGAGGATCGGGATTGACAAGATGGTAATGAAAATAGGGCCTATATAGGTAAGTGTTGTGGCTGTGGCAAAAGTTAATTTGGTTATTCCAAAATAAAAGCAGTATTGTGCGACACCTAAAATTAAGCCTCTGAATAAGCCAAAGCGCCACTGCTTAAAACATAATTTTCGTCCACTACGATGCCATTCCTGCGACAGAAATAATACTAGGATAGAGGGCAGCAAACCAAATATATTGCGAAAAGTGGCTAATTGTTGCACTGGATAACGATCACCCAGATGTTTAATAATGGCAGCTTGTGTATCGAACAAAAATAATGCGAGTAAAATAAACAGCACTGCTTTCGCAAAATCGATATTCTTGTCGGGCAAAGTAGTGCGCCATCTGGTTAATTGGTTAGTTTATATTTAATATCACTTTTCATGCAAGCGGTACAAATCTAAACAAAAACTAAAGTCTAAACTAAGGACAATTTTTCAATTTTTTGACAACGTTCAATTATTATTATTGACTAAAGCTGTAATAATTAAGTTTAGTGTTGGATTCGAACCGAAGCCTGTTTGGCACGAAGACCATTCCTTAGTCTTGATTAAATAAATTGCTCATCGGGCTGAAAAATTGAATTTTTTTTAAATGATTTAAAATAAGAAATCTTTCTGATAGTTAGACTAACTTTAACTCCGCAATTAAAACATCTAATTCACCGCTTGAGTTCATTCCAAGTAAATCATCACATCCACCGATATGTGTATCGCCAATAAAGATTTGAGGAACGCTAGTGCTGCCATGACTTACTTTAAGCATTTCCTGATAGGCCTCAGGTGTTTCACCAACATCAATCTCATCAAAGGGAATTTTTTTTTGTTTGAGAAGTTGTTTTGCGCGATGACAGAAGCCGCACAGCATTGACGAATAGATGGTAATGCCTGGCATGATTTTTTAAGGTCCTAGTAAACTTTCTATAATTGAATAGTTTATTAAAGATTAACTGCAATATATCCATATTTTTATCATGGGGAAACATAAAATTTTCTGTTTCATCGCACCAGCTTTCCAACCGCTGTATATGGTTAAATAATTATTATCACTATTTGATCATTTTGCCCTATTAAAACATAGACGAAAAATGGCATTTATCGTAGAATTCCATTTCAAAGAAGTCGCTGCTTTCGCAGTGTAACATTTTAAATTTAATTTTTTAATGGAAAGAACTACTGTTCCTTGCATTTTCGTGCGCGCGCATTTTTTTGAACCCGGAGGTTTTGTGCCAAACCCAGCAATATTAGCCCTGCAAGATGGAACTATATTTGAGGGTATATCGATCGGTGCCGACGGTATATCTCCCGGTGAGGTGGTCTTTAATACCTCAATGACTGGCTATCAGGAGATTCTGACCGATCCTTCTTATTGCTCTCAGCTCATAACGCTTACCTATCCACACATTGGTAATACCGGTGTAAACATTGAGGATGAAGAAGCACACAATATTCACGCCAGTGGACTAATAATCAGAGATTTACCTCTGCTTGCGAGTAATTGGCGCAGTGAAAGTAGTCTTCAGGACTACTTAGTGGTTAGAGGTGTTGTTGCAATTGCAGACATAGACACTCGAAAACTTACGCGCCATCTTCGTAATCATGGTGCTCAAAATGGCGCCATAGTCGCTGGCGAAGATCCTACTGCAGAGCAAGCACTTGAAGCTGCGAGGTCATTTCAGGGGCTGCAGGGTATGGACTTGGCAAAAGTAGTTAGTACTAAGCACCGTTATGACTGGTCTCTGTCTACTTGGACTTTAGAGCAAGGCTATGAAGAGTCTGTCGATAATCGTTGTCACATTGTTGCCTATGATTACGGCATTAAAAAAAATATACTTTGCATGCTCGCCCAACGTGGCGCAAAAGTTACAGTTGTTCCAGCACAGACTCCCGCAAAAGAAGTATTAGCAATGAATCCTGATGGCGTTTTTTTGTCAAACGGCCCCGGTGATCCAGAGCCGTGTGATTATGCAATATCAGCGATACAGACAATTCTTAAAACAAATGTCCCTGTCTTCGGAATCTGTTTGGGGCATCAGCTTTTAGCGCTAGCAAGTGGCGCAAAAACAATTAAAATGAAGTTTGGTCATCATGGTGCTAATCATCCAGTGCAGAATATTGATACTGGTGTTGTAATGATAACCAGTCAAAATCACGGCTTTGCAGTCGACCAAAACAGTTTGCCTGATAATTTGATTACCACGCATATCTCCTTATTTGACCAAAGTTTACAAGCAGTTCATCGAACGGATAAGCCCGCTTTCAGCTTCCAAGGTCATCCTGAAGCGAGCCCTGGTCCGCATGACGTAGCTCCTTTGTTTGATCACTTTTTTGAGTTGATAGCGTCATATATCAATCAGAAGGCCGATCGTTCAAATATTGGTGGAGAAGCCTAATGCCATTAAGAAAAGACATTAAGTCAGTATTAATCATTGGTGCTGGACCAATTGTTATTGGCCAAGCTTGTGAATTTGACTACTCGGGTGCTCAAGCATGTAAGGCATTAAAAGAGGAAGGCTTAAGAGTTATATTAATTAACTCCAATCCAGCCACTATTATGACTGACCCTGGTACGGCTGATGCGACGTACATCGAGCCGATTCACTGGAAGGCAGTTGAAAAAATAATTGAAAAAGAACGTCCCGATGTTTTATTGCCGACCATGGGTGGTCAGACAGCGCTTAATTGTGCGCTCGACCTTGACAGAGAAGGGGTGCTCGAAAAATACAACGTAGAAATGATTGGTGCTAGTCGCGAAGCCATCGACATGGCTGAAGATCGAGATCAATTCCGTAAGGCAATGACGGATATTGGTTTAAGTACACCCAAGGCTTTTATTGCCCACAGTTTGGAAGAAGCCTGGCAAGGGCAAGCACAAATTGGCTTTCCTATTATTATTCGACCTTCATTCACAATGGGTGGAAGTGGGGGTGGCATTGCCTATAACCGCGAAGAATTTGAAGATATTATCAAGCGTGGGCTTGAACTATCACCAACCACTGAGGTATTGATTGAAGTATCAGTTCTTGGCTGGAAAGAATATGAAATGGAAGTTGTGCGTGATCGTAACGACAATTGCATTATTATTTGTTCAATTGAAAACCTTGATCCGATGGGCGTACATACGGGTGATTCTATCACCGTTGCACCTGCACAAACGCTGACTGATAAAGAATATCAAATCATGCGGAATGCTTCGATTGATGTTTTACGGAAAATTGGTGTTGAGACAGGTGGCTCGAACGTGCAGTTTGCGATTAATCCAGAAAATGGTGAAATGATCGTTATAGAAATGAATCCGCGAGTGTCACGCTCTTCCGCCTTGGCTTCAAAGGCTACGGGTTTTCCGATTGCCAAAGTAGCTGCCAAGTTAGCCGTCGGCTATACCTTGGATGAGCTGCAAAACGACATTACTGGTGGTTCAACACCGGCGTCCTTTGAACCTTCGATTGACTACGTTGTTACTAAAATACCCCGCTTTACTTTTGAGAAATTTCCGCAGGCGGATGATCGTTTATCGACTCAAATGAAGTCGGTCGGTGAGGTCATGGCAATTGGACGCAGCTTTCAGGAATCATTCCAAAAAGCACTGCGAGGATTAGAAACAGGCGTCTTTGGCCTGGATGAAATTGTTGAACCTAATCTTAATAAAGACGAGCTTGAAGATCTGTTTCGTAAAGAGCTAAGACTGCCTGGTGCGAATCGTATTTGGTATGTTGCTGACGCATTTCGTGCTGGATATAGTGCTCAACGGTTATTTGACGAAACTAAAATTGACCCTTGGTTCCTAGCTCAGATTGAAGACTTAATTCATTGTGAAACAGAGCTAAAGGGCCGAGATCCCAAGTCGATCAGTGCTGATGAATTTTTCGGGTTGAAAAGAAAAGGTTTTTCAGATAAAAGACTGGCGACGATACTTGAAGTTGATGAGATAGAAGTGAGTGATTTGCGTCGTGCGCTGGGTATTCGCCCGGTATATAAACGTGTAGATACCTGTGCTGCCGAATTTGCATCTTCCACTGCTTACCTTTATTCGACTTACGAGCAAGAGTGTGAGGCTGAGCCGAGTGGTCGAGATAAGATAATGGTGTTGGGTGGTGGTCCTAATAGAATCGGGCAGGGCATCGAATTTGACTACTGTTGTGTTCATGCAGCGATGGCAATGCGTGAAGACGGTTATGAAACGATTATGGTTAATTGTAATCCTGAGACTGTTTCGACGGATTACGATACTTCTGATCGATTATATTTCGAGCCTTTAACTTATGAAGATGTGCTTGAAATAGTCCATTTAGAGAAGCCCAAAGGCGTAATTGTTCAGTTTGGTGGGCAAACGCCGTTAAATCTAGCGCGTGCACTCGAAGCTGCAGGTGTGCCCATTATTGGTACAACTCCGGATTCGATTGACTTGGCCGAAGATCGTGAGCGTTTTCAGCAAATGATCCATGACTTAGATTTGCTTCAACCGCCGAATCGTATTGCCTTTGATGTCGAATCTTCCGCTGCACTGGCGGATGAAGTTGGATTTCCACTCGTGGTAAGGCCGTCCTATGTTCTGGGTGGACGAGCTATGGAAATTGTCTACGACCAAGACGATTTGGCCAATTACATGAAGGAAGCAGTAAAAATTATTAAAGATTCGCCAATCTTACTTGATCGCTTTCTTGATGAAGCGATTGAAGTCGATGTTGATGCTATATGTGACGGCAAGGATGTTGTGGTTTGCGGTCTAATGGAGCATATCGAACAAGCGGGAGTTCACTCTGGCGACTCGGCTTGTTCACTACCACCTTACTCACTGCCTGAGCACATTCAGCAAAAGCTTTGTATTCAAGTAACGCAAATGGCAAAAGCCCTCAATGTTGTGGGTTTAATGAATACCCAGTTTGCTATAAAAGGTGAAGAAATTTATATTCTCGAGGTCAACCCAAGAGCTTCGCGTACCGTGCCCTTTGTTTCTAAAGCAACCGGTGTTCCGTTAGCAAAAGTAGCTGCGCGTTGCATGGTTGGGCAGTCATTGGTTGATCAAGGGCAGACAAAGCAAGTAATACCTAACTTTGTATCGGTCAAAGAATCTGTATTTCCTTTTGCCAAATTTCAAGGGGTTGATCCGATTCTTGGGCCAGAAATGAAATCAACCGGTGAAGTAATGGGAATTGGCCGTACCTTTGCAGAGGCTTTTGCGAAAGGCATGCAAGGGGCAGGTGTCCGTATACCGATGTCTGGCACCGCATTTTTAAGTGTGCGTGAAATCGACAAGCGATCAATTGCTACTTTGGCAAAAGAGCTACATAGTCAGGGCTTCAATTTAGTAGCAACCAGTGGTACGGCAAAAATCATTCAGGCTGCGGGTATTGAATGTAAGCATGTCAATAAAGTAAAAGAAGGTCGGCCCCACATTGTTGACATGATTAAGAATGATGAAATTGCATTAATTGTTAATACGACCGAAGGTCGCTCGGCTATTAGTGATTCTTACGCGATTCGACGAGAAGCGCTTATGCATTCTGTTTGTTACTCTACGACGATTTCAGGTGGAAATGCTATCTGCCAGGCCATGTCTCATCATGAAATTGGAGATGTATACAGGCTTCAAACATTGCACCAGGATTAGTACTTATGAACCAAATACCAGTAACAGCAGAAGGCTCTGAAAGGTTAAAAGCCGAGCTAAAAGATTTGAAATATGTCAAAAGGCCTATCGTAGTTGAAGCCATTGCGGTTGCAAGAGATCATGGTGATTTAAAAGAAAACGCTGAATACCATGCGGCTCGTGAAGAGCAAGGCTTTATGGAAGGTCGCATTGCTGAGTTAGAGTCTGTGTTAGGTAATGCTCAAATTATTGACATTAAAAAGTTAAATCAAACGGGCAAGATTGTTTTTGGCTGCACCGTTGAGTTAATTGACATCGAAAGTGACGAAGAGGTAATCTATCAGATTGTTGGCAATATTGAGGCTGACATTAGGCTCAATCGAATCGCTATTAGTTCCCCGATTGCGAGAGCAATGATAGGTAAAGAAGAAGGTGATGAAGTTATTGTTCGCGCGCCCAGTGGTGACCGTGAATATGAGGTTACCGCGGTTCATTATCGTTAAATTTACAGGGTGTTATAGCCTCGTCACACTACTCATGGTTAAAATTTAGCGTAAAGGCTTGTCGCTGGTGATTTTACCAAATCGGTCAGACTTAATATTGCGCCTATAAATTACAGCAACATTTCCGATGGCTTGAATTGACTCAGCATTGTGACGGGCGCAAATAGAATCGATCATTTGTTTTTTGACTGACTTTTCTGAGGCGGGAATTCGAATTTTAATCAGTTCATGATGTTCGATAGCTATTTCTATTTCATTTTGAACGGCTTCGGTTAAACCATTCTGGCCGATCATTACGACAGGCTTTAATAAATGAGATTCAGCTCGTAAACGTTTATTCTGTACTTTTGATAGGTTCATTCTAATGCTAAGTTCTGATGTGGCGTTAAAGTCGCGCATACTAACACAGGTTGTTCATACAGGTTTCGAGAATTAAAGCATGTCACGCTCCAAAAGCAGCCAAAAATGGCTTCAGGAACACCATGACGATCAATACGTCTTGCAGGCACGTAAAGAAGGATATCGTTCGCGTGCAGTATACAAGCTAATAGAGCTCCAGCAAAAAGACAAATTGCTAAAGCCAGGTATGTTTGTGCTTGATCTAGGCGCTGCGCCTGGTGGTTGGAGTGAATACGTAAGTCATTTTGCTGGCCCCAAAGGCCGTCTGATTGCAATTGATATATTACCAGTTGATCCAATTGTGGGCGTAGAAATTATTCAAGGAGATTTCACAGAAGCCGATACATTAGAACAAATTCTTGATTTGGTTGATAGGCAGCCAGTTGACCTTGTTTTATCTGATATGGCCCCCAACTTAAGTGGAGTTGACTCAGTTGATCAACCCCGATCGATGTATTTGGGGGAGCTGGCCTTCGAGTTAGCGAAAGACTGTTTAGCTAAAGATGGACAATTTGTAGTTAAACTTTTTCAGGGAGAAGGTTACGAGGCGCTTATTTCTTCGTTTAAATCGGCCTTTAAGTCTGTCAAGTACCGTAAGCCGGATGCATCAAGGGCAAGATCCCGTGAAATTTACGCAGTTTGTAGTGGTTTGAAACAAAGAATTCGGTTATGAATACCCTGGTATCTAAATCGTTTAGAAGTGGTATGACGCATAAAGTGTCGATTCGAAATTATTCTAAGTTAGTGCTCAATATGCTAATTTAGTAAACACAAGATAAGGTGTTGACAAGTGAATGATGTAGCAAAGAATTTAATATTGTGGGTGGTGATTGCCGTCGTTTTATTAACGGTATTCCAGAGCTTTGGTGGGCGCACTAGTAGTAGCGGCACTAATTTAAAGTACTCGGATTTCCTTACTCAGGTAAAGCAAGGTCAGGTAAAAGAGGTTTTGATTGAAGGTCAAAGCATTACAGGTCAGCTAAAATCAGGTATCGCATTTATGACCTATAGCCCTGAGACAGACAATTCTGCATTAATTGGTGAAATGGATCGTGCCAATGTAACAATTGTTGGCAAGCCACCTGAGCAACCTTCTTTACTTGCACACATATTTGTAAGCTGGTTTCCTTTTATTGTTTTAATCGGCTTGTGGGTTTTCTTTATGCGTCAAATGCAAGGTGGTGGAGGCGGCAAAGGTGCCATGTCATTTGGCAAAAGCAAGGCAAGGTTACTGAGTGAAGATCAGATCAACATTTCTTTTAATGATGTTGCCGGCGTTGATGAGGCAAAGGAAGAAGTTGGTGAGTTAGTAGAATTCTTGAGAGACCCCTCTAAATTTCAAAAGCTAGGCGGTAGAATTCCTCGTGGTATTTTGATGGTAGGCTCGCCTGGCACGGGTAAAACGCTTTTGGCTAAAGCCATAGCGGGTGAAGCCAAAGTACCGTTCTTTACAATCTCTGGTTCTGATTTTGTTGAAATGTTTGTTGGTGTTGGTGCGTCTCGTGTTCGAGACATGTTTGAGCAAGCCAAAAAGCACTCTCCCTGCATCATATTTATTGATGAAATTGACGCTGTTGGTCGGCATCGTGGCGCTGGAGTGGGTGGCGGTCATGACGAACGTGAGCAAACGTTAAACCAGCTACTGGTTGAAATGGATGGTTTTGAAGGAAATGAAGGTGTTATTGTAATTGCGGCAACTAACCGTCCTGACGTGTTAGATCCAGCATTATTAAGGCCGGGTCGTTTTGACCGTCAAGTTGTTGTTCCACTGCCTGATGTTCGTGGCCGTGCACAAATTTTGAAAGTTCACATGCGTAAAGTGCCTGCTGCTGACAACGTGGATGCCATGGTAATTGCGCGTGGTACGCCAGGTTTTTCTGGTGCTGATCTTGCTAACTTAGTCAATGAGGCAGCACTGTTTGCTGCCAGAGGCAATAAGAAATTGGTTCATATGGGTGAGTTTGAACGAGCCAAAGATAAGATCATGATGGGCGCAGAACGTAAGTCCATGATCATGAATGATGGTGAGAAGAAGCTTACGGCCTATCACGAAGCAGGGCATGCAATTGTTGGCAGAATAGTGCCTGAGCATGATCCTGTTTATAAAGTCAGTATTATACCGCGTGGGCGTGCACTCGGCGTTACGATGTTTTTACCAGTCGAAGATCGTTACAGTTACAGTAAAAAGTTGCTCGAAAGTCAGTTGTCCAGCTTGTATGGTGGTCGCATAGCTGAAGAACAAATCTTTGGTGCTGACGCGGTTACAACGGGTGCATCAAACGATATAGAGCGAGCTACTAGTATTGCCCGAAGTATGGTGACGCAGTGGGGTCTATCAGACCGTATGGGGCCACTTTCGTACAGTGAAGAAGAAGGCGAAGTGTTCCTTGGTAAATCCATGGGTAAACAAAAAACAGTATCAGACGAGACGGTCAGAGCCATTGATTCAGAAATTCGTACGCTTATTGATAGAAACTATCAACGTTCAGTTGATATATTGAAAGAAAATGAAGATAAGTTGCACGTAATGGCTGATGCATTGATGAAATACGAAACTATTGACTCCAGTCAAATTGATTCAATCATGGAAGGTAAAGTGCCTGGCCCACCTCAAGACTGGACAGATGACGAGTCTAGTTCTTCTGGTTCTGGTGGTAATAGTGCTCCAGCCGAGGTTGAGAAAGATAAGGCTGACGAAAATTCAGATCTTCCTGACCCAGCCACTAAGCTCCATTAACTTTAATATAGGGCAAAGATCGAGAAATCGGTCTTTGCTTTTTTATGTGCCCAAAAAACTTATTTAAAGAGAACTTAAAGCCAATTAAGTCAAGTACACTTGTTCAAGTAATGGGCGTAATAAACACGACGCCTGACTCATTTTCTGACGGTGGACAATTTTCAGTTATTGATAACGCTTTCCAGCATGCGCTTAAACTGATTGATGATGGCGTAGATATTCTTGACGTGGGTGGAGAGTCGACTAGGCCTGGTTCAGTCCAAGTCGGCCTTGATCAAGAACTTGCGCGTACTGTTCCATTGATTAAGTTAATTCGAGAAGTATCAGATGTGGCCATTTCAATTGATACTAATAAGCCCGATGTGATGCAGCAGGCAGTTGACGCTGGGGCTACCATGATTAATAGTATTTGGGCCTTGCGATTAGAAAGTTCATTGGA